>Ga0316604_10001245_pt1 | contig 23412 bp, 24 predicted proteins | sample OWC_soil_day20_C_FD_207650 | JGI IMG/M metagenome (GOLD analysis project Ga0316604, IMG submission 207650) | Wetland soil microbial communities from Old Woman Creek delta, Ohio, United States - OWC_soil_day20_CT | ecosystem: Environmental > Terrestrial > Soil > Wetlands | place: USA: Ohio...
TGCCACGTGCTGCAGGAACAGTTCGAAGGCTTCGCTGCCGAAACGACCATCCAGTGCGGCATTGGGTGGCCGTTTGCGCTCGGTCAGCATGTAATGGCACATGCCGCCGATGCGCTTCCGGGGATGCCACAGAGTAATCGAGACGCAGGAGCCGAGCAGGGTCGAGATCCGCGTATTGCTCTCGCCGAAGTGAAACTCCCCGGGATTGAGAAAGACTTCATGCAACTCGCTCGGCGCTGCGCTCATGGCTTGCGGTAGATGGTCGGCATCACTGCATCGACCCGGTCGGTAATGCCATTGAGTGTTTCAGAGTGTCCGATGATCAGGTGACCGCCCGATTTCAAGCGGGGCAGCAGATTGTGCACTACCTTGGCCTTGGTCGGCGGGTCGAAGTAGATCATCACGTTGCGTAGAAAGATCACCTCGAATTCGCCGATATCGGCATCGATCGGATTCATCAGGTTGATCTGGTAGAACTTGGTTTTCTTGCGGAGTTCCGATGCGATCAGGAAAGTACCAGCCTGTGAGCGGACGCCTTTCAGGCAATACTTTGTCATGTAGCCGGGCGGGATGCCCTCGGTGCGGGCCAGAGAATAATGCCCGGTCGCCGCCTTGGCCAGCACCTGCGTACTGATGTCCGAACCGACAATTTCCCAGGGCGTGTTGGGCAAGTGGTCGGCGAGCACCATGGCCAGTGTATAGACCTCCTCGCCACTCGAACTGGCGGCGCTCCACACGCGGAAGGTCGATGGGCTGCTCCGCTTGCGGATGATTTCGTCGCGCAAAAAGGCGAAGTGCTTGGGCTCACGGAAGAAATAGGTTTCGTTGGTGGTCAGCAGGTCGACCATCGTCTGCAACTCTTCAGGGTGATCGCCGGTGGCCAGCATGCGGTAATACTGCGAGAAGGTGTCGAGTTCGTACACCTTCAGACGGCGGGTCAGGCGGCCGACCAAAAGGACTTTCTTGGCCTCGCTGAGGCTGATCCCGGCGATCTTGTAGATCAATCGCTGGAAGAGCGCGAATTCCTGGTCGGTGATGGCGTAGGTCGCTGCCATTAGAACAGCTCGATCTTCTTCTCGGTGGACTTCGGTTTCTGGGCGAGCGTGTCGGCGTAGCTCTTTTCTTCGCGAGCGATCGTTTCTGCCGTCGCCATATTGGTCACCATGCGCCGACAGAAGGCATCGCCGGTCGTCGGCAGGAAGAGCACCTTGCGCGACCATGGGCCGAGAAAGTCGGAAGCGAGCAGAGGAATGCCTTCGCGATCCAGCCACTCCTTGGTGAACTCTGCGTTGCGCAACCCGATGCTCATTGACGGCCCGGAGGTATTGATAATCGTACCGCCACCGAAAGCCTTGGCCTGCAGGCGCAGCTTTTTGGCGCCACGCTGGAGCAGCGCATTGAGCAGGGCTTCCATGGCATAGGCGCCGGAAAGCAGCGAATCGACATCGTCGTTGCTACCGCGCCGAATGTTGGGCAGCATGAAATGATTCAGCCCCCCAACCCGCGCTTGCGGATCGAACAGGCAAACGGCGACGCAGGAGCCAAGCAGCGTCGCCAGCGGCCGTTCAGGTTCGATCGCCCAGGCCCCGGGATGGATGGTCCGGGCCAGGCGTTCGATCTCCAGTGAAGGGAGTTTGCTGTAATCCATGCGCTAGACTGCTTTGGCTATGGCGATAGCGGCCAGGTCAGTGCGCTCCCGGTGGGGTAGCCGCATCGGCCGCCCCACCATCGGCTGCCGTCAGCATGGCAATTTCCTCGATGGAAAGTACGTTGTCGATGTTGAGCAGGATGACGAATTTGCCATTGACCTTGCCCATGCCGAAAATGAAATCGGCTCGAATCTTGGCGCCAAACGACGGTGGCGGTTCGATTTCGCTGCCCGGAATTTCCAGCACCTCGGACACCGCATCGACAATGATCCCGATATCGTGGCGTGCATCTTCGTCTGGCACCTCGACAATGACGATGCAGGTCCGTCGCCCAACCGCAGTTGGCTGACCGTTGAAGCGGGCAGCCAGATCGATGACCGGCACGACGCTGCCGCGCAGGTTGATGACGCCGCGAATGAAGGTCGGCATCATCGGAATTTCAGTCAGGTTGCCGTACTCGATGATTTCCTTGACGTTGAGAATGCCGAGACCGAACATCTCGCCGCCCAGGGAAAAGGTCAGGTACTGGGCTGGAGCCTCGGCTACCGTGGCAACAGCAGCATTTTTGTTGGCTTGCACGAGTGATCCCATGATGACTCCTCAATAACGCTCGAAGTCACCCTCGTTGATCTGAACCGCTGCCGTCCGGGTTGCGACGCGCGGTTTGGCGCCCCCTGCCGAACTACGGCTGGGCGGGGCGAAATTCTGGGCGCTACGCCGCTGGCCATCGTCGAGTTGGAAGAAGGTCATGGTCTGCTGCAGTTGCTCGGCCTGCGAACCAAGTTCCTCGGCGGTTGCGGCGAGCTCTTCGGAAGCCGATGCGTTCTGCTGGGTGGCCTGGTTCAACTGCCCCATCGCACCATTGATCTGGGCCACACCGGACGATTGCTCAGCCGACGCGGCAGCAATTTCCTGAACCAGATCGGACGTCTTGCGAATCGACGGCACCATCTCGACCAGCAGCGTGCCGGCCCGTTCGGCCTGCTTGACGGACGACGACGCCAGGCCACCGATTTCCTGAGCGGCGACTTGCGAGCGTTCGGCCAGCTTGCGAACCTCGGCGGCGACCACCGCGAAGCCCTTGCCATGATCGCCGGCACGGGCCGCTTCGATGGCAGCGTTGAGAGCCAGCAGGTTGGTCTGGTAGGCGATGTCGTCGATGATGCCAATTTTGTCGGCAATGCTCTTCATCGCTTCCACTGTCTGCATGACCGCCTCGCCGCCATCGGAGGCTTCGGCGGCGGCCTTCGAGGCCATGCCGTCGGTGACCTTGGCGTTTTCGGTGTTCTGCGAAATGGATGCAGTCATCTGCTCCATGGACGATGTCGTTTCCTCGACCGAAGCCGCCTGCTCGCTGGAGGACTGCGACAGCGACTGGGCGGTGGCCGAGACCTGGCCGGCGGCGTTGGTCAGGTTGTCGGCCGCAGTGCGCACTTCGCCGATGATCTGCGTCAGCTTGCCGATCATGTTCTGCATGGCGGCCATCAGGTGGCCGATTTCGTCCTGACTATCCGACTCCAGTTTTACGGTCAGGTCGCCTTCGGACAGCGCCGTGGCCGCCCTGACCGCCTCATTGATCGGACGGGTGATACTGCGCGTCACCCACCAGGCAAAGCCAGCGGCAATCAGAATGGCGCCAATGGCCATGGCGAGGATCAATTGCTTGGCGTTGTTGACCATTTCCTCGGCATTCTTGCCTTCCTTCTCCATCAGGGCGGACTGGAAGGTGATCACTTCGTTGACGGCGGCGATGTAGTCGCCTTGCGACTTGCGCACCTTGGTAATGAGCAGCTCGACCGCCTCGTCCTTCTTGCCCGCTTTCAGGAGTTCAAGCACTGCCTCCTGGTCTACGAGGTAAGGCTTGCGGGCATCGGTAGCCTTGGCCAGAATTTTTTTCCCTTCCTCACTGGTGATCAGCTTGTCGAGTTTGGCAAAGCTCTCGGTAATCTTTTTCCGCGCATCGGCAATACGGTCCAGTTCCTTGCTCACATCTTCCGGGCGTTTGACCAGTGCGGCGTTGCGTATGGCACGGGCAACGAGATTGATGTTGTCGACAATGTCATTGGCGATGACGGTTTTCGGGAATTTGTTGTTGACCATGTCGTTGATCGACTCGTTCAACGTGCCGAGGCGGGTGTAGGAAATGACGGAAATGGTCGTCAGCAGGATCAGGACGAACCCGAATCCCAAGCCAAGGCGAATGCCAATCTTTAGGTTTTTGAACATGATCTACCTCTTCTCGGTACGGCGATGAATTAAATGTCGGGGGTGGACAGGGAAGTCTGGGGCCGCGCGGCCGGCAGCAATTTTTGGGCTTCAGCCTGAGTGACCGCATGAATCAGGGCGGCAACGTCGAGAATCAGCGCGACTTCGCCGCTGCCCAGGATGGTCGAACCGCCAATGCCGCGCAGGTGCCGGAACATGGCGCCGAGTGGCTTGATGACAGTCTGAAACTCACCCATCAGCTGGTCGACGACGATACCAGCACGTTGCCCGCCAAACTGGACGACGACGATGCTTTCGCGGGGCGGCGGTTCACCTGGCACTTCAAACAGCTCGCGCAAGCGGATGAAGGGTAGCGCTTCGCCGCGCAGGTTGAGGAAATTGCGCTCGGTCAGCTGGTTCTTGAGTTCGATGCATTCGACCACGGTGTCGAGCGGAATGACGTAGGCGGCCTTGCCAACGCCGACCAGGAAACCGTCGATGATGGCCAGCGTCAGCGGCAGGCGGATGGTGAAGGTGGCGCCTTGGCCGTCGACCGAGGCGACATCGACCGCGCCGCGCAGGGCCTGAATGTTGCGACGGACGACATCCATGCCGACGCCGCGCCCGGAGAGGTTGGAGACCTTGTCTACTGTCGAGAAACCCGGTTCGAAGATGAGATTGACGATCTCGCTGTCCGAAAGCGTTTCACCGGGCTGGATGACACCACGTTCCAAGGCCTTGGCGGTGATTTTTTCCTTATTCAGGCCGCCACCATCGTCGGAAATTTCGATGACGATACTGCCCGAGTCGTGAAAGGCGTTGAGCGAGACGCGGCCACAGGCCGGCTTGCCGCGTTCGAGGCGCACGGCGGTCGGTTCTATGCCATGGTCCAGCGAATTGCGGACCAGATGCATCAAGGGGTCACCGATCTTTTCGACCACGGTTTTGTCGAGTTCGGTCTCGGCGCCACTGATGACCAGTTCGATTTCCTTGCCAAGTTCCTTCGAGACGTCCCGGACGACGCGGTTGAAGCGGGTGAAAGTGTCACCGATCTGGACCATGCGCAATTGCAGGGCCGAATCGCGGATGTTTTCGACGAGCCGCGAGAGCACCGAGGTGGCTTCGACCAGATCGCTTTGCTTGCTTTTCTGGGCAAGCAGGTTGGCCGAGGCTCCGGCAATGACCAGTTCGCCGACCAGATCGATCAACTGGTCCAGCTTGTCGGCCTGAACACGGACCAGGCGGGCTTCCTTGGCTTTCTTGTCATTGATCTGGGCCTGCTTGACGACGGCCGCATCGACAATTTCCTTATGCACCACCCTGTGGTCGACGAGGATTTCGCCGAGTTGGGGGCCCGGGGTGCCATTGTCCGGCGATAGATTCTCGGCTGAGGACTTTTGACTCAGCAGGCCTTGGTCGAGCTCGCCCTGGGTCAAAGCGCCGCAGCGAACCAGAATTTCGCCGAGCCGCATGGTGTCTTCCGGCAACTCCTGGATGTGCTTGATGTACTCGGACAGTTTGCTGTTCGGCGGCAGGATGCGCAGGTCGCAATCGTCGCGCACGAAATCGAAAACGCGCTCGATGTCGGCCTTCGAACTGCGTGTCTGCAACTGGATTTCAAAGCCGATGTAGCAGGACTCTGGGTCCATCTCGGCCGCTGCCGGCATGGCTTCGCTGATCGTTTCGATGCCGAGAATTTCACCCAGCGTACTCAGGTAGCGGATGAAGGAAAGCGGGTCCATGCCGCCACGCAGCACGTTTTCGCCAAAACGGACGGAGATGTGCCAACTGTCGGTCAGGACGATACCGCCACCGGAGCTTTCGACTTCAACAGTGGCGTCGTGCACGGCCAGCGAGGACGCTTCCGGCGTTGCGGCGGTTTCGCCTTTGCCATCCAGAAAATGTTTGAGCCGCTCCGTCAGCGCATCGCCGCGGGCCTGGCATTCGGCATCCGGTGCCTCGCTTTCGGCAGCCAGCACCTCGATCAGGCTGACCATGTGGTCGCAGCATTCGAGCAGCAGCGTGGCGAGTGGCGGGCTGACCGCCAGTTCATTGTTGCGCAGTGCGTCGAGCAGATTTTCGACCCGATGCGTGAAGGCTTCGATGAAATGGCATTCGATGACGCCGGAGCCTCCCTTGATGGTATGGGCGGCGCGAAAGATGCCGTTGATGTTGTCGTGGTCGTTCGGATTCTGCTCAAGCTGCAACAGCCCGGCTTCCATGTCGGCCAGCTGTTCGCGACTTTCCTGAATGAAGACGCTGGTGATTTCGTCCATGCTGCTTTCTCCGCTGCTCAGGTGGCTTCGTGTGCCGGGATAACCAGCGGATCGCCGAATTCGGCGGCCATGTTGCAGAAGTCGATGACGGAACTGACGGCTTGACTGTGAGCGACGATACGCACGCACTTACCGGTTTTCTGGGCTTCCTTCTTGAGCAGGATGAGCAGTTGCAGGCCGGCGGTATCCATTTCCGACACCTGCGCCAGATTCAGTTCCAGTTCGTTGGTCGCAGCCAGTGCATTGAGGAGCACGGGTTTCAGCTCAAGTGCGTGGTAGATGGTGAGGTCATCGGAGATAACGAGCGGTGGGCTGGATGACATGGTGTCGTTCCCTAGAACAGTTCGATCCGCGATGAGGCCGGGGCCGGGGTTGCTGTCTCGCGTTTGAGTGTGCTCTGGTGGGTCGAACGCTGGCTCTCCATGACATAGCGTGAGTACAGCGCTTCCAGATGCTGGGCGATCGGCTGGTAGGTAAAGGCGGGGTCTTCATAGGCGCGCAGGCGTTCGGCCAGCAATCCGGCGTGTTCGTCGAGTTGCGACAGTGCCTGCACGGCGTGTTCGATCTGTTGCCGGCTGACGTCCTGGAACTGCACGCTGGCCTGAGCTTCCATGAACATGCCAGCCAGTTGCGTGCTGCTTTCCCGAACCTGGACGAGAACGTCGGCTTCGTGGCGCATCAGTTCCTCGTAACTTTGACCCAGTTCATTGAGCTGGCTGGAAAAGAATTCCAGCAGTTCTCGCTCTTTGGCCAGGTTCACATTCGATAGCTTGTCCTGGAATTGCGTTTCGATGTTTTCGGCAACCCCCGAAATACCCCGACTGATCTTGACGACCGCTGCTTCGGTCTCGCCCGACAGTTTGCGTACCTCATCGGCGACGACGGCGAAGCCACGCCCCGCTTCGCCGGCCCGCGCCGCCTCGATGGCTGCATTGAGGGCCAGCAGGTTGGTCTGCCCGGCCACATGCTTGATCAACTGGACCAAGGATTCCAGCGAGCGAGCTTCCTGAACAACTTGCGTGACCCGTACCTGATCCTGATCGGCTTCCTGCAGGCGTTGTTGCACGTAGCCTTCCATCTTGGTCACGATGCTCTGATTCTGGGCAATTCGGGCTTCGGAGTCGTGCACCAGCTGGGCTGTTTCATCGGAGGTCGTATTGACGAAACGATCCAGCTTGGTCACCACCCCATCGATGGTTTGCAGACGTTCGACAATGTCGAAAGCGGCTTTCTCGGTATCGTCGATCACCCGCTTCAGCTGGCCGCGTACCACCTCGTTGAAATCGTGAACCTGCGTCAGTTCGCCGGAGACCTCCTCGGCTACCTTGTGGAAGGTGTCGCGCTTGCTCTCGCCTTTCTCGGCCATATGGCTGAGACCCAGCATGTAATCCCGGAAAAAGGCTTTCGAAACAATACGCTGTCCGATGAAGGCGACCAGGACGATGAACAGTGTTCCCAGAGCATCGGCAGCCGGCGCCGGCGCGAAGGTGCGATGAAAAATATCGTGAAAGAAGAAGACGGCGCTTGCCGCGCCGAACGCAACCATGGCGGCAACGATCAACTCTCGGCGCAGAAGTTTCGAGAAGTCCATGGTGTCAGCGAACAACCAGCTTGATGGTATTGAGCAACTCATCGGCCGTCGCCGGCTTGACTATCCAGCCGGAGGCACCAGCTGCCTTGGCTTCCATTTTGCGGGACTGCTGGGACTCGGTGGTCAGGAACAGGATGGGCACAAACTTGTACGCAGGCATCTTGCGAACCTCCTTGATCAGATCGATCCCGTTCATCCCTGGCATATTGAGATCGGTGATCAGCAGGTCGATCTTGATGCCGGATTGCAATTTGCGTATTGCCTCTTCGGCGCTCGCAGCCTTCTCGGTGGCATAGCCTGCCTTGGCGAGAATATTGGAAATACTGAGGAGGATGGTGGCCGAATCATCGACGAGAAAAATTGTTTTCATGACTTTAGAATTTGATATATTTGCACTAAATGATAATTAGATTTAGTCACTTCGGATAGCTTTTATATAGTCGGCGTTGACCCACATCAATAAAACAAGATGAATTTTCTTGGCATCAACCAGCCAAAAACAATGACCGCTTCCGAAAACTGATCGGCTCCCTACCTGCCGGTGAGGCCCCCGTTCCAGGCAAGTTATCACGAGGGGGCCGGCGCGAATACACCTTTCTCTCACTTGCCGATCGGCGTTCCGATCAACATGAGAAGGGCATTTGATGTGCTCAGCCGATAGATTTGAGCACCAAGTGTGGAAAGGCTTGTTCTGCTAGCGTCCGCGCAACGGCTTGAGCAGATCGGACAAGCCGTTGTGGTCGATCTCCTGCATCAGGGCCAGCAGCCGGCCGATCTGGCCCGGTGGAAACCCCTTGCGGGCGAACCAATTGAGGTAATTGCCGGGCAAGTCGGCGATCAGCGTGCCCTTGTGCTTGCCAAAAGGCATGGCCACGGTTACCAGGCGTTGCAAGTCTTCGGGATTCATTGGCTAGGGGTTTCAGGCGAAGCTGCCATTGTGCCAAAACTCAGCCGTGGAAAATCATCCACAAGGCGGTGGCCAGCAACATCAGCGAAAAAGCAACGCGCAGTTGCCGCTCAGGCAGGCGATGGGCAATGCGCACGCCGTAGGAAACGGTCAGCGCGCCACCCAGCGCGAGTAGCAGGCCCATCTGCCAGTCGACAAGCCCGGCGCTCGAAAAGGTCAGCAGGGCGACGATTGAACTGGGCATGACCAGGGCGATGGCAAAACCTTGCGCCATCGCCTGCGTCTGCCGGAAGAAGGTAACCAGAATGGGCGGCGTGATCATGCCGCCACCAATGCTGATCAGGCCCTGACAGGTGCCGCCGACCAGCCCGACCAGCGGAATCAGCCGTTCTGGCAACGAAAACAACCAGCGCGAGCGCCCGGCGCGCAAGGACCACAGGCTGTGGATGGCCAGCCAGAGCAGGAAGGCGCCGAAATAGCGACGCAGTTCGCTGGAGGCCAACCCACTGGCGTAATGGGCCGTCAAGGTCGTCGCCGTCACGGCACACAGCACGAGCAAGGCAGTACGCAGTTTCGGCAACGGCTGGCGCTGGGTATAACGCCACAGGGAAATACTCAGGTTCGGGACCATCATGACCAGCGCCGTGCCTTGCGCCAGCTTCTGGTCCATGCCGAACAGCCCAGTCATCACCGGAATGGCGATGATGCCGCCGCCAATCCCGAAGATGCCGCCGGCCAGCCCCAGGGCAGCACCGATCAGAAACGGCAAGACAAGGCTCAGGGCAAGAATCACGGACGGACTCGAAAAAGTAGCGGGCCATGATACTGCTTTGCTGAAAGGGGAAAATATCGCTAAATTAACTCCATTCGTTAATTTAAATTACCAATAAACCCATGAGTTCCGAACTGGCTTTCTTCAGTCTGCTCGTTCAGCAAGGCAGTCTGGCCCGGGCCGCCCGCGAGCTTGGCCTGACCGGCCCGGCGGTCAGCCGTCGCCTCACCCAGCTTGAGCAACGACTCGGCGTTCGCCTGCTGGCCCGCACGACGCGTCGAATGAGCCTGACGCCGGAAGGTGAGTTGTACCTGGCCGAAAGCCGCCGCATCCTCGGCGAAATCGAGGCACTGGAACAAGCCCTGAACCGGACCCGGGCCGAGCCGCGCGGCCTGCTGCGCATCCATGCCACCTTCGGTTTCGGTCGCCGGCAACTGGCCCCGGCGGTCTCGGAATTTGTCCACCTGCATCCGGCGGTCGAGATCCAACTCACGTTGAGCGACCAGCCAGTCACACCCGGTGAGCAGGGATTCGACATTGCCATCCGCTTCGGCGAGCCACCGGAGGCTCGCGTCGTTGCCCGCAAGATTGCCTCCAACCAGCGCTACCTGTTTGCCTCGCCGGCTTACCTGGCCAGATGCGGCCAGCCGCTGACGCTGGATGAACTCGTCAACCACGACTGCATCGTCATCCGCGAAGGTACTGGTGCCTTTGGCACGTGGACGCTGTGTTCACGCAAGCAATGCCGGAATATCAAGGTCAGTGGCAAGTTGAGCAGCAATCACGGTGAAGTCGCCGTCGATTGGGCGCTCGACGGGCACGGCATTCTGCTCCGCTCACTGTGGGACACCGCCACCGACCTGCGGGCGGGTCGCCTGGTTCGTGTGCTGCCCGAATGGTCCGGCAGCCCGGCCGACATCTACGCGCTTTACCCGCAGCGCCTGAACCTGTCGGCCAAGGTGCGAGTGTTTCTCGATTTCCTGACGGAGCGCTTCGCCGCCTACCGCAGCGCCACCGACAGCGAGGCCGAACTCCCCTGGTAGCTCGATGTCAGCGGGAAGCCCGCCAAAGGGGATAGAGGCCGAGCAAACCAAGCAGCGGCCCGGGCAACAGGAGCCAGGCGATGCTCGTGCCCCAGCAGCCAATCCAGGCGGTACCAAGCTGGATCGACACCATGGTGATGGCAAAGCCGATCGAGTTCTGGAAAGCCAGCGCGCTGCCGACAATCTCCGGTGGGCAGGCGCGGGCCGAAAGCGCCGAGAAATGCGGTGAGTCGGCCACCACGCTGGCGCCCCAGAGCAGCAGCAAGGCGATCCTTGCCCAGTCCGGCCAATCGCCAATCAACGGGAACAAGGCACAGCAGAAGGCCGAAACAGCCAATGCCGTTGCCGCCACGCGGGCACTGCCGATACGCTGGCTCCACCAGCCGCCGAACAGGCATCCGAGGGCGCCGATGCCGATGATCGCAAAGGCCAGCCCGGAAAGCTCACGGCTCCCCGGTTCCGCCAGTCGGCTCAGGATGACCAACGCCGGCGTCAGCGTCCAGAAGGCGTACAACTCCCACTGGTGGCCGAAATAGCCCAGTGCCGAGGCCCGGAATTCGCGCACCGAGAAGGCATAGAACACCCGGCCAAGCCGCAGCGGTGGTACGCCATGCCGACGCTTCAGATGGGGCCCGTCCCCAAGCCAGGAAATCATTGCGGCGGCAACCAGCGCCAGCCCGGAGGAGATGAGGATAGTCGCCTGCCACGACCACCCCGCGCCGGCCAGTCGAATGCCATGCGGCAAGGCAGTGCCCAGCGTCAGCATGCCGACCAGTTGGGCCAGCGCAGCACCGGCGCGCTCGGGCACCCAGCTGACCACCAGTTTCATGCCCAGCGGGTAGACGCCAGCCAGACAGAAGCCGACCGCAAAGCGCAGGGGAATGGCCGTGCCCATGCCATCGGCCAGCAGGGCAAAGGCGGCATTGCCCAGGGCGCCCAGCACAGCGCAGACGGCGAAGATTCGGCTCGCCGCGAAGCGGTCGGCCAGCCCGGACACCGCGAAGGTCAGCGTACCGAGGATGAAGCCGAGTTGCACGGCATTGGTCAGTGTGCCGATGTCGGCCGGCGCGATGCCCCAGGCGCGGATCAGATCGTCGGCCGCGCTGTTGGCCGAGAACCACAGCGAGGTGCCGAACAACTGGGCAATGACGATAACGAGGACGGGATTTTGCATGGGTCTGTCGGGAACCGGAATAGCCGCAAGCTTATCGCCGTTTTTCGAATCAGCGCCAGAAAAGGAGTGCGGCGTTTCATGACCGTCGGCCGCAGCCCGATGGAAAGAACAAGCGTCCGGTAGAATCGGCGCTCCTGAAGCTCTTCCCCTGCGCATGACCAAACCTGCCACACCCAACTATCTCGCCGGCTATCCCGCGCACCTGACGGAATCCGTACAGCGCCTGATTGAACAGGATCAGCTCGGGAAAGTGCTGCGCCAGAAATACCCGCAGGTTCATCAGATCCGCACCGACAAGGCGCTGTACGACTACGTTCAGGAGATCAAGAACACCTATCTGCGCAACGCACCACAGCCGAGCAAGGTGGCCTTTGACGGCAAGTTGCAGACCCTGCAAAAGGCGCTCGGCATCCATACCCGGATCTCCCGCGTCCAGGGCGGAAAGCTCAAGACCAAGCGCGAAATCCACGTTGCCAGCCTCTTTCGCGAGATGCCGCCGGAGTTCCTGCGCATGATCGTCGTCCATGAAATTGCCCATCTCAAGGAACCCGAGCACGACAAGGCGTTCTACCAACTGTGCCAGTACATGGAGGCGGAGTATTTCCAGCTGGAGTTCGATCTTCGCGCCTACCTTTGCCTTCTCGCAGCCGGTGGTCCGCCATTGTGGGCGGCCGAGGCTTCCGGGGAAATTGGCTGACATGCACAGGCAACCAAAATCCAAATCTTCTGCGACCAAACGGAGTAGCAAAGCATGCACCCAAGCCTGATCAGATTGCTGCCAATCGCCTTTTTTCTGCTGCTTGGCGGCTGCATGTCGCGGGGCATTCCTCAAGCCAGCGGTAGCGGCGAACAGCCGGTGGCACGGGCGCTGTTGCAGAAGTCAGCAGACGCGCATGGCCTGGCCGCCTTCCGCCAGATCGACGATCTCAGTGTCGGCTATGCCGGCGAGTGGTACGGACTAGTCAGCAAGGTTCAGCCAACGCTGATCGATGCCGATTTTCGCCAGGGCTCGCAAGAGCGCATCATTTTCAAGGGCGGACCACTGATCGGCCAGCGCCACCTCGGCCCCAAGGGCAACAAGCAGGTCATCCGCCGGACAGGCGATGTGCAGGTCTTCTACAACGATGTAGCCGCCACCGACCGGGAGGTGCTGGCGGCCGCCGCGCTGGTCGCCGACGGCTACCGGATGTTCCTGACCGGGCCGTTCTATTTCCTCGACGGTAACCTGAGCCTGGAAGTGGGCGAAGACGAAACCGTTGAAGGCCGCCCGTGCGCGACGCTGGTCGCCGTACGTCGTCCCGGCCACGGCCTGTCGACTGAAGACCGCTACCTGCTGTTCATCGACCAGGAAAACTATCTGCTGCGCCGGATCCGCTTCAGCATGGAAGGGCTGGAATCGACACAGGGCGCCATCGCCGAGGTCGATTTCTTCGACCACAAGGAAATTGCCGGCGTCACCTGGCCAACCCGTTTTTACGAGCGCCTGCGCAAACCCATCCCGAGCCTGCCGGTACATGACTGGCGACTGATCGGGCTGGATGTGAATCGCGGGCTGAGCCAAGCCGACATTGCGGGGCCGAGTTTCTCTGCCAGGGCCGCCGAAGCCGCACGGCCGATCAAATAAGAATTCATGAGCCAACTGACTGAACTGCACGCCGATATCGATTCCCGGGTGGCCAGCATCCGGGAAAACAAGGCCGACTGGCTTTGCGGCAAAGGCTGCGATAGCTGCTGCAAACGACTGGCCGAGGTGCCGCGACTGACCGCGGCCGAATGGGACCTGCTGCGCGAAGGCCTGGCTGGCTTGGCGCCTAATCACCTGCAAGCGATCAGTCGTGAGATTACCGCCGTGGCCAATTCAACGGCCCGCCCCGTCATCTGCCCGCTGCTCGATCGCGCCAGTGGTGCCTGTCCGGTCTATCTGCACCGCCCGGTCGCCTGCCGTACCTATGGTTTTTACATGCAGCGCGACCTTGGGCTATTTTGCCGGGACATCGAAAAGCAGGTGGCCGACGGCACCCTGCCGGACGTGGTCTGGGGCAATCACGATGCCATCGACCGCCGGCTGGCCGGCCTGGGCGAAAGCCGGGCGCTGACGGAGTGGTTTGCGGATTGGAAGCGCGACACCGATCCCTTGGCCCAATAAGGCAGCCCGCCTACAAATCCTCGATACCGGCCCGAATTTCATCGGCCCTGCCCTGCGCCTCAGCCAAGGCCGCCGGGCTCATTCTGGCCAGCTGGCGATAGACCATGCCCAGCCTTGGGTTGGCCGCCAAGCGTTCGCCATTGCGCACGAAAAAGTCCCAGTACAGCGCATTGAACGGGCAGGCCCGCTCACCGACCCGCGCCTTTTTGTCGTAATGGCAGCCCTTGCAGTAATCACTCATGCGATCGATGTAGGCGGCGCTTGAGACGTAGGGCTTGGTGGCAAGCCTTCCACCATCGGCAAACTGACTCATGCCGACGGTATTGGGCAGCTCGACCCATTCAAAGGCATCGATATACACGCCGAGATACCAGCCATGGACCGCTGCCGGGTTCAGGCCGGCAAGCAGCGCGAAGTTGCCGATGACCATCAGGCGCTGAATGTGGTGGGCGTAGGCGTGTTCCAGCGACTGGCCGATGGCGTGCGCCAGACAACGCATTTTCGTTTGGCCGGTCCAGAACCATGAGGGCAGCGGCATCTGGTGATCGAAGTAGTTCTGCGCCTCATAGCCGGGCATGTTGGCCCAATAAACACCGCGCACGTATTCCCGCCAGCCGAGAATCTGCCGGATGAAACCTTCCGCCGCCGCCAGCAGCACACGGCCGGATTCATAAGCAGCGGCCGCCTTGGCGACGACCTCGCGTGGATTGAGCATCTTGGTATTGAGCGCGAAGGAAAGCAGCGAGTGGAAAAGGCGCCAGGCGCGAAACGTCAGCGCATCCTGAAAATCGCCAAAATGCGGTAGCGCTTCAACGATGAAATCATCGAGCTGCTGCAAGGCTTCGGCCCGGTTCAGCGGCCATCGGAAGCACTGCGCGCTCGGTTCGCCAAAGCTGGCGACGCCGGCTTGCTGGATGCTCTGCCAGAGCGCCGAATGATCGTGCTCGCCGCGCCAGTCGGCCGGCTCGCGCGGCAGACCTGGCCAGGGCTTGCGGTTGTCGTGATCGAAATTCCACTGTCCGCCCACCGGCTTGCCGGGGCCGGCCATCAGCACGCCGTGGCGAACCCGCATCTGGCGGTAGAAATGCTCCATCAACCATTGCTTGCGCTCGGCGAACATCTGCGCGGCTTCGTCGCGCCGGCTATAAAAATGCTCGCTATCGACCATCCTGCCTGGAATGGCGAGCTGGGCGGCGTAGTCAGCGAGTTGCCGGTCAAGCCGCCATTCGTCAGGCGCCTGATACTCGAAGGTGGTGGCTGAATAGTGGGCGATCAGCGCATCCAGATTGCCTGGCAGCGACTGGCGATTGGCCGGGTCGTCGATCGACAGGTAATGCACGCGATGACCAGCCTGCTCCAGTTGCCGGGCGAAGTCGCGCATGGCAGCGAAGATGGCGATGATTTTCTGGGCGTGGTGCAGGACGTAATCGGTTTCCTGACGGACCTCCATCAGCACGTAAACCACGCGGTCATCAGGCGCCGAAAACCAACCATGTTCCGGATTGAGCTGGTCGCCAAGGATGAGGCGAAGCGTGGTCATGATTTTCCCTGGCGATTACTCCGGCAGCGCTCGGAGCAATACTTCACGTCATCCCACACGGCCGCCCATTTTTTGCGCCAAAGATACGGTCGACCGCAGGCAAGGCAGGTTTTGCTCGGCAGATCGGCTTTTTTCGGGGCGCGCATTCAGGCTGCGTTCAATTCGTATCGGCCCGTTTCTGCTCGACCCAGATCAGCTTGTCGGTGGCAAAGCCCAGCGCCTTGGCCTGACTGACCAGTTGCTCGCGAACCTCGGCCGGCAGCGTCTTGTCGCGGGCAAGAATCCACAAATAATCGCGATCCGGCCCGGCGACGAGCGACCAACGGTAGTTCTGCTGATCGAGGGCAATCACGTGGTATCCGCCGTAGAACGGGCCGAAGAATGACACTTTCAGCGAAGCGGTCTGGCTGTCGCCGATGAACAGAGCGCGGCCGATGGCTTCCTTCCAGGCCTGGCGCTGCGTGTCGTAGCCCCGGTTGATGACCTTGACGCTGCCGTCGTCCTGCAGCTGGTAGGTGGCATTGACGTCGCTCATGCCGCGCTCGAAAGAATGGTCGAGCCGGGCGATTTCATACCACTGCCCGAGGTAGCGATCGAGATCGAATGAAGTCACCGGACGAACGCCTTCGGGCGGTGCCGTCGAACAGGCAGCCAGCGTCAGGGCGAAAAACAGGGCGAGGATGGCAGAGCGAATGGGCAACATGAGCAGGCTTTCGGGAGGCATATCAGAAAAAGTCAGAACGGCACCAACTTTATTTTGTCCTAGACAAATATTGAACAGAGTCGCAATAATAAGCTAATTCACCGTTAAACCTGCCAATTAATCGCTTTGGTTCAGGACAAAACAAGCCATACAAGGAGCCCATATGAGCAAGATCGCACTGGTCACCGGTGCCGCCGGCGGCGTCGGGCGTGCCGTGGTGGCACGACTTGCCGCCGAGGGTTGGCAACTGATCGTTGCCAGCCGCCAGGCCGACCACCTGACGGCAGCCTTCGGCGACCAGCACCTCCAAGTAACTGCCGATTGTTCGACGGTGGCCGGCGCCCGGCAGATTGTGCAGACGGCCAAGGATCATCAGATGCTGCCCACTGCACTGGCTCATTGCGTCGGCAATATTCGCCTTGGCGCCCTACACCGCATGAGCGAAGCCGATTTCAACGATTGTCTAAGCGCCAATCTGATCAGCGCCTTCCACACCTTGGCCGCCTTCGTCGGCGGTTTGCGCGAGGCGCGCAGCCCCGGCGCTGCTGTGCTGGTTTCATCCGCCGCAGCACGCATCGGCACCCCCAACCACGAAGCCGTCGCCGCCGCCAAGGCCGGGCTGGAGGGTTTGGTCCGTGGCGCCGCTGCCAGCTATGCCGCCAACTGCATCCGCTTCAACGCCGTGGCCCCCGGCATCATGGAAACGCCCGCCTCGGCCGGCATCATCGCCAGCCCGGCCGCCCGAGAAGGTGCTGCCCGACAGTACCCGCTGCCCGGCATCGGCTCAGCGGATGAACTGGCCGAGTTGATGGTCTGGCTGCTTTCCGATTCAGCCGCCCGCGTCACCGGGCAGATCTGGTCGCTCGACGGCGGATTTTCCAGCATCCGCCCCTTGGTCAAGTGAGGTCCATCATGGCTACCGAAAATAATGCTGCCATACCCCTTACAGTCGCCTGGCTCGGCTATGGCGGCCTGCTTCCCTTTCTGGCGCTGGCACCGGCCAGCCTGCTTGACCACCATCACGGCGCGCAATGGAGCGATGCGCTGTACGCCTACGGAGCAATCATCCTGAGTTTCATTGGCGCGCTGCACTGGGGGCTGGCGATGACTCTGCCCGAATTGACCGAACGCCAGCGCTCCGCCTGGTTCGTGTGGAGCGTCGTACCGGCCCTGATCGCCTGGCCGGCCGTTCTCTTCTCGCCGCTGCTCGCCGCGCCGCTGCTGGTTGTCGGCTTCATCGCCCACTATCTGCAAGACTGTCGCCTGGCACGCCAGGCAACGCTACCCGGCTGGTATCTGCCGCTCCGCCTACGTCTGAGCAGCGTTGCTGTCGTCTGTCTGGTCGCCGGTGTTTTTGCAAGTTGTGTTTAACTACGCAAAGCACCTGGAGGTTACGCTATGAACCTGTTCAATCGTTTGCCCGGTTTCCCCCGCACACCAGCCGGGAAGGAACGTGTCGTCCTCCGTTTTCTGCCCAAGACTTTTCTGCTCGGCACGCTGCTACTTGCCATCCCTTCGCTGCTGGCGCGGCTGATCACCAGCCCGGATGGAGCGTTGGCCGTCACGACCACCGACATTTACGTGATCAGCTTGGTTATCCTGCACTGGACGGTGGTGTTCACTGTCGGCATTGCCGCCTTCATCATCATGATGATGAAGGGCCCGGCCTACGTTGCCGATGCTTATCCGCTGGACGAAGCAGAAACGCTGGATACACCGCCGCAACGGACACCGCATGGCCGATGAGCTGGTAAGCAAATCGTCGGCCGTTCCCCACGGACGCTGGTCGCGCCTGGCCAAGCTAGGCTCGCTGGCCGGCGGCGTGGCCGGCAACATGCTGGCCGAGGGCGCCCGCCAGTTTGCCCAGGGCAAGCGGCCAAAAATCCAGCAACTGCTGCTGACGCCGGCCAATGCCCGCCGGGTGGCCGATCAACTGGCGCAACTGCGCGGTGCGGCCATGAAAGTGGGCCAGCTGCTATCGATGGATGCCGGTGAACTGCTACCGCCCGAACTGGCCGACATTCTTGCCCGGCTGCGCGCCGACGCCATCCCGATGCCGATGAGCCAAGTGGTCAAGGTGCTCAATACCAATTGGGGCGAAGGCTGGGATCGTCATTTCGAGCGCTTTTCCTTCACTCCGATGGCAGCAGCCTCGATCGGCCAGGTACATTTCGGGCAAAGAAAAGATGGCCGCCACCTGGCGATCAAGATCCAGTACCCCGGCGTTCGCCAGAGCATCGACAGCGATGTCGACAATGTGGCCACCCTGCTCCGCGTTTCCGGCCTGCTGCCCAAAACGCTGGACGTCAAACCGCTGCTGGAGGAAGCAAAAAAGCAGTTGCATGACGAGGCCGATTACCGCCGCGAGGGCGCCTGCATGATGCAGTTTGCCGGCCTGCTGGCCGATGCCGACGAGTTCATGGTGCCGGAAATGCACGACGACCTGACGACGGAAAACATCCTGGCGATGACCCGCCTGGATGGCGTTGCCATCGAATCCCTGAGCCATGCCCCGCAGGCGGAACGGGACCGCATCATCAGCCAGTTGTTCAGGCTGCTGTTTCGCGAGATTTTCGAATTCCGGCTGATCCAGACTGACCCGAACTTCGCCAATTACCGATACGCCACCGCGTCGCAGCAACTCATGCTGCTCGACTTTGGCGCTACCCGGGTGTACCCCGCGGCCATGATCGACAGCTATCGCCACCTGATGCTCAGCGCTATTGCCGATGATCGTTCGGCGATGAACCAGGCGGCCCAGGCGATCGGCTATTTTCAGAGTGACATCAAGGAGGGGCAGCGCCAGGCCGTACTGGACATTTTTGCGCTGGCCTGCGAACCGCTGCGCGACGCCGGCGAATACGATTTCGGCAGTTCCGATCTGGCGCTGCGAATTCGTGATGCGAGCATGGTACTCGGCATGGATCCGGATTTCTGGCACACCCCGCCGGCCGATGCGCTCTTTCTGCATCGCAAGCTGGGCGGTCTTTATTTGCTGGCAGCCAGGCTCAAGACGCGGGCGAACTTGCATGAAATCGCCGCCTGCCACTTGCTGGCCGGCTAGCAGGCGGCGCGGATCAAAACCCCCGAGAGAATGAAGATTTGAATCACACCGGCCTGATTCAGCCAGCGCTCAATTGGTCAGGATGCGAACCTTGACCGTCTTGCCCTTGACCTTGCCGGCCGACAGCTTGCGCACCGTCTCCTTGGCCACAGCACGCGCCACGGCGACGTAGGTGCTCTGGTCGGCCACAGTGATCTTGCCGACCTGCTCGCGGGTCAGGCCAGCCTCGCCAGCCAGCGCGCCCATCACGTCGCCGGGACGGATCTTGTCCTTGCGCCCGCCGAGCATCAGCAGCGTGGACATCGGGGGGATCAGCGGTGAATCGTCAGTAACTTCGAGAGTCTTCAGATCAAGCACGTCGAGCTTGCACTTCATCATCTCGGCGATCGTTGCCACGCGGCGACGGTCGCCCGAACTGCACAAGCTGAGCGCCCAACCCTCCTCGTCGCCCCGGCCGGTACGGCCGATACGGTGGATGTGGATTTCCGGATCGGGTGTCACATCAACATTGATCACCGCTTCAAGCTGATCGATATCCAGGCCGCGCGCCGCAACGTCGGTCGCCACCAGCACCGAGCAACTGCGGTTGGCGAACTGGATCAGCACCTGATCACGCTCGCGCTGTTCCAGATCACCGTTCAGCGTCAGCGCATGGATGCCGGCGTGGCGCAACACATTGACCAGATCGCGGCACTGCTGCTTGGTGTTGCAGAACGCCAGCGTGCTGACCGGACGGTAATGCTTGAGCAGGCGCACGACGGCATCGAGGCGCTCCTCGTGCTTGACCTCGTAGAAACGCTGGCGGATCTTGGTTTCTTCATGCTGCTCGAGGAGTTTGACCTCCTTGGGCTGACGCAGGAACTGCTTGGCCAGTTGAGCAATGCCTTCCGGATAAGTCGCCGAGAACAGAAGCGTCTGGCGCTGCGCCGGGCAGCGCTTGGCGACGTAGGCGATGTCGTCATGGAAGCCCATGTCGAGCATGCGGTCGGCTTCGTCGAGGACCAGCGTGTTCAATTCGTCGAGCTTCAGGTAGCCGCGCTCCATGTGGTCCATGATGCGACCCGGCGTGCCAACGACGATGTGGACGCCGTTTTCCAGACTGTTCGCCTGATTGCGCAGCGTTGAGCCACCAACCAGCGACAACACCTTGATGTTCTCTTCAAAACGGGCCAGACGCCGGATTTCCTGCGTCACCTGATCGGCCAGTTCACGGGTCGGGCACAGCACCATGGCCTGCACGGCGAAACGACTGGTGTTCAGGCGATTGAGCAGCGCTAGGCCGAAGGCAGCCGTCTTGCCGCTACCGGTCTTGGCCTGGGCGATCAGGTCGTTGCCAGCCAGCGCCAGCGGCAGGCTGGCCGCCTGGATCGGCGTCATGCTCAGGTATTCAAGCTGCGCCAGATTGGCCAGCATGGCCGGTGACAGCGGCAAGGTGTCGAAACCTTGGCCGGCAGTGGTGTCTTCGCTCATGCCCGACTTAATCCTTGCGCTTGCGCGCCGGCATCGGCTTGCGTTGGCGTTGGCCCGGCTTATGAACTTCTGCCTCCGGCTTCGGCTTGGGAACCAGCAGGTTCTTGGCGGTTGTCTTTTCCGAAGCGCGATGAGCCAGAATGGCTTTGGTGACGTCAGCTGGATCCACAGTAACGCCAGCATGCTCGCCCTTGACGTTGTAAGCCGAGAGCCGGTCCTTGATGGCGAACAGGCGTTCCGGCGTTTCGGCCTTGCGGGGCAAACCAGTGACAATTTCCTGCGCCGCAGCGGTCAGCACGAAACCGCCCGCCTCTGCCTTGATCAGGCCATGCTTGGCCAGCCGGTCGAAAGCCTCGACCAGCTTCGCCTCGTTGGGAATGTTGTTCTGCAGCAGATCAGCCGCGGCGACGATCTCGACCAGTTCGCCCGGCCGCCGCTTGGAAGAAAGCGCCGTGGCGAGGATTAGAAGGGAGTCAACGTCGTGGACTGGATGCATCGGAGTACCTTTGAATATCTGGGGAATGAGAAACGGCGGGGATTCAGCGGGTCAAAGGCCGGAAAAAAGCGCCAGCCTGAAATCAGTTTCTCGCAAGGACGATAGTGTACCCGGTTTGCCGCCGAAGGCGGCGCCAAACCAGACAAACGGTGCCACGTTCAACCGGAAATTCATGCCAATTTCCACTCGTAAAAAAGGGCCACCCGAAGGCGGCCCCATCTTCATTGCCCAAGATTCGGCACCTTACTTGGCGGACAGTGCCATCATCAGATCGTTGATGCGCTTCACGAAGCCAGCCGGATCGTCGAGTTGGCCACCTTCGGCCAGGGTTGCCTGTTCGAACAACAGCGCCGCCCAGTCGTCGAAACGGCTTTCCTCGTACTTCAAGCGCATCACCGCCGGGTGCTGCGGGTTGATTTCGAGGATAGGCTTCGAGTTCGGCATTGGCTGACCAGCCGCCTTCATCAGGCGGGCCAGATTGCCGGACGGGTCATGCTCGTCAGACACCAGGCAGGAGGGCGAGTCAGTCAGGCGGTAGGTAACGCGTACGTCCTTCACCTTGTCACCGAGTGCAGTCTTCACCTTCTCCAGCAGATCCTTGTATTCGTCGGCTGCCTTTTCGGCATCCTTCTTCTCTTCCTCATCCTCCAGCTTGCCGAGGTCAAGACCGCCCTTGGCTACCGACTGCAGTTGCTTGCCGTCGAACTCGGTCAGGTGACCAACCACCCACTCGTCAACACGATCGGAAAGCAGGAGGACTTCGATGCCCTTCTTGCGGAAGATCTCGAGGTGCGGGCTGTTCTTGGCGGCATTGAAGGTGTCGGCAGTAACGAAGTAAATCTTTTCCTGGCCTTCCTTCATGCGGCCGATGTAATCAGCCAGCGAAACCGTTTGATCCGGCGTATCGCTGTGCGTCGAGGCAAACCGAATCAGGCCTGCGATCTTCTCCTTGTTGGAAAAGTCTTCGCCAACACCCTCCTTGAGCACGGCACCGAAGGCGCCCCAGAAAGTCGCGTACTTTTCCTTGTCGTTCTCGGCCAGATCTTCCAGCATACCCAGCACCTTGCGGGTACAGCCGCTGCGAATGCCGTCAATATCCTTGCTCTGCTGCAAAATTTCCCGCGAAACGTTCAGCGGCAAATCGGAAGAATCGACCACGCCACGCACGAAGCGCATATAAAGTGGCATCAGCTGCTCGGCATCATCCATGATGAAGACGCGGCGAACATAGAGTTTGATGCCATGACGGGCATTGCGATCCCACAAGTCGAACGGTGCACGGGCCGGGATGTAAAGCAGTTGCGTATATTCCTGCTTGCCCTCGACGCGCGCATGGGTCCAGGCCAAGGGATCCTCAAAATCATGAGCAACGTGCTTGTAGAACTCCTTGTACTGCTCATCGGTAATATCCGACTTGGAACGGACCCACAGCGCATTAGCCTGGTTAACCGTTTCATCCTCGTCGCTCTCTACCTGCTCGCCTTCCTTCCACTCCTCTTTCTTCATCACAATAGGCAACGTGATGTGGTCGGAATACTTGCGGATGATTGACTTCAGCTTCCAGCCGCTGAGGAACTCCTCCTCACCTTCGCGCAGGTGTAGCGTAACGTCGGTACCGCGCGAGGCCTTTTCGACCATCTCGACGGTGTAATCACCCTCGCCACCAGACTCCCAGCAAACTGCCTGGTTGGCTTCAAACCCGGCACGACGGGAAACCACCGTCACCTTGTCAGCAATGATGAAGGAAGAATAGAAACCAACGCCAAACTGACCAATCAGATGGGCATCCTTGGCCTGGTCACCGGTCAGTGCCGAGAAAAATTCCTTGGTGCCAGATTTGGCGATCGTGCCGAGATGCTCGACCGCTTCGTCACGTGACAAGCCAATGCCGTTGTCAGAAATGGTGATCGTACGGGCATCCTTGTTAAAGGAGATGCGTATCTTCAGATCACCATCATCGCCGTACAACGCGCTGTTGTTCAAGGCCTCAAAGCGCAGCTTGTCGCAGGCGTCGGAGGCATTAGAAACCAGCTCGCGCAGGAAGATCTCCTTGTTACTGTACAAGGAGTGAATCATCAGTTGCAGCAGTTGCTTTACTTCGGCCTGGAAACCCAGGGTCTCGCGATTTTGCGTGTTATTCGCAGTGGCGGACTCGGACATGCTTGAAACTCCCAATGAAACAAAAATGTGTTTCAGGAGATGGGGCCTGAGTGCCAAATTTCAAGAGTCTTTTTTGTTGATCTGAAAGCACAAACCCCCGTTAGCTTATGCTAACGGGGGTTTGAATGGGGAGTCTGGCGTTGACCTACTTTCGCGAGCGGTAAGCTCACTATCATTGGCGCGATGCTGTTTCACGGTCCTGTTCGGGAAGGGAAG
>Ga0316604_10001246_pt1 | contig 23405 bp, 27 predicted proteins | sample OWC_soil_day20_C_FD_207650 | JGI IMG/M metagenome (GOLD analysis project Ga0316604, IMG submission 207650) | Wetland soil microbial communities from Old Woman Creek delta, Ohio, United States - OWC_soil_day20_CT | ecosystem: Environmental > Terrestrial > Soil > Wetlands | place: USA: Ohio...
TTAGTGTCAACTTCCCGTCACCCTTGAGGTTGGAGAGCGCTTTAATAACATCACTGGAACAGGTCATTGTTGGGCCTCCAGCCAATGCGACCAAAGGTGTTATGGCTGACAGGAAGCCAACGGTGTTCCCTATGATGGCTGCCGTCTGATCTTCCGAATGGGCATTCAAGCCTGTGCTGATGCCGTCAGATGCCAATGACGAAGTGATGTCGGCGGTAGCCCAAACGCCGCTGGACAACAAGACATACTGCTGATCCTCGTCTAATCGTTTTCCGGCCACGGCCGAGACAGAAACCGTCCCGTTTAGACTCCCTTGGCAACTTTTGACCTGGCGAGTAATCGTCACCGTGTACTGAGTCATGGCTAAGTTCCATGGAACACCAGTCGGAACCGTGTTCGCATCTAATTGTTGGACCTTGATGCTAGAGGCACAACCTGCGCAAGCAAGCACCATCAGTAACATTGAGGCTGTCGAACTTTTCATGATTTCCCCCTAGTACGTTGAGACCTCAGCAACATTGACCATCGAACGCGAAGCCCTACGCTGAGCACGTCTGGCATTGCGTCGATTTGGGCCAAGCATCGCTCGAGCAGCTTTTTGTTGATCTGTCACACCACTACCCCAAATTTGCTGTGGTGCCCCAGTTTCGTCCTGGTATTGGATGTACCCATTAGGGCGCGGAACGAACGGAGCTTGCGGAAGTTGAAGATAATTAGCCGTCCCGGTACCGCCCTGCAGGCAGAAGAACGCTCGGTTAACAAAGTTACTGACCTTCACATCACCCACCAAATAATGGTCACCCTGCGTAGGGTCACACACCTCTAAGGAGTACTGCAGACCGCCCATTGGACCCGCTCGAGGATCCTGCAGACTGATCGTCGCCGTGGGATCTGCCAAGAGTTCAAGTACCTCATGAGACAAGGTAACGGACCATGGCTCCTTATAAAGCGCACAGATGTCTAAGAAGACAAAACCGTATGGCTTACCTTGCAGGTTTTTGTCGTGGTAGCCCTTCGCATAGCCGAGACCAACTTTGGTACTTGCCGACTGGTCTCCGACGTAAATGACAGCGTCTGTTGCCGCTTCAACAGGAGCTTTTTCCCCACTGCCATTGATACGAGCGGCAGACAGCGTGGCCGAATGTTGCCACTCGGGCGCAAAATGCTGCATGATTTGCATGCCAATGGCGTCTAGTACGTGTTGAAACTCAACATCGGCGATGGACGTAGAAAGATTTACCACTGTGATGTGAGTAACTTCGTTAAAGCGATAGTTGGCCGGCAGCGTGCTCTTAGCAAGGAGAGCAGCCTGGGCGGTGCTGGCGTTTGAAGACCAAGGGAATAATGTTTTGAGTTGATTGAAGGCGTATGGCAAAAAGAGCGCCGAACCAATCAGAAAGAAACGGCCAAGAGCGTCCAGCAGTTGAGCAAGCTTGCTGAAATCGACTTCAGATAGTGAATTAGCGAGCAGGATGTTTCCCACTGCCCAGAAAAAAGCAGTGAGAATGACGGCCCCAAAGGCGCCTGTCACCCGGCTATAGCTTGTGACGCCAGTGGCATCACCAGTCGGCGACTTCTCCTCCAACGCTTGAGACAAGCGCTTGGCGAAAGGGACTGACGCAACGATAGCGATAATAGGAAGATTGAACGAAAGAAAGACGACCCATTTCAGCAACTCACTGTTCACCATTGATAACCCCTTCCCAAACTATCCACTGCGACCTTCGACATTCCTCCAAGGAGTGCTTCTATCTCTACTCAAGTGCGAACGTCATACACAACAATAGTGAAGCGCCCGGCCGGGGGCATGCAATCCGGTTATTGAGATATCTATAGCGTTGTGGTGTCGTCCAGCGTAAAGACTTTCGCCTGAATACAGATTATTGACATTACTGCTTCAAATAACTGGCCAAGGCGTTTTTCCCCTACCCCGTTGCCATGAAGACTACTCTTTGTCATAGTACGGACGCATCATCCAGATGGATGATGGCCTACCCGGCTGGATTGTGGGATCGATGAATGAACAGCGGTTGGGAACGCGGGGGGACGGTCAATTGATCGACGGACTAGCAAGGTAAAGCCAGCTTCGAATGAGGCCGACGACGCATTGGACGCTTTGACGCAAGAGCCGACTTGTCGGGGTGTTCGTCCGCAATGCAGCCAAACATCCGATGATGAGGCGGTTTGTGCGGACTGTCAGTTCCTGTACGAGCAACAGCTTGGAACCTCAGAAGACGCGGAATTCCTGCGTCATTGCCGTGCTATCCGGGAATACGTAGACCAAGGCATCAACGCCCTCTTCTCACCTTTTGTCGCGGCTGTTTTGGTTGGAGCAAACGGGCGCATCCTGGATATTGACGAGCGCTCCGCCAATTACCTACGTTCATCGTGTGTTCTAGGCATACGGCACAACCGGTTATTTGCGCAGGAAAAGGACGTCAATGACCACCTAGCACAGACCATCGACCGGGTTTCGGCTGGAGGGAAGCCCGATTCCCTTATTTGCTCCGGTGGCGCGAATTCAGCCGCACGATATTCGATTTTGTTGCAGCCAAAGTCTCGCCAATCTTCTGCCACGCCAAGCACGAGTCACCCGGTCGCTTGCTTTATCTTCCCATTGGGGCGCCGACGGGTTGCCAGTGCCCAGCAATTGATTTCATTGTTTGGCTTATCGCCTGCAGAGGCACGATTGGCTCGTGCTTTATGTCATGGCGAAACACTCGAGGAGTACGCGGACGCTCAGAGCGTTAAGCTTCCTACCGTGAAGACCCAGCTACGTGCCGTATTCGCCAAGACCCAGACCGATAGGCAGGTTGATCTCGTCAATTTGATATCGGGTATCCCGCCGTTGCGCTAGAGAGTCTGGACCAACGACCTCGGCCGTCCACCTAAAGACAGGATGTCGGCGCTATGTAGAGTTTCACAGAAGGCCGACGAGCAGCCAAATTCAGACGGCTTGTGATTGACCATCGAAGTCATTGAGTTCTTGGAGTTGCCAGGTCAGGAATGAGTTGCTGAATTGCCGCTGAACACTTGAATACACCTAATATTGCCGCAGTCATTCTTGCTCTTGCCTATCTAGGCTATGGTGGCAAAACAGCGGGTATGGTTACACAGAGCTGCCTGAAAGAAATTCAAAAAGTCTGCCTGCAGCCAACCCCATACGTGTATCGCTAGCCGTGCACAGCAAAAGCCTTCTAATTGACCAAGCGTCAACCAATGGCCGAATCAAAGTACGTTCACTGGCAAGTCGAAATGCGGCTGCTTCGGGAATTACCGCCACGCCCACACCATCAATAACGAGATTCACGACATCTTCAAGACTACGCACCCGTATGCGGTGATGAATTCCGCGACCATGGTGCAAAGCCTGAGCTTGAAGAAATCGGCTGAGACCACTTTCCGCGGGTAACCCAACGAATGCCAGCTCCAGCAAATCGAAAAATGAAACCGCATTCTGCACCCCACTCTCATGCGCGATCGGCATGATTGCTACCAGGCGATCAGTCCGGAATAACTGCGTATTAAGCCCTTCTGTTCCAACATAATCAGCAACAATTCCGATGTCTGCCTGTTCCTGATGCATCGCCGACAACACATCGTGGCTATCCAACTCACGCAGGTCGATATCAATATCACGATGCTGAATCAGGAATTGGCCAATCAAGCGTGGAAGATACTCTGTCATTGCTGCCGTATTGCAGAGGACACGCACGGTACTTCGTACCCCCTGAGCATGGGCTGCCATTTCTGCGTGCAACGCCTCCATATCCCGCTGCAATCGGCCAGCATGACGAAATAGCGTGCGCCCCGCATCGGTCATGGATACCCCCTGCTTTGATCTCACAAACACGGTCGCGCCAATTGCATGTTCAAGCTTCTGGAGGCGTGTGCTGGCGGCAGCGAGAGACAGGTGAATTTGGTGCGCGCCCGCCGTAATCGACCCCGCCTCAGCCACTGCCAAAAAGAGCCGAAGGTCAGAGGGAGAAATTCTGTAATTTGGGTTTGTGCGCGTACTCATCATGGTTTCAATCCTTCGTAATTGATGAAGGTTAGCATCACTTTTGCGAGATCGACAGCAGGCACTAAAGGCTTGATCATGCCTCCATGGACATACAACTTTTAGCTATCTGCGGGGCGATCTTCATAATCGCTGGAGTCGTTAAAGGCGTTTCTGGAATGGGGTTACCCACCGTTTCAATGGCTCTTCTCGGATTAATTATGCCCCCGGCTGAAGCAGCCATATTGATGTTGCTACCGTCGCTATTGACCAACCTTGCTCAATGTACGGGGCAGTATTGGAAATCGCTATGCCTTCGCCTGTGGCCAATGTGGACCGGTCTGATCCTGCTTGCCGTATTTAGCCCGCTTTCAGGCATCGGCGGTTCAGACAAGCATGTACGCTTGCTTCTCGGGATGGTATTGGTTGCGTATGGACTGTGGGGGATAGTCAAACCGGTCCTTCCAAATTTTGGAAGTCATGAGCACTTGGCGGGATTCTTTGCTGGCGTCCTGTCCGGCATATTGACCGCCGCCACTGGGGTATTTGTCATTCCATTGGTTCCCTATTTGCAGTCGCTAAAGTTGGCAAAGAACGAACTGATTCAAGCACTAGGAGTGAGCTTTATGCTGGCAACTATCGCATTGGGTATCCGCCTAGGAAGTGTTGGATCTGCAGGTTTAAACCTGGACGGAACAGCCCAGCTGATTGCACTAGTCTCGGCTGGCTTGGGACTCTGGTTTGGTAGCTTCATAAGAAAACATATGCGGCCCACCCAGTTCCAGCGCGCCCTTTATAGTGTTTTTTTGTTTCTGGGCATCGTAATGGTTGGCAAATCGCTTTCGCAATGAGCCACACCATTTCCGGAAATAGCGCCTTGACCATGGCCGAGATTTTGGAGCGAGCATACCGTCTAGCTCTTGGACTGGAAGGGGCTACGCGCAAGCAATCGCTAATGACGAATCCGACTTCTGATGATTTTGTCCATTGGGTAATAGCCGCAGAGTTGCTTCATACCCTCGACGAGGCCAGAACTCTATTGCTCAAGGAAACTTGATCTACTTCCCTCTACTCTCGGCGCCATATGCGCCCTGATCATGCAATATCGAAATAATTGTTCAGGTATATGGCGTTCAGAATTTTCACATTCCTTTATCGAATGCCAATGGTCTGCAAAGTCGTTTGAGCCAAATAGCAAGCCAACGTAACTTAATTCTCCTGGCTGGCATGTTCCCAACCCTGCGGGATACCAGTCGAACATAGGGGAATATCATGATCATCCAGTCTGAACATCTCCACGTTGAGTTGAAGCGTGGTTCAACGTTTGAACTCGCCGGTGCTTGCGGAAACAAACTGACCTGTGTGACTGGCACGATCTGGATCACCCAACATCAACGTAACAACGACTGGGTGCTGCAGTCTGGTGAATGTCTAACCATCGAAAACCCTGGCAAAGTTGTCATTTCAGCATGCAATGACAGCGCCACATTTTTTGCGCAACAACGCAAGAATGAGCACGTTAAAAGGGGCATCAAGCAGGCCCCGAAGTCCGGATGCGGAAACCGCTTCCCATCTAGGATTACAAGGGGAAAGGCATGAGCACTCAATCTCCTCAGCCGCAAAAGTTTCTGGTTTCTGCTGCCGACGGGTATCCCCTCGATGCGTCTGCTTGGATTAACGACTCGGAAACGCTTTTCAGCAATAGACCCGTAGTAATTATTAACGCGGCGACTTCTGTTCATAGTCGCTATTACAGCCATTTTGCCAACTTTCTGTACGCAAACGGATTCGATGTTGTTACGTATGACTACCGGGGCATCGGGAATTCGCGCCCCAAGACCTTGCGGGGTTTCAACGCTAGTTGGATCGACTGGGGAACTCAAGACTTTGAAGGCATTCTGCGATTTGTTACCACGAGATTTCGCGGACAACCGATCCATGTAGTCGCGCATAGCGTAGGTGGCTTTCTAGTTGGCCTCGCCGAATCCAATCACCTGGTCAGCCGTGTATTTTCCATGGGCGCCCAGTTTGCTTACTGGAAGGACTATGCGCGACCAAGACGCTGGGCAATGTTTTGGCGATGGCATGTCGTTATGCCGACATTGGCTGCAATCTTTGGGTATTTCCCTGGCAACCGCCTAGGTTGGCTCGAAGATACCCCACAGGGTGTTGTTCATGATTGGACGGCACGCCATCCCCGCTTTGAGGATGCCTATCGAACAGGGCGTCGAGCCATGACCGAGGAGCGACGGCAACAACTTGTCGAACGCTTTTCGCAAATGAAAGGCGAGACGCTCGCACTTTCAGTTACTGACGATGACTTCGGCACCATTCCGGCCATCCATCGTCTCCTGGATTATTTCGACAATAGTCCTGTCACGCATTTGCGTGTGGCCCCGAGCATGCTTGGAGTCAAGCAAATTGGGCATTTTGCATTCTTCAACAACCGTTTCAAGGAGTCGCTATGGCGCATTCCTCTAAGTTGGTTGCGTGATGGTCGAATCCCCGAAGATACACCCGGCCAATTGATCACAAAAGAAGCAACAAAATGCGCCCGCTGATCAATAAGTGACATTCCCCGCAGGAATGCCAAGCGACCGCGAATTCGTTTGAACGGGAACCGTGATCCCTTTCTAATCGAGGTCAGCCAAATACGCTTTTATTAAAACCATCGGCCCCGAGAGAATATGACGATCCAATCGAAGACATCGGATGTTGCAAATAGCTGGTTCCGCCAGCCATTGGTTTTCGTCGTGGCAGGTGGCCTGATTATGGGACTGGCACTCGGGATTCGCCACGCGACTGGAATATTTCAAGTCCCGATTACGATGGGTAATGGATGGACACGCGAAGTCTTCGGTTTTTCCATCGCCGTACAGAACCTGATTTGGGGCGTTGCCCAGCCGATTACCGGAATGCTGGCGGATCGCTTTGGTTCAATGCGCGTGATTATTGCCGGGCTGATTTTCTACGCTGTCGGCCTTGCTCTTATGAGCATTGCAAACACGCCAATGGCCTTCACGCTCTCCGCAGGATTGTGCATAGGCATTGCGCTTTCGGGCACATCCTTTGGTGTGATTTATGGTGCTCTCAGCCGTATGGTGTCTCCTGACCGGCGTAGTTGGGCACTTGGCCTGGCCGGAGCCGTTGGCGGATTTGGCCAATTTGCAATGGTGCCGATGGCCCAAGGACTTATCAATTCACTGACCTGGTCTGGTGCTCTAGTAGCACTGGCGGTGATATGCGCAATGTTTCTGCCTTTGGCCTGGCCCATGAGAGAGAGAGCCTCGCCATCACCAGTTCCTGGTGCAGATCAAACGATGCGCGAAGCACTAGCAGAAGCATTCCGACATCGTGGATTCTGGTTGCTGAATCTGGGCTTTTTGGCCTGCGGCTTCCAATTAGCCTTCATAGCCTCGCATTTGCCGGCCTACCTGCTGGACAAAGGAATGTCAGGCAATGTGGCCGTCGCTGGTTTGGCGATCATTGCCCTAAGCAACGTGGCAGGTACTTATTTCTGCGGTGTGCTCGGTGGTCTATTTCGGCGCAAATACCTGCTCTCCGGAATTTATCTGGTGCGTTCCGTGGTCATGGCGCTATTCGTCCTGATGCCTTTGAGCACCTGGAGTCTCTATCTCTTTTGCGCTGCGATGGGCTTCATCTGGTTGGGAACAGTTCCGCTGACAAACGGTCTCGTCTCACAGGTTTTTGGCGTGAAATACATCACTACGCTATTCGGCTTTGTGTTTTTTGGCCACCAAGTGGGTTCATTTTTTGGCGTTTGGCTGGGCGGCTATATGTTTGATGTGACCAAATCGTACGATTTGATCTGGTTCATCGGAATCGCCCTTGGTGTCATTGCCGCTGCCTTGCATTTCCCAATTAATGACCAAGAAATGCCAAGACTCAAATATGGCTATCAACCATCATGAGTACACCAACGGTGACACGTGCAGCCGGAATCTCAACAGGATTGACCGCTTGTTACCTGGCTTTCCTGTCGTATCTCAACCCAGACAACGTCTGGGTTTGGTCAACCCTATGGTCAATTTGTAGATAGGTCGGAAATGATCAAAATTTCATTCTGCCTTCGGCGCCGCGCTGAGCTCACGCATGAAGAGTTTTTGGACTATTGGAAAAATGAGCACGGGTCATTGGTCCAGCAGCACAAAGCCGTGCTTCGTATTGCTCGCTACATTCAGTTTCATGGCGATTTCGGTCCGATGACGTCCAAATTGATAGCCTTTCGTGGCTCCCCCCAACCCTACGACGGCATCGCGGAGATCTGGTATGAAAGTCGTGGGGCACTAGAGACCCTGGGGCAAGACCCTGCAGCACGAGCAGCCAGCCGACTTCTTTGGGAAGACGAAAAACGCTTCGTCGACCTTGAAAACTCTCCCATCTTTGCCGGAGAGGAGATAGAGCTGGTGAGCACACGGTGAGTAACTTAGTCGTCGCTCCCCAGTTGAACCCATATTCCAGCGAGGAAAGAGTTGAAATGCAATATGTCCTGATTGTCCACGAGGTTGAGTCTTATCCGGCATGGAAAATCGTTTTTGACCGTGCTGCTGGTATCCGAAAAGCAGCGGGGGAAATCAGTTACCAGTTACTTCATTTTGACAATGCACAAAACACGATAGTCCATTTCTCGCAGTGGAACTCGCTGAAGAATGCGAGAGATTTTTTCGAGTCACCTGCACTGCAAGCCATCCGGCACGAAGCCGGTGTTAAAGCCCCCAATTTCATCTACTTGAATGAAATTGAGCATAAGACCCTATAGCGTTTTCACTGAGCAGAAGCACATGCACAAAAGCAGCTCCCGATTTCCAAAACCTTCAATGTCAGCAACCAAGGGTAGGCCATGAATCCAAGCGTAAGTGTACGAGGAACAAATTTCAGCGTGGCAGAGATTGGCGCGATTGACGCCTGGAAGAGCTACACCGCAGAAATCAAGGGGCTACCAGGCGTAGAGGTGTCAGGCAAACTATTTCTAAATCCGATCCTCGGTTTGACCGGAATGGAGGTGTCAGTGAATTGCTTACCTGCTGGGGCTGGTGTGCCCTTCTACCATAAGCATCATTTGCATGAAGAGCTGTATCTGTTCTTGAAAGGAAGAGGACAGTTTCAAATTGATGGAGAAACCATCGAAATTCATGAGGGTACAACGCTTCGCGTGTCACCGAACGGAGAGCGAACCTGGCGCAACAACTCCAAGGAAGATCTCTTTTATATTGTGATTCAAGCCACGGAGTTCTCAATTGCTGCAGACGGCACGGAAGACGGTTACTCGATTCAACGCAAAGTCGTTTGGCCAGCTTGACGAGTGTACGAACTGACTGCGCTGAACTGGACCCGAAAACACCAAAGAGACATTTTTTCCGCAAAGCGAAGCTATGAAGACGCAAATAGAAAAATCTGAAGAATTTGAAAAACTGCACCGCAAAGGTAACTGCTTCATCATCCCCAACCCCTGGGATGCCGGCTCGGCACGGTTACTTGAACATATTGGTTGTCAGGCCTTGGCAACGACAGGCGCAGGCTTTGCCTTCTCGCAGGGAAAGTCCGACCTCAGCATCATTGCAAAGGATATGCTCCCTCACCTCAGCCAACTATGCGCCATAACCAGCTTGCCCATTAGCGCAGATCTTCAAAACGGTTTCGGCCGCACGCCAGAAGAAGCGGCAATGACGATAATTGAAGCTGCCAAAACAGGAATTGTTGGCTGTTCAATAGAAGATGCGTCTGGCGACCCAGAGCATCCCTTCTATGATTTGGGACTGGCAAAGGAGCGCATCCAGCACGCAGCGGCCGCTGCCAAAGCTCTTGGGTTCAAATTTATGCTCACCGCTCGGGCAGAAAATTATTTCTACGGCAATCCTGATTTAGCAGACACCATTCTCAGGCTTCAGGCCTATCAAGAAGCTGGCGCAGATGTGCTATTTGCACCTGGCATTCAATCAAAAGCCGATATCAAATCAATTCTCAGCTCAATCGACCGCCCACTTAACGTGCTGATGGGCCTGCGAGGAGAGCAACTCTCGCTAACCGAACTGAGCGAGCTCGGTGTGACCCGCATTAGTTTGGGAGGTTCGTTGGCTAGGACCGCCTACAGCGCAATGATCAGCGCAGTCAAAGGCATCATGACAACTGGCTGCTTTGGCTATGCGAGTGATGCCATCAGCGGAAAAGAATTAAATACCATTTTTGACCGCCAAACTTAATTGCCCCGCATCTACGAATCACATAGCAATCATTACCAATAGGAGCAACTTACCCCTATGAGCGCAGAACAACGCATTTTGGAACTCGGTATTCACCTCCCTGTTGGTAGTGCCCCTGCGGGCAATTATGTGTCTTCCATCCAGTCCGGTAATCTCCTATTCACTTCAGGTAGGGCTCCGCTTCCAATCGGCGGCAAAGCTGCAAAGGGGCAACTGGGGCGAGACTATTCAACCAATGATGGATACGATCTTGCTCGTTCTGCCTGCGTTGATTTGCTCGCCGTCTTGAAGCATCAGCTAGGCTCACTCGACAAAGTAGTTCGATTTGTCGAACTACACGGCGCCATAAATGCCAGTCCGGAATTTGAAGAGCACGCAAAGGTTCTGGATGGCGCCTCCGACCTATTAGTAGAAGTATTCGGTCATGCGGGTGTTCATGTCCGCTCTGTAATTGGCGTCAATTCTCTTAGGAATGGCATCCCACTTACCATCAGGGCAACTGTCGAAGTTATAGCAAGCTAGCAAAGAAGCCGGGACAGCCAGTGGCGGAATGAAAAATGCCTTTTTATCGTCCAACTCTCGAGAGATAAAATCTCCAGAAGCCTGAAACAGCAAATGAAAACTTTCCTGCGCTGTGCATCAGCAATGGATGCAGGCAAGATTGCCACGCTTGTTAACAAAGCTTACCGACCTTCAGTCCCTGAGCGTGGCTGGACACATGAGGCGAATTTGGTTTCAGGGCAGAGAACAACGGAGGAGCAAGTTCTTTCGCTTGACTGCTCTCGAGCATCCATTCTTGTGCTCTGCCAAGATAGCAATATTGTTGCTTGCGTCCGTGTGAAATGCGGTGAAAACTCAGCCGACATCGGCATGCTTGCCACTGATCCCAATCACCAGATGCAGGGGTTAGGGAAGCTGATGCTCAATTGCGCTGAACAGCACGCCCTGGAGCACTTCGGGATTGCAAGCTTCAAAATGTCCGTTTTGTCTTCTCGATCCGAGTTGATCGCGTACTACGAACGACGTGGCTACACCCGTACCGGGGAGGTAAGCAGTTATCCAGCCGCGGCTGGATTCGGCGAACCCATTATAGATGGGCTAAAAGTGGAAATATTGGTCAAGCAAGTAGCCCCTCCTTCAAGTCAAGTCGAAAATCATCCCAAGGGGGCCTTGGGATGATTGGACAAATCAGGGAGTCTGCAATTTGGCAATATTTAGTATGGGGTTCCGTCTTTGTGGGTGAAATGCCACTTTTTATCCACGCCCAGATGGGCTTGGATATCGTCATCCGGATAAGTAGCCGTATCCCCCGGACTTCGATCACCAATTTCAAGATAGACGACGTCTTCATCGGTCATATTAATGAGTTGATGCCCATCATCCGTTCCTGCTCTGAAGCCTGCACACATTCCTGGCGAAAGCTCGGTCGTACCAGCATCAGTGATCAGGGTTGGGTAACCTTCAAGAATGAAAACAAACTCGTCTTGACGGCTATGGGCATGGCGTAACGCTGACACTGCTTTTGGAGAAAGGCGCGTCAGATTGACGCCAAAATTGCAGATTCCAAACAAATCGCCCAGCGGCTGTTTATGTCGCCCCGCCACCCTATCCCTGAATTCCAGAGGGTAATTTGAAGGGGTTAGTCGTGGTGGCGCATCCTGTGCGTGGATTGCCAATGGGAAAGTGGTCTTATCCATATTAAACATTTCATTGACTCGGAGTGGGTAGCGAAATTGGTCGATCATCTTCCGTAGATGGCAGTGACGCTCACCTTGTCGATCAGATGCGCATTAATCATAAAACCGGCGAATGCGGCCGTTGCATTGTTAGGAAGATCAATCTTTTCCGTGTTCAACGCATACACGGTAAAAATATATTTGTGCGGCTTGTCACCAACTGGCGGGCAGGCGCCGCCAAAGCCGGGTTGGCCAAAGTCTGTTGGCACTTGCACGGCCTTGCTCGGTAATAACCGTAAAATGGGGTTCCCGGCTCCCTCGGGCAACATATATGTTTTTGCCGGGATGTTAACTACCACCCAGTGCCACCAGCCAGAACCCGTTTTTGCGTCTGGATCGTAGAGAGTTATCGCGAAACTTTTAGTACCGACAGGTGGGTTTCGCCATCCAAGTCTGGGGGAGCGATTTGCCCCACTGCAGCCAAAGCCATCTAACACCTGATCCGACGACAACCATGCATTTGGCTTGATTGCAGGGATGCTTAGCAAGAAACCGTCCGCCATGGCTGGCAATGGCAAAACCACCAAACAGGTAGTTAAAAACAGGCTGAAGGATGACATGAACTTGCTCCGCTAGTTGGCGAGTTGAAGTGCCTGAGGTTCTGTATCGAGCCCTGCGAGGACTCTTCAAATCATTGGAATTTAGATCGCCCACCGGATCAAACGATTTATCTGAAGCTACGCATGCGACATGCTCATGCGTATCACCAAATTCGGCCAAAACCGACAACGTTCACATTTCAATTGGATACTGTTTGGGGTACGTATCTCCCAATGACATTACCCAGGCGCATCTGACAACGAAAAACTCTCAATTGAGAATCGGAATGTGATGTCGTCCAATGATTGCCATGACGTCAAACCGATAAGGATTGAAAGAGATGGCGAACCAAAGCATGAAGGCACAAAATTGCCTTGAAGATTTTCTTCCGCGGGAAATCTCCTTCAACGGAATATCAAAGGTGGTTTATGTCATGGGTCACGGCCCCGCTATCATCGTGATGCCAGAGATGCCGGGAATCAGTCCCCAAATTGCGCGCTTTTGTCGCTGGGTCAGGGATGCAGGATTTACTGTCTATTTACCATCCCTATTCGGCATAGACGGTGATGTACCGACAGCTGAAGAAGGGTTGGCTGTATTAAAAAGAGCTTGTGTCAGCTCGGAATTCAGAGCGTTGGCAGCAAACCAAACCAGCCCTGTCACCGTCTGGCTGCGCGCTCTGGCAAAGTTTGCCCATGAGGAGCGCGGAGGACCTGGGATTGGTGCAATTGGGATGTGTTTTACCGGCAACTTTGCCCTGACCATGATGCTGGAGCCAGCGATGCTCGCGCCTGTCCTTTCGCAGCCATCCCTTCCGATGAACCAACCGGATGGACTTGAAATATCCCCGGACGACCTGGTTGCAGTTAAACGTCGTCTTGATCGAGAGGATCTCACGGTCTTGGCGTATCGTTTTCAAGGTGACAAATTCTGTACAGCTCAACGGTTCGCTGCCTACTCAAATGCCTTGGGCGACCGGATCATCACCAAAGTCCTCCCAGACAACGCTGCGCACCCATCCCCCCCGCCTTTTTTTGAGAAGGTTGTCGGGTGCCCGCATAGTGTCGTGACTGCACATCTCATTGATGAAGCCGGTCAGCCGACAACACAGGCGCGGGACGAAATTCTGGCCTTCTTTGCTCAAAGACTTCTGTCTTCTACCTAGAAGATTCTGCCAAGATCATTTACGCCAGCATGGGGATATTTCGGTACGGCCTCTTATGCCTTGAACATCCGGTGTTGCGAGGTGAAAATTGGCGTGCCATGATCAATTTGCACCCATCGTTTCTTAGCCTCTTGCCATAAATTCGGTAATGACTGTATTGAGGTTTTGTTGAACAATTTTTGGTCGTTTCCAGCCAGGAAATTGCATGTCTATTCCATTGTCTCGCCTCCCGTCTCTTGATCTTGTTCGTGGGTTTGTTGCGGTCGGGCGTCGCATGAGCATTACGCTTGCCGCCGAAGATCTTTGCCTTACCCAATCAGCGGTCAGTCGGCAAATCCACGGGCTAGAGGAAATCCTGGGAGTGAAGCTATTGGTTCGGGGGCATCGGTCGATTGCATTTACGGCGGAAGGTGAGCGGCTATTTCGCAGCGCTGATGGCGCAGTGCAACAACTACAGGATGTCTTTGCCACTCTGATCGTTCCAAGGGGACGCAGACCTGTCACGATTACGACAAGCACAGGCGTTGCGAGTTTGTGGCTGCTGCCGCAACTTGGCGTGTTCCAAACGCAATGGCCCAGTATTGATGTACGGCTAGCTGCCTCGAATCGGATACTTGATATCAAAGCAGATGGGGTGGATATCGCCCTTCGCTATTGCTCCCCGGCCAACGCTCCAGCAGGTGCTATCCGACTTTTCGGAGAAAAAATTGCACCCGTAGCCCACCCATCTCTTGGGCTGACGAAACTCACAACTGCTGAAACACTGTCGAAGCTGGTCCTGTTGGAATTCGATGACCCGAAGCGTCCCTGGCTGCAGTGGAGTGAGTGGCTTGGATCGGCTGGACTTGAGAATGCAAAGCCTAAGGGAATCCTTCGCTTTAACCAATACGATCTGGTGATCCACGCTGCACTTGCCGGGCAAGGCGTCGCGCTAGGCCGGCAAAATCTCATCGAGCCGCTATTGGCCGAAGGACGACTAATCTCGCTGGCCACGTCACAAAAGCACTCGGGAGAGGATTACGCATACTGGTTAGTGGTTGCAGATCAGCAGCCGAGGGAAGAAGTCAGGATCGTCGCTGACTGGATTCAACAAGTTGCAAGCGAACTTTCTGAATAGCTTAACTGGCATCAGCTACGCATTCCTATAGCGCATCTCTGACGAAATTTTAGTCGTTTGAAGCGATGCAGCTTCGAGGTGCAAACTCCATTCCAGCAGTCAGTCACTCTCCCCATAAACAAGATGTCCGCATGGATGAGCGTGAATACTTTCTGACCCTATTGGGGTTACAAATGAATGGGAGAACTTATGCCAGCCGTAGCTTCATCCAATGTCCATCCTACAGTCAAAGTTCCGTTTGGAATGTCTTCGAGTCATGACTCTTCTCTTGTCAGCCCAACCTCCCGGTACTCACCGTGGACCCGGCAACTTTCCTCTGTCGTCGCCAACATGGGCTATTTAAAGGAAAGCAACGGCAATCCATATACCTACATGTACGAACCACCTGCAGGCATCGAACGACAGAATTGTGAATTTGAGTTGGTTCAAATGCCAATTTGGGATGCACGTCAATTGGCGTTCTCACCGAACGTCGACATTGAAGGCTTTTCACTCTGGGATGCACCTTCGGTGGTCTCTGATTTTCGAGACGATCAAGAGATCATTGCGAAATACTATGCAGAGACGACTGAGCTAGTCAGGGATGCAACTGGTGCGACATCTGTGATCGTGTTTGATCATCAAATCCGGCAACGCGAGGCAGGACGACCGCCGCTCTCATTTGGCAGGGCCGGTGACGGAAGCAATCCTGGTGCGGTGGGCCGAGTTCATGTCGACTACTCAGAAGAGACCGGCCAGAAACGTCTCAACCTCGTATTAAAAGATGCGGCACGTTGTAATTCCGTTGAAAGGTTCGCAATTCTCAATGTCTGGCGCTCAATCAAAGGGCCGGTTCTCGATACGCCGTTAGCTGTTTGCGATGCGCGCACGGTAGGCATCGGCGATCTGGAAGCATGCGAAATTCGATATCAAGAGCGCAGTGGCAAGATCTATCTGGTGCGTCATTCACCTAGGCATCATTGGTACTACTACCCAGCGATGGATCGCAATGAGGCTCTGCTTTTCAAACAGTACGACTCACTAATCAATAGCGTTTCTCGATTCACGCCTCACGCTGCATTCGATCATCCTGAGGCCACAGAATTAACGCCGCTGCGCGAGAGCATTGAAGTGCGTTGCCTCGCAATTTTCAATTGATGTGGTCAACTTGTTGCGAGCCGCCTAAGTAAACGGAGAGATGAATGAATCATTCCACGAATAACAGGAATCGCCAGACCATCGAGTTTTGGTTCGATTTGGGTAGCAATTACAGCTACCTGACAGCAATGCGCATCGAAGCTCTTGCAAGCGCCTGCGAGGTTGATGTCGCCTGGAAACCATTTCTCCTTGGTCCTATTTTCCAGTCATTTGGCTGGGAGTCTTCGCCATTTGTCCTGCAAAAGCAAAAAGGGGAATACACATGGAAGGACATGGAGCGTCAGGCACACAAATATGGTGTCGCTTGGAAGAAGCCCAGCACTTTCCCCCGCCGAGCAATTCTTCCGACTCGGGTTGCTCTAGTGGGACGGAATGAGAAATGGATTGGAGACTTTGTTCGGGCAACGATGGCGCGCAACTTTGTTGAAGACAAAGATCTCGATACAGAGGACGCGGTTCGGGAAGTTCTTTCCTCGATCAATCTAAACGCTGATTTAGTCATTGCGCAAGCGCAGTCAGACGAGAACAAGCAGCGACTGCGTCGTGCAACCGAGAGTGCAGCCAGCCTAGGGATTTTTGGTGCGCCCATGTTTTTCGTCGGAGACGAAATGTTTTGGGGGAATGATCGCCTCGAGGATGCTTTAGCGTATGCAAACACCCAATCGCAATGAACTCAATATCACCCCGAGGACAGGCCTGGCTCGATTCTGGTTATGCGATTTGGCAGATGCCCTGCGCATTCACCCCTTCGATAGCGCCATTTTACTGTCGTGAATCCGATGCCGATTTGGTATTCCGTGTCGAAATTGATGCGCAACACTGCAATGGCGCAGGCACGGCACACGGAGGCTTTTTGGCAACCATTGCTGACGTTGTCCTCGGCTACAACATCAACCATCGAATTCCGAAGGATTGGCGAATAGCCACCTCAAACCTCTCAATTCAATATCTTGCCCCTGTACTTCCAGGGCAATGGGTTGAAGGAGGGATTGATCGGATAAAAGTCGGAAGACGGCTTTGCCATGCTTCCGGCACCCTCGATATTGAAGGTGTGCCAACTGTTGCGATGCATGCAATCTTTGCGGTCTTAACCAGCACAAAATAGATTGAATAATTAATTCGACCTTTCGGATACCGATTGCAACTGGTCATCAGCGAAACCCATGACGAATATATTTTCATTGCATCGTGACGGCAATATTTTGGGCCGAGCCCCCTTCTCTGCTTTTTTGACATTATCCCCAGCAAGTCAGGAATTCGGCTTTTCCGGTTATTGGCCAGTCGTTCGCTGAATTCTGCCGGATGACTTAGAAGCATGCGACTTAACCGTTTAGCGCAGCAAATGCCGGGTTTCCGGAAGCAGCACCGAGATAAATTCATCGTATTGCCTATCGTACTCTGTCTCTTTATCGAGATAGGAAAGGAATTTTTCCAGCGTGATTGCCTGTGTTGCCGTACGCGGAGGTTCGTAGGTTTGCCAGACTTTTAGAAATAGGCGTCGCAGCGGATGATGCCCATTTTTCCCTCTACACAATGCGGCCGCCAGAACATTAAATGGGCCATCGAGCCGACTACCAACGGTTCTTCCCAGCTGAAAAGATAGGAGCACAGGTAGGATTCCTTTGCCGCCCCAGAACGCCGGATTAAGCGCCGGTGTAAATTCATTTCGCCAGTAGCGATAGCGGGTCAAGCGATAGATATCAGCAAAGAGTACCTGCTGTTGGTCCTTGGGTGAACCAGCATCATAGAAACGGGTGGCATGCTCAAGCAATGTGCGCATCGCCTGATCCCAAGATTCATTCGTATCACAGGGTTGTTTGTCGAGTTCGCGCAGCACCACCCGCTCCCAGGCACCCTTTAGGCGCAGATGGTGTTCGACCAATTGGCGATCTGGATAACTGAAATGCCCTCCCCTCACCTGTTCGATGCCATGACGAATCATCATCAAAATGGTGACTTCGTTTTCGAGGTCTTCTGCTTCGCGGGTATTTCGTGTTCCAGTGTTAATTGTGTGCATCACCCGACGTGGCTTATGTAGGCGAGTCCATTCCGCGCCAAACCCCTCACCATCCCAGTGTTGTTGCAAACGCTTGGCAATGTCTGATGTGAGGCCAACGTAATAGCATCCATCATTCAACTCAAGAACGTATAAATAGATATCTACGGGGTCAGGAGACCCACACCAAAATGTTTCTGGTTTCAATTTTATTCCACTGAGCTAGTGCGGCCCGCAGCGAGCAAATCCCTATCTTGGCTGCCTTGATCTGTAAGGAGGCAAGTATCTCGCCCAATCCAGTACTCTTGTACAACCGCCGAGCGGTAATTGAGGATCAAATCAAGCACGCCCCGGCACGGAGTATCTGCTGGAATTCCAGCTATCGCATTCTGGACGCTTGGGTACTGATTCTGAAAAAGGTCTCTGCGACCTATTTGCGGCGATGATAGCTGCTGCTTAAGCGTAGGCAGATCAGGAGTAACCATTCCTACAAGCCACGGCAAACTAGCGGCAATCACTACTCCTGCCAGATCGGCATCGACGAATGCTAGGACTGGCAACTTTGCATCTCCTAGAAACGTCAGAACGTTATCGATGCGACTCTCGTATGGATCACCGCGATACACTACCAAGGGAGAACGGTATTCCACCGGGAGTTTGAAGCTGGTCTCGTGAGTCCGATTGAAGTTCTCGTAGTTCTCGACCAGCATGATGCAGCGATGGCCGATCTGACTGACAATCTTTGTCCAATCCACGTCCAGGTGAGATTCTTCCGGCAGGTTGATCGTCTGGCCACCGATAACGAGAGCTTGTCCGGCTAGCGCCTTGATCGAGATGCGGTTGCGCTTCACGGCCTCACCACCGGCCTTCTCATGGGGCGTAACTTCAAGGCGCTCTGCACGGCTCATGCCGCTCATATCCACTGGCTCGGTTGAGAATCCCTTGGCTTCAAGCCACTCACGCATCGCCTGACGGTCTCGCTCGTTGAAATAGACCGATTTGCCGCGCTTGGTCCCGATTCCGTCATCAACGAGACGCTGACGAGTGACCGTCAAAGTGAAACGCTCGTCCTGCCTAGACAGGATGTGTTGCATTGCTTCTGCGAGTTTTTGATCGAGCATCAGGCAGTCCTTTTGGAGATCACGACATCCTTGATGAGGAGGTTCCCGTCAAAGTCTGGATGCGGCCGAGAGTTCATACGCAATTGCCACTGCCCGAGTTTCCCTTTGTTGTCGTGCTCGGCCAGAACACGGAGAACCCAGATTTCCTCTTTGATGCTGCCGAGAACACTGGGATTCGTTGCCCACCAATCACGCGCCGAGACACCCTCCTGTGATCGCTTTGCATCCTTGAAATACATCCGAATCGCTTTGCGTATCGGCGACTCTGGCGGCTGAATTTGCTGATTGCCAGGCTCCTCGTCCACATTGCCGGCCGGACGTGCAGTTCGGCTCTTGGCTCCGGCAGTATCTGGAATGGACCGAGCAATCTCGGAGAGCAGTTCTTCCGCCTCTGGGGCCAATACGTCAGGGTGGGTCTGGATTTCGAGCGGGGTCGCACAACGCAGCCAGTCGGCCGGTTCGGCAACCTCGTCCCATGCTTTGGGCTCCCAGTCTGGATTTCGGTTCAAGTGCAGCGCAAAAGCACGAACCCGCTTGGCACGCTCTTCGATCTTGCGGAACTCAAAGAGGTATTGGTTCAGCGTGTCCAGGATGGTCCAAAGCGACTCGCGGAATGCGGGAATGCGATCTGCCAGCAGAGACTTGAAGGACAGCGCCAATTCCTCGTGCCCGGCTAGCTGCTCCCCAATATCGGAGAAATGGAAGCTCTCCAGCAGATTCACAAGCTGTTGAGTCCGCTTCTGGTAGTGGAGGTTTTGGCGCTTTTTCTCGGCGATGGTCGAAACGGCTGCAAAGCGCGTGGACACCTGAGCCTGGAGGATGATCAGTTCATCGTCGATAGCATCGGCAATATCGCTGATGGCTTCCCTTGTTTCGACTTCGTAGCGCTCGCAATCAGCATCACGCCCTTCCTGATAGGCAACAGAATGGCCTTCGACTAGATCGGCTAGCCGCTGGAAATAGCCACCGATGTTGGCTCCCATCGAAAACAGCCGTTCGGTGTTGAGCGCAGCGTTGAGAAAATGCCGGAAACTGGCCCGTAGCTGGAACGCGTCCCTGATGTCCGGAGAAAGGAGACGTAGTTGCCGTAGACGTTCGATGTCGCGGAAGTTTTCCTCGGTCTTGTGTACCCGACCTTGATAGTAGGCTTCGGCAACCGTCTTGCTGCTCGCACTCAGCTTCGCGAGTAGTGTGAGGACAGGATCGATGTTGCTCACAGAAGGCCCCGCTGCTCCGGTGCATCCTCCTGATCCTCGGCCGTTGGATCGGCAATCCCCTCGTTCTGAGCCGGGTCCATGAGGAATTCGATCACTTGATAGTAGTAATCGATCTTCCCGGTGAAGCGGTAGGACTCTTGTTCCCGATTGACCAGAATCAGGTAGCCCCAGCGCTCCATTTGCTGGATGACCTTGTCCAGCATCCCCTTCGCGGATGCGTCGGTGACCGTGAATTCCTTGCCCATCGTGGCGAATTCGCGCAGCACCTCAAAGAGATGCGGATTCTCAGTGACCGCCTTCAGGAGCACCGCGTAATCCAGACGGTCGCCCGCTGCCGGGCTGGAATCTTTCTTCTCCACCTCCATGCACAGGTTGATGAAGTGGATGACTGGGCGAATCATCTGTTTGATGTTGGCAAAGACGCGCTTCACTTCGCTGCGCTCATCGGAACCGACACGCTTCCAGGTCGCGTAGTAGGCGACGCCATTCGGCGTCCTGGTCAGACGACGCCCGATCCGGTCGAGGTAAGCAGCAACATCCTGACGAGATTCCTCGGAATTGAGCCAACGGAAAGCTTCAGGCGCAGTCGATTCACAGATGAACTTGCCTTCGAGCAGGCGAATGGTGACCTGATCAAACATGGGCTTCCTCCTCGTCGTTCTCGACTTCGTCTTCAAGGTTGATCAAGCCTACCTTGCGGCCAGGGAGAATCTTGTAGTTCCGCTCGAAAAGCTCGGCGAGGTCAAGATCGACATCCGGGAAAGCCGAAATCATGGTGATATTGTTTCGCGTCAGCAAATCGAGCAGCGTCTTGGCATTGGCGAAGCTCAAGTCCTTCAGCTCGTCCACGACGAAAGGCACGACGACGTTCTCTGAGCGGCGAATCCGGTTCACGAAGCCAATCAAGATCACGCAGAGAATGATGTAGCTCAGGCCGTTGCTGCTGATGTTGGCCAGCTCATGCTCATTGCTTGCCGTCTTCACCCCTTGGTTGTTCACGTTGGCACTGATTTTCAGGCTGATGAGATCAACCGGGTCAGCTACCAATCCCTTGTCCTCACCAACAACAAGCGCAACTTGCTTGGCAGCATCAACAAAGCTGGCCGGCGGCAACGCTGGATCACCATTAGCGTGCCATGTCTCATATTCGCGATGCAGGTTGCCAACTGCTTCCCAGTAGCCCTGAGTATCAACCTCAGCCCGGATTTCAGTGCTTACGTCGGCAATACTGTCGAAGATTTGGCCTTGTTCCAGATTGGCCCTCAGATCGGCCGCAAACGTGCTGACGTTGCGTTTGAAATCATCGAGACTCTTCCAGAAGTAGGAGATGTTCTGGGCTAGCGTTTTCCCGCGCTGGAGAAGGTCCGTACGGTTCGTTTCGTGCTCGTGCTGGAACCAGGTACGGAACACTTCTATCCACTCGTGTTCCATCCCCGGGCGCGGGTAGCCCGATGCAGCCACGGCGCTTGCATAGAACTTCTCGGGGCCGGTGCCAACAATGGAAATCATCTGCCGGCGAATCTCTTCAACGCCTTGGCGAATCTTCTCCCGTAGGGCATCAAGGTCTGCCATCAAACGACGACGCTCGGCTACCAGGGCATCAATATCGGGAACCTGCTCAAACCCGGCCTTCAAGGTATCCTGATCTTGTGGCCAATGCACCAGATCACGGGTTTGCCCCAGAGCGAGAATGCGCTTTCTCTCGTGTTTATCGATCTTCTCGCCGATCTCTTTGATGGCTGCCTGTTTGCTCTCGGTCACTGCCTTACGCTCGCGCAGCAACTCTTCGTTCTCACGCTTCAGACGAGCAACTTCTGCCTCCTCTTTTTGCCGAGTCTGTTCGTGTTCAGGCCGCTGAGACCACAACGTTTCAAGCCAATCGCGATACTGAGTCACTTCCGAACGTAGCCCATTGGCTTCGGCAATTTGGCCTGTGAGCTTGGAAATGCTTGTCCGAAGTCCATTGAGGACATCCGTGGAGTAGCCCTTGTCACGCAAGCTGGCATCACGGTCTTTGGCGATCTGGGAAATCTTCGTCGCCAACGCGGCATCGATAGCCTTCTTGCGGGCATCGATCTCATTGAGCGCGGTTGTTTCGTCGGATTTCAGCTGATTGATATTTGCAGCGTGCAACCGCTCCGCCTCGTCGATTTCCTTGCGATGATCCTTCTTGAGAGTCTCCAGCCCTTGAACAGCCAAGGAAAGGTTCTTGACGCAGGCATCCAGCGCCTCTTGTGACTTCTTCGCAGCTTCCCTCTTGCTTTGCTCAACCCTGACAAGAGCTGTCTTTACGGCCGTATCAGCAGACAGCTTCCGGTTCTTCGCTGTCGCAATGGCTGCCTCATGAAGGGTTATGGCGGCCTTGGCCTTGTCCATGGCGTCCTTCTTCTTGGCCAAGGACATCTTGTCCTCCGCCACTTCGCCTTTCCGCTTATCAAGCCGGCCACGAACCAGTTTGATTTCCTGTTGGATGGCTTCCTCGGAGGAGTAGCGGCCAGCCTTGAGTTGATCCAGGTCGATAGTGACCCCGTACAAATCGCTGCCTTCACCCAAAACAGGTGAAAGATCAGTCCGGAGCAGCGTTTCCGGCGATACCACACGTCCGATGTCAGCAGCCCAATTCGGCTTGTTCCGGCGCAAGAAACCTAGGAAGGTGTCCTCTCCGGCAGCATCGGCTGCGAGCAGCTCTTCGAGTTCAGCTTCCGCCTTCTCGATAGCCATTTCACCTTCGTTGACCTGCAATTCCAGGTCGTCGAATTCTCGCTTGGCCTTGATGTGGGCTTTCTGAAGAGCATCGGTTTTGTCGTGAAGCTCTGTCAGCTCGGAGTTGGCATTGGTCTGCTTCTCCCGCTCCATTTCCAATGCCTGAATGATTTCTGGATCGGCCTGGGTATTCTTGACCTCTACCTCCAGCCCGGCTTTTTCGGTTTTAAGGTCTGTTACCTTGGTATTCGCGGCGTCAAGCTCGGGCTCATGGCGCAATCGGGTTGCCTTGAGGTTTTCTCCGTGAGTCTGAATGAGTGCTTCCTTGCGCTTTCCGAAGGACTCATAGATGCCGGGCTTCTTGTCGTCCAGCTCAGACTTTTGATCCCGTGCCTGATTTTTGGCTTCGGTCTCCATCGCCGTAAAGGTCTCAGTCAGTGACTTGACCTCTT
>Ga0316604_10001247_pt1 | contig 23379 bp, 22 predicted proteins | sample OWC_soil_day20_C_FD_207650 | JGI IMG/M metagenome (GOLD analysis project Ga0316604, IMG submission 207650) | Wetland soil microbial communities from Old Woman Creek delta, Ohio, United States - OWC_soil_day20_CT | ecosystem: Environmental > Terrestrial > Soil > Wetlands | place: USA: Ohio...
AGATCAATGTTGTGGACGACGAGACTTTGAGGCAGGCACAGCAAAAGCCGGAGCAATACCGCGATTTGCTGGTGCGGGTCGCGGGGTATCTGGCGTACTTTACGGAGCTTGACCGGGATGTGCAGACCAATATTATTCTGAGAACAAGCCACAGTGCATAGCAAGGCAGGGAGAAGGCATGAAAGACCAGTGCTATATCGGCGGGATACAGCGGTTTTCCACGGAGGATGGCCCAGGCATTCGAACAACAGTTTTTTTAAAGGGATGCCCTCTCTCCTGCAAGTGGTGCCATAATCCGGAGCTGATCCACTTTGAATTTGAGCTGCTGTGGAATGAACAAAAATGCATCGGCTGTGGTGCCTGTGCCCGGGTCTGCCCGGGGGAGGCCATTCTGCTGGACGAACGCGGCGTACATGCCGACCGAACTGGCTGTGTGCATTGCGGCGCCTGCATTCAGGCCTGCTGCTCCGCCGCGCTGCATAGCCACGCGGTAGAGATGACGGTGGAAGCGGTTTTGGATGAAGTCAGGAGAGATGCTGATTTTTATCGCACATCCGGGGGAGGTATGACCATAAGCGGAGGCGAGGTGCTGGCTCACGGTACATTTGCTTCGGCTTTGGCCGCAGGTGCGATGGGAGAGCGGATTCCGGTTGTGATCGAAACCAGCGGATATGGGGACTTCAATCTTCTGCGAAGCCTTGCGCAGTGCAGTCAGCAGGTCCTGTTTGATCTCAAGGTCATGGACGGAGAAAAGCACAGGCGGTATGTGGGCGTTGACCCCTGCGGCATTCATGAGAATCTCAGCGCGTTGGCACGGCTTCCGGGTATGAAGGAAAAAATTGTGATCCGGGTACCTATGATTTCCGGCGTAAATGACGATATCGGAAATCTGGAGGCTGTGTGCGGGCTGATGCGAGCCTGCGGGCTCACACAGCTTCACCTGATTCCATACCACGGGATGGGCCTGTCCAAGGCCCGGGAGCTTGGAATGGAACAGGAGCGATTCGAGGCCCCGGCACAGCAGCAGATGCGGGAAGCCGCGCAGCTGTTTCAAAGGTACGATATTAAAACAGATATTATGGGAGAATAGGCGGCGAATTGTTTGCGTCAGGGTTTGTTAATTTTCATTTCCGGCTTGATGGTGCTGTATGCCGTGATCCTGTTCCGCAGTGTTTACAGCGGCAGGGAACTCATGAAACGGGAAAAGGGGGGCTTTGGATTTTATGCCATGCTTTCCACGGTAGTGATGTTTCTTTCCTCCTTTGGTGTGTCCGACACCGCCCTTACCGTGTTTGCCTTTCGCGCAAACAAATGTGTGGAAGACCGGCTTTTACCCGGAACCATCATTGCAAGCTCCATTTTACCCGTGGGCACCATGTCGCTGGCCTTTCTCTCCTCCATGGAGGTGGATCCGGCCACGCTGGCCGCGTGTGTCGTGGTTCAGACGCTGGGGGCGTTCCTTGGTGTAAGGCTGATCATGAAGCTCAACGGCGGAATGATACGTCAAATAATGGGCTATGCCCTGATCGGCACGGCAATGTTAATTGTCATCAAGCTGTTTTTTCTGACACAGTCGGGAGCTGGCAGCACCGGTTTGTCATCGTGGAGGTTATTGGTCGCGCTGCTCTGGTTTTTTGTTTTCGGGGCGCTGAATCTGGTGGGGCTGGGCGCCACCGTACCCAATATGGCGGTACTGCTTTTGTTGGGGGTGGATTCCAGAGCTGTGTTTCCCATCGTGATGACCGGAAATTTTATCAGCTGCTGCCTTGCGGGGTTTCAATATGTGTTGCATGAAACGTACACTAGGAAGGCCGCTGCCTGCTCGGTGTTCGGTGTGATCGGCGTGCTGGTGGCGGTGCTGCTGGTCAAAACCATGAACGTCCGGTTTCTTCAGGTGATTATGATCGGGGTGCTGTTATTCTGCGCCTGTTCCATGCTGCGTTCACCGAAACAGGAACAAGGGTGACGTGGACGTAGGCAGGACAAAATCATTACAATAGACGGGAGAATGCTATGAAGATCATGATTTACAGTTGCAGAGATGATGAGCGGGTTTTGTTTGAGCAGTATGCCCGGCAGTGGAATCTGCAACTGGGGTACTGCAACATCCAACCTACCATGGAAAATGTGCATCTGGCAGAGGGCTATCCGTGTATCAGCGTGGTAGGGACGGTAATATCAGATGAGCTTTTGAGGGAATTCGCTCGGCTTGGGGTCAAAATGATCTCGACCCGATCTATCGGATATGAGCACATTAACATTGCGCTTGCCAAAGAGCTGGGAGTCAAGGTGGCGAACATTACCTATTCGCCCAACGCGGTTGCCGACTTTGCCATTATGCTGATGCTGATGTCACTGCGAAGAGCCCGATACATCATGGAGCGCTATCGGGTGAAGGATTTCACGCTGGCCTGGAATCAGGGCAGAGAGCTGCGCAACATGACCGTGGGCGTTGTGGGTGCAGGCAGGATCGGACAGACTGTGATTCGCGAAATTTCCGGCTTTGGCTGCAAAATATTGGTCTATAACAGACACCAAAATGAGGAAATAAAGCGTTACGCGGAGTATGTGGAGTATGAAGAGCTGCTGCGCCGGTCGGACATCATTACGTTCCATGCCCCGGCGACTGAGCAGACCTATCATCTCCTCAACCGTGACAACGTGAAACGTCTGAAGCCAGGCGTCATCATCATCAACACATCCAGAGGAGCGCTTGTGGATAACAAGGCGCTGATTGACGGGCTGGAGCAAAACATCATCAGCGCCGTGGGTCTGGATGTGATCGACAACGAGCCGGTGATTTACAACGTCGACCATAAGAACGCGCTTTTGATGGATCACGATATCGCCGTGTTGGAGAGCTACCCCAATGTGATCATTACACCTCACACGGCCTTTTTTACAGACCAGGCTGTCAGAGATATGGTTGAAAATTCGCTTCAAAACTGTGTTTGCTTTGGAGAAGATCAACCAATTCCGGGGGAAATCAAATAAATCGAGGTTTCGCACTTGACATACAGCGAAAAGCAGACTATAATTCGAGTAACTTGAGAGATCATACAACAAGTACATAATTATACAACGTGGTAAAATGATCTATGCGGCGAGGATGCTTCTACAGGCATCCTCGCTTCTTATTTTTATATGAGTAAAAGCAGCATTGATCCCGCACACTAAACATTCAGGAGGCCATAGTTATGATCAGATTAACAGGAATCAAAAAATCATTCGGTGATTTAAATGTGTTAAAGGGCGTGGATATGGAAATTGAAAAAGGAGAAGTAGTGGCAATTCTGGGGCCCAGCGGATCGGGAAAAACAACGCTGCTCCGGTGCATTAATTTTCTGGACGCCGCCAATGAGGGCACGGTGGAGCTCAATGAAATCAAGGCTGATTATGCCGCGGCAAGTAAGAAGGATGTTATGGCCATCCGCAGAAAAACGGCGATGGTGTTTCAAAATTATAATTTGTTTAAAAATAAAACCGCGCTGCAAAATGTGATGGAAGGCCTTGTGATGGTGCAGAAGATGGACAAGGAGAAAGCGCGGGAACTTAGCATTGAGACGCTCAACAAGGTTGGATTGGGCGAACGGCTGCATTATTACCCCTCACAGATGTCCGGCGGTCAGCAGCAGCGGGCCAGCATCGCCAGGGCCCTGGTGCTCAATCCTGAGGTGATTTTGTTTGACGAGCCCACCTCGGCGCTGGACCCGGAGTTGGTGGGCGAGGTGCTGCAGGTGATGAAAAAAGTGGCCGAAACCGGGATTACCATGATTGTGGTAACTCATGAAATCGCCTTTGCCCATGATGTGGCGTCAAAGGTAATCTTCATGGACGGCGGCAGGATTGTAGAGTACGGAACGCCCGAGGAGGTGATTGACAATCCCAGGGAAGAGCGCACCCGCCAGTTTCTGGGGCTGATTGCCGGCTGACAAATAGAATTTAATTGCTGCTTCAGCGGTTAAAGATATTACATTTTTAGGAGGAAGAATATGAAAAATCGAGAGAGGCTCATATCTTTGAGCATGGCTGTCTTGCTGGGACTGGGATTGGTTGGCTGCGGAGATCAGAGCGCATCGTCATCGGATACATCAACCGGCGGAACGGCGGCGAGCTCGGATTCGGGTTCCGAGGTCACTACCATCATCTGTGCGCTGGACGCCAACGTGGCGCCGTATACCTATCTGGATGAGGACGGAAATATCACAGGCTATGACTATGAAACCCTGAAGCTCATCGATGAACTGCTGCCGGACTATACCTTTGAGTACCAGATGGTGGACTACGACGCAGCGGCAATTGGCCTGGAGGCCGGGCAGTATGATCTGGAGGCGGGCAGTAAATATAAAACCTCTGCCCGTGCTGAGAAGTTCCTGATCTGTGACTCCAACTACTATGCGGCCGTTACGCTGGCCGTCGCGGCAGATTCCGGCATCAACTCCATTGAAGACATGAAGGGCAAGACCCTGGTTCCCGTGCCTGAGGCAGACGGTCTGAGGCAGGTGTATCTCGACTATATGGAGGCGAATCCTGACGCGGATATTACCCAGGAGACCGGCTCCTCTCTGATCAGCATTTCGGACGGTCTGTCCTATGTGGCCTCCGGACGCTATGACGGAATGATTGATCCCCCTGATATGTTTAACGATGTCCTGAGCCAGGATGCCGATCTGGCGGCGAAAATTAAGGTGATTGAAGATCCTTTCACGGTGGTGGGCGGACATTTCCTGCTGAACAAGTCCCGCACTGATCTGGAGGAACAAATCAACACCGCCCTTCAGCAGATCAAGGAAGACGGAACCTTGGGCGCGTTAAGCGAAAAATGGTTTGGGGAAGATCTGATCGCAAAATACAGCTCCATCGCCCTCGACTGATGAGCGGCGCAGGCTGCTGCGGGTACTGTTTGGATGTGCTGTGGAATCTGATTCCGCACGGTGAGTTCAGAAGTCCCGCGGCAGCCTGCGGCGTTACAAACACGGACAGAAGGATGGTTTCATGGAACAAGGACTGGTGCATCTCTACACCGGAGATGGAAAGGGAAAGACCACTGCCGGTATAGGCCTGGCGGTCAGAGCGAAGGGCGCGGGGAAACGGGTGCTGTTTCTGCAGTTCATGAAGGGCATGGCTACCAGTGAAACCACGCCGTTGAAGAGCCTGGGGATTGAGGTGGTCAGAAAAGAGTCATCTCCCAAATTTGTATTTGCTATGACGCCCGAAGAGAAGGCAAGCTATCGGCAGGAGCAGCAGGACTGCTTCCGGTACGCGAAGGAGCATTGCATGGACTTTGACTTGATCGTATTTGACGAGGCGGTGAGCGCGATTTCAGAGGGCATGATTGATGAGGATGATTTCATTGCGTTTCTGGGCAGCAGGCCGTTTTCTCTTGAGGTGGCGATCACGGGCAGGAAGCCAAGCCGGCGTTTGCTGGACTGCGCAGATTACTGCTCCGAAATTCTGATGATATCCCACCCCTATGAGCGGGGAATCGGAGCGCGTCTAGGGATTGAGTATTAGAAACAAGACAATGATGGGATTGTTGAATATGAAGGAAACCGGTCAGTTTGATGGGAAAGTGGCGCTGGTCACAGGCGGACAGAGCGGAATCGGAAGGGCAATCGCCCGTCGGTTTGCTGCTATGGGAAGCGACGTGGTGGTACTGGGACGTGATCCGGGTAAGGGAAGGGACACGGCAAGGGAACTGGTTGACCAATATGGGGGAAGGGCGCTGTCCTATGTCTGTGACGTAACGGACGCCCTTCAGGTGAAGCATACCGTTGCCGAGATCATCAAAGCATGCGGAAAAATTGATTTTCTGATCAACAACGCGGGAATCTATCCCGCTGTTCCCTTTCTGGAGATGCCGGAGCAATTGTTCAGTCAAATTTTCGATGTCAATGTCAAAGGGGTTTTTCTGATGACGCAGGAGGTGGTCAGGCAGTGCATGGCGGAGCGGCGGTATGGGAAAATCATTTCCATCAGCTCTGTGGACGGATGGCTTCCCACTCCGGGAATTATCGCGTACGCGGCATCCAAGGCCGCTGTGAACAGTCTGGTGAAGTCCTTTGCCATTGAGCTGGCAGAGAATCATATTACCTCTAACGGCGTGGCGCCCGGATGGGTGGCAACCGAACCGGTGCTTGAAGCCGGAAGATGGAAAAGCCAAATCGGCAGTGTCCTGAAAAAACGCATGGCGGAGCCGGAGGAAATCGGAGAGGTTGTGACATTCCTCTGCGAGGACAGGGCGGACTATCTGACGGGCGAAATTGTAAACCTGAGCGGCGGCCTGCTGCTCAACGGCTGATGGGAGCGCGGCGCTGATGCAGTATACCATTCTGGTGGATTTCGGGAGTACCTATACCAAGCTCTGTGTCTTTGACCTGGAAAACGGGGAATTGGTTTTGACAACCAGACATGCTTCTACGGTGAAGACGGATGCTGGGATTGGACTGCTGGCCAATTTGGAAATGGCGGCGGGCAAAATCGGTGCAGGCGGCGTCAAAAACGCCCGGTTTGTTGCCAGCAGCAGCGCGGCGGGAGGGCTGCGTATGGTGGTGGTGGGGTTAACGCCGAAATACAGCCTGCTGGCAGGTACCAATGTGGCTTTGGGCGCCGGCGCAAGAGTGATCAAATCCTTTTCTTTTCTCCTGACAGAAGCGGATGTCAGGGAAATTGAAGCGATACAACCGGAAATTCTGTTGCTCTGCGGCGGTGTGGAGGACGGAAATACGGACTGGCTGTTTCACAATGCGGCCCTGCTGGCGGGCAGTCCCCGTCTTCAAACCTCTGTGATTTATGCCGGAAATCACTGTGTCTCGAAAGAGGTGAGGGCGCTGTTCCTGCAAAACGGAAAAGAATGCCACACAGTGGAAAATATTTTTCCAGCGCTGGGACGCCTGAATGCCGGGCCGGCCGGCGAGGCCATTCATCATATTTTTATGAAGCGGATTACCGGAATGAAGGGTCTGAGCAAGGTAAAAGAACTTGTGGGTGAGATTGTAATGCCCACGCCCGCCGCAGTGCTGGCAGGGGGAAGACTTCTGACCGAGGGAACAAAGCAGTGTTCAGGGCTGGGTGAGAGCCTGATTTTTGATGTGGGAGGGGCTACCACGGACGTTTATTCCTACTGCAAAACCCTTGAGTCCGATGCGAAGCTGGCGGGCGCGCCTGAGCCGGACCACAAGAGAACGGTGGAAGGAGATTTGGGGCTGTGTTCCTCCGCCCTGTCGCTGCTGGACGCCGCGGGCGCGGATAAAATTTCAGCACAGTGCCATGCGCCGCAGGCGCAGGTGCAGAGCCAATGCCGATACAGGACGGAGCATGAGGATTATATCGCTGAAACAGAGGCGGAACGGCAGCTGGACTTCGCGTTGGCCCGTCAGGCAGTGTTCATCGGAGCCAGGCGGCATGCCGGACACATCACAAACGCATATGCCAAGGGAGCCAGAAGGGTGCAGGAGGGAAAGGACCTGACCGGGATTAAAAATCTGATTGGCACGGGAGGCCCCATCATCAACAGCGTAAACCCCAGAGAGGTGATGGTCTGTGCACTGAAGCGGAGGGACGAGCGGGAGCTGCTGCTCCCGGAGGCGTGTCAATGCTATCTGGACAGGCAGTACCTGCTCTACGCCGTGGGACTGGCCTCCTCGCTGCACCCCGAAGGGGCACTGCACATTGCGTTAAACCATATTACCAGACTATAATTGGTCGGATCACGGAGGTTGCTATGAGTGAATTGTCAAGACAACAGCTGATACAGGATGAGCTGCCAGGCCTGGAGGAAATCCGCCGACGGGCGGACGCCATATCCAGGGACTGGGTCATCGGCAGGAGTCCTTTTATGGATCGAATGGGGGTCAATTCGGAGCGGGAGTATAAGGAGCGCTGCAAGCAGCAGGGAATCATCATGCGGCATGCCCATATCGGCTACAACTCCGCCAAGGAAACCATTGCTGCCATTCAGTCGATTTATTCCGAACTGGAGAAAAAGGGCGGGCGCCTGGACCGGTTCGGCATTTGTCTGGACTGCCAGATGGGCGTTCCGCCGGAGCTTCGGAATCAAATTCCAAAGGGCGCGGGACTGGTGTTCAGCAGCCCGCAGGAATGGATCGATGTGGCGCAGGCCGCGCCGGTGATGGTGCACTTCGGTGACAATATGATCGGCACGCTCAACACCCTGGACAACCTGAAGTGTGCCTTTGCCGCCGGGGGAACCACCATCGGAAACGCGTCTCATTTTTATACCTATGAATATCCCTTTGCTTATGATTTAAATCAAAGAACCATTGATGCTGTCACAGGGTTTTCCATCATGGCCGCCTTCCGGGAGAAGGGAATGCTGGTGCATTCCAATCTGGACGACGGGTATGCCGCCATGTTCCACGACCTGTCCGTGACGCTGGGGTGGGCGAAGCTGGAGCGCCACATTGTGCAGGAGCTGATCGGAGCCAAGCTGGGACACTGCTTTGGTAATCTGTTCAGCAATCCTTTGCTTAGGATGACCTTTGCCCTGGCGCTGGACGACATCAACGAGGGGGATTCCTGCGGCTCCATGGTCTACGGCAATACCACTGACTTTGACATGGATTTCAGCAAGAATTATTCGGTGATCAACAGCTATCTTCTGGGCGACATGATTGCCCAGATTCACAGACCTACTGGACACGGATTAAACGCGGTGCCGGTGTCGGAGGCGGCACGCATCCCCTCCCCACAGGAAATTGTGGACGCGCAGGTCATGTCCAACGTTTTGGAGCAGTATGCGAGAAGCTACGAGCCCTACATGAACTGGGACAAGCTTGAGGCGGACAAGAACAGGCTGCTGGTCGGAGCCCAGGTGTTTTATGACAGAACCCTGGAAGGGTTGGACGCAATGGGAATTGACGTGGAAAATCCCGCGGAGCTGATGCTGTCACTGAAAAAACTGGGGCCGGCCTATCTGGAGGAGCATTTCGGAGCGGGCAAGAAGGCCGACGCCATGCGGGGCAGAATCCCGGTGTGGCCCACGGATATGGTAAAGAATATTGGACGGATCCGGGAGCGTTCATTGCAACAGTTAAGCCCGGAAGCCTCGCTGACAGGAGTCAAGGTTGTCGTCTGCTCCACCGATGTCCATGAGTTTGGCAAGGAGATTGTCGCCAGTATACTCAGGGAGGTGGGAGCTACGGTTTATGATATCGGAACCGATGCAAGTCCCACGGAAATTGCCGAGACAGTCATTGAGACAGACAGCCGGTTTGTGGCGGTCAGCACCTATAACGGAATTGCGCTGACCTTTGGCAGGCGTATGCTGGAGGCGTTTGAGCAGCATAATCTCAAGGTGTCCGCCTTTATGGGAGGACTTTTAAATGAAAATGCGGAGGATGGGAGCCTTCCGGAGGATGTCACCGAGGATATCAAGCGGCTTGGCATTCTTTGCAGCGGTACCGCGGAGAACATGGTTTCCATGATCAAGGAAATTCTGGATGAAACGTGAGGGATCGGATATGTTACATTATAATATCACCATATCGCGTCAGTTCGGCAGTCTGGGGCGGCTGATCGGAATGAGAGTGGCAGAGCTGCTGGGCATTGAGTTTTACGACCGTGACATTGTGGAGGAGGCGGCAAAACGGCTCAATCTCTCCCTTGCCGAGGTCAGCAGCCAGGAGGAACGGGAAAAAGGCGGCTTTCTGCGCATGAGATATCCTCTGGGAAGCAACAACACGCTGGAAGTCAAGGAACGGCTGTATGAGGTTCAGACTAAAATTATTTTGGATATGGCGCAAAAAAGCTCCTGCGTGATCGTGGGAAGATGTTCTGATTTTGTTCTGCGCAATGAGGAAAACCACATTAATTTTTTTATCTATGCCTCCTATGAGGCGAGGCTTTCCAACTGTGTCAATGACCTGAGCATGAAAGAGACTGAAGCGATCAGGATGATTGCGGAGGTGGACAAGGCCAGAGACGCATACCACAAACGGTATACCCGGTTTTCCCAGAAAGATTTGAAGTATAATCATGTGATGATCGACAGTTCTCTTCTGGGTGTGGGGGGAACCGCGAACATGCTGGCGGCCATTGTAAAGGAAAAATTTCAGTTGAAATAAAGCACTGATGTGAGCAGAGGCAGGGGACAGGAATGGAACAGGCGGAGATGAAGCGTTTATTGGAGCAGGTGGCTGAGGGAGCGGTGTCCGTGGAGGAGGCCGCGCTGCTGATGAAAATGGAGCCATTTGAGAATTTGGGCTATGCCAGGCCGGATTTTCACAGGGGAATTCGTCAGGGGGCGGCGGAGGTCATCTACGGTGCGGGGAAAACGCCTGAGCAGATGGCTGGCATAGCGCAGTCCATGCTGCGCCATGGGCAGAAAACCATTCTCATTACCCGCCTGAGCGCGGAGGCGGCGGCGCTTCTGGAGCAATGGCTTCCGCTCCGGTATCATGAGCTGGGACGGGTGGGAATCATCGGAGACCTGCCGGAGCCGAACGGCAGCGGCACCGTAGTGATTGCCACAGGGGGGACCAGTGACATTCCAGTGGCAGAGGAGGCGGCTCTCACTGCTGAGGCGTTGGGGAACCGGGTCACCCGGCTGTACGATGTGGGCGTCGCAGGGCTTCACCGTCTGCTGGCGCAGAAGGACGACATTATGAGCGCCCGCGTTATTGTTGCCATCGCGGGCATGGAGGGGGCGCTTGCCAGCGTCATCGGGGGGCTTGCGGACTGCCCGGTTATTGCCGTGCCCACCAGTGTGGGTTACGGCGCGTCCTTCGGCGGAGTCGCGGCGCTGCTGGCCATGCTCAATTCCTGTGCCAGTGGGGTCAGCGTTGTCAATATCGACAATGGATTCGGAGCGGGATATCTGGCCAGCATGATCAATCATATCGGGGTGAACTGAATGAAAACGCTGTATTTGGAGTGCAATATGGGCGCGGCGGGTGATATGCTCATGGCCGCGCTGCTGGAGGTACATCCCGACCCGCAAGGGTTTATGGAGCGATTCAATGCCTTGGGACTGCCCGGCGTATTGGCCAGCGCCCAGCCCTGCGTCAGATGCGGAATCACCGGAACTCATGTCTCGATTTCCGTGGGCGGTGTCACGGAGGAGAGCGAGGATATCGGACACATCCATGAGCATGGGCATTGCCACGTCCATTCCTGTGAGCCTGCACACGAGCACAAACATGAGCATGATGGCGGACAACCGGAGCAGGAGAGCCACCGTCACACGGGACTGACCGAAATTGAGAGACTCGTTGACAGCCTCGCTCTGCCGGAGCAGGTTCAAAGAGATGTGCGTTTCGTGTACCACCTGCTGGCGGAGGCCGAGAGCCGCGCCCACGGCAAACCTGTGGAGCAGATTCATTTTCACGAGGTGGGCACGATGGACGCCGTGGCGGACATTACGGGGGTATGCTGGCTGATGCATGAGCTGGCGCCGGAGCGGGTGCTGGCGTCTCCTGTCCATGTAGGCAGCGGACAGGTTCGCTGTGCCCACGGGATTCTGCCGGTGCCCGCGCCTGCCGCAGCCTACCTGCTGCAGGGCATTCCGATTTACGGCGGAGCGGTGCGGGGAGAGCTGTGTACGCCGACGGGGGCGGCACTGCTGAAGTATTTTGTTTCTGATTTCGGACCTCTGCCAGAGATGCGCCTGTCCAAAATCGGATATGGTATGGGCAGTAAGGAGTTTGAATGCCTCAACTGTGTTCGCGCCCTGCTGGGAGAGACGCGGAAGGATAAACCGCATGGTCATGGGCATCATCAGATCAAGGAGGGCGAAGCGGATGGATTGTCATGAAAAATTAGAGGTACTGCGGCAAAACCTGCGGAATATGGAGCGTGTGATCATTGCGTTTTCCGGCGGGGTAGACAGCACGTTCCTGCTGAAGGTGGCCTATGACGAACTGGGTGAGCATGTCCTGGCGGTAACCGCCCGCTCCTCCACCTATCCGGAGCGGGAGTTTCAGGAGGCAACGGCGTTTATCGGGAGGCTGGGTGCGCGGCATCTGGCCATTGTCTCTGAGGAGCTGGAAATTGACGGCTTTTCCAAAAATCCCGTAAACCGCTGCTATTACTGCAAAAAGGAGCTGTTTTCCAAGATCGGGAAGATTGCTGCGGAAAACGGTATCTCTTATATGGCGGATGGCTCCAATGTGGACGATCTGGGGGATTACCGGCCGGGAATGGCGGCGCTTAAGGAGCTGAATGTGGTCAGCCCGCTGAAGGACGCCGGAATGACCAAGGAAGAGATACGGCTGCTGTCCAAAGAGATGAATCTGCCTACCTGGGACAAGCCTTCCTTCGCGTGTCTGTCCTCACGCTTTCCTTACGGACAGGAGATTACCAGAGAGAAGCTGGAGATGGTGGACCGGGCGGAGCAGCTTCTGCTGGACGAAGGCTTCCGGCAGGTGAGGGTGCGCCACCACGGGGACGTTGCCCGTATTGAGGTGGCCGCGCAGGACCGGCGAAGGTTCTATGATGAGGATTTCATGGAGCGGGTCAGCGATGCCTTTCAAGCCATCGGATTTTCCTATACCGCTCTTGATCTTAAGGGCTATCGTACGGGAAGCATGAATGAGACAATTGGGGAGAACATCAATTAATTCGAGCAGTCAAGCCGGACGCGGGAACGTTTGGCAACAGTCTGATGTTGCTTTATGACGGTTCTGATAGCTGTCCTATAGATGAGCGCGCGTGCGTTTATGTCGGCATCTGCCGAAGCGGTTTGAAAGACCGCTCACGCTGTCCTTAATGTGCTTCAGACAATCGGTTTTGTTTGACAATCTGAGATACCCATCGGCTGAGCGCCGGTGGGTATCTTTTATTTGACAGCCCTTTATTTTCTATAATAAGCACAATCAACAGAAAGCGCTGCTGCTGTGTCGCGCCAAACTTGAAGTTCCGGTTTTTACAATACGGTTCCGTTTCGGGAGAGTACAATAAAATCATGAAAGACAAAGGGGTCTGTTTCCCGCGCAGGGAAATGGGCCTCTGAATTTATTTGAGGAGCTGACGATGATGGCAGATACCAATGTTGATTTTATTTATTTAAGCGAGGAGGATATGATCAAGGCGGGCGTGACCGACATGGCGGGCTGTGTGGAGGCCATTGAGGAAATGTTCCGGCTCATGAAAATGGGCGATTACCGTATGGGAGGGGCCAATGGAAACTCCCACGGCGTCATGATGGATTTCCCTGACAAATCCCCTTTCCCGAATATGCCGGTGAACGGGCCGGACAGGCGGTTTATGGCCATGCCTGCTTATCTGGGCGGCAAGTTCGACATGGTTGGCATGAAGTGGTACGGCTCCAACGTGGAAAATAAGAAAAAAGGCCTGCCCCGTTCCATCCTGATGCTGACGCTCAACGACAAGGACACCGGCGCGCCGCTGGCTTATATGTCGGCCAATATTTTGAGCGCCTACCGCACCGGCGCGGTGCCCGGCGTGGGTATTAAGTATTTCGCCCGGGAGGATGCCAAAACCGTAGGCATCATCGGCCCCGGCGTCATGAGCAAGACCGCGTTCCACGCCATCATGGCTGTCCGCCCGGGCATCGAGTCGGTCAACATCAAGGGCAGCAGTAAAACTTCAAAATCCGCGCTTGCGTTTAAAAAATTCCTGGAGGAGAGCTATCCCCAGATTCAAACCATCACCATTGTAGACACTGATGAGGATGCCGTGCGCGGCTGTGACATCGTCAGTATCGCCACCTCCAGTCCCACCGGCGACCCCTCCGCCTATCCGTATATCAAGGAAGAGTGGATAAAGCCCGGCGCGGTCATCAGCTGCCCCGCTTCCGCCCGCTTTGATGACGACTTTATTTTAAACCGCGCCAGAAATGTGGCCGACAATATCATGCTGTACGAGGCATGGGAGGAGGAAATGGGCTACCCCGCCTACCATACCATCCCCATTCCCGCCGTACACTGCATGGATCTGATCGCCGAGGGCAAGATGACCCGGGATCAGATTGATGACCTAGGCGACATGCTGCTGGGCAAGGTGCCTGTTCACCGCAAGGAAAATGAGATTGTGATCTATTCCGTCGGCGGAATGCCCATTGAGGATGTGGCCTGGGGCGCTATTGTCTACCGCAACGCGCTGGAAAAGGGGCTTGGCGTGAAGCTGAACCTGTGGGAGGCTCCCGCGCTAGCATAATGATTTCGATACAGAGAGGTATCCGTATGAGAATTGAAGAACACCCCATTCTGGGAAAGCCCCAGCGGGGCAGGCTGGTCCCCTTTCTGTTTGACGGGAAGCCGCTGGAGGGATATGAGGGCGAGCCGATCGCAGCCGCGTTAAAGGCGGCGGGCGTCATGGTGCACCGCTATACCGCAAAAACACACACTCCACGGGGCATGTTCTGCGCCATTGGCAGATGTACCGACTGCGTGATGGTGGTGGACGGCCAGCCCAATGTGAGAACCTGCGTCACCCCTCTGGCAGAGGGCATGGACGTGAAAACGCAATACGGCGTATCCGCCGGACAAGAGGCAAGCTCCGGAAAGGCAGGTGGCGGCGCGTGAAACGATATGACCTGATTGTAGTGGGGGCCGGCCCCGCCGGTCTCTCCGCCGCCATCGAGGCGGCAAAGCGGGGTCTGTCCGTGGTGGTGTTTGATGAAAACGCAAAGCCCGGCGGCCAGCTCTTTAAGCAAATTCATAAGTTCTTTGGCTCCAAGGAGCACAAGGCGAAAATCAGGGGATTTAAAATTGGAGAGGAGCTTCTGGAGGAGGCAAGCGGCGCCGGCGTCGAGGTGGTGCTCAACGCCGTTGTCACCGGACTCTATCTGGATAAAGAGGTGGTTGTGAAGCTGGGCGGCGAAATCGTCCACTACAAGGGCGACGCCGTCATCGTCGCCACAGGCGCATCGGAAAACATGGTCACCTTCGACGGGTGGACTCTGCCCGGCGTCATTGGCGCGGGGGCAGCTCAGACTATGATGAACCTGCATCACATTCAGCCCGGCAGTAAAATTTTGATGCTGGGCAGCGGGAATGTGGGTCTGGTGGTGAGCTTTCAATTGCTGCAGGCGGGCTGTGAGGTTGTGGCTCTGGTGGACGCGGCCCCCCGCATCGGCGGCTACGGCGTCCATGCCGCCAAGATTGCCCGCTGCGGCGTGCCCTTTTACTTATCCCACACCATCATCAAAGCGGACGGTGATAATCGGGTGACCGGCGTCACCATCGGTGAGGTGGATCAGACCTGGAGTGTCATCCCCGGCACGGAAAAGCAGTTCGAAGTGGACACCATCTGTCTTGCCGTGGGTCTGTCTCCCATGTCCCAGCTGCTGAAAATGGCGGGCTGCGCCATGGAAGAAAACCCTGGAAAGGGTGGACTGGTTCCCGTCTGCGGCGAGTTCGGCGAGACCTCTGTTCCCGGTCTGTTTGTGGCGGGCGATGTCTCCGGCATTGAGGAGGCCAGCTCTGCCATGATCGAAGGCCGTGTCGCGGGCGCGGCAGCGGCCCGCCGCCTTGGTTTTATGGAAGAAACGGAGCTGGGCGCTAGGTTGGAGGAGCTGGAGACCGCGCTCTCCAGTCTGCGCCAGGGCATGTTTGCCCCGAGAAACAAAGGCAAAACGCCTATCCACACCGACGAGGGCTGCCCCATTTCCTCCAACCTTCTGAAGAAGGGTTACCTGACCGACGACGAGGTGCCGGCTTATCCGGGGGTAAAGTCCGTCAAGGGCATTCACCCGGTGATTGAGTGTACCCAGAACATTCCCTGCAACCCGTGTCAGGATGCCTGTCCGAAACAGTGTATTAAAATTGGGGCCAATATTACCGCGCTGCCTGCGGTAGATGAAAACTCCGTCTGCATCGGCTGCGGCATGTGCGTGGCCGCCTGCTCCGGCCAGTCCATTTTCCTGGTGGACGAGGATGCCGGGGAGGGCTGTGCCTCCATTGTCATTCCCTATGAATTTGTTCCCCTGCCCGCGCCCGGACAACGCGGCATCGCCCTGGACCGCAGCGGCGCGGAGCTGTGCCCCGCGGAGGTAGTATCGGTGAAATCGGCTCAGGCCTTTGACCATACCAATTTGCTGACCATGAAGGTGCCCCGGGAAATGGGCATGCGGGCACGCTTTTTCAAGCTGCCGAAGGAGGTGCGGGCATGAGCAGAATCAATGACCGGTCAAGACCGCTTGGGCAATTCGTTCCTCTGCCGGACGACGACCGCATCATCTGCCGCTGTGAAGAGATCACCAAGGGCGAAATCCGCAGAGCCGTTCACGACGGCATGTTTACCCTGACGGAGGTGCGCCGTTATCTGAGGACCGGGATGGGCTTGTGCCAGGGGCAGACCTGCGCCAGGCTGGTGCGGGATATTGTGGCGCGGGAGCTGGGAGTATCGCCTCTGGAGCTGGAAGCCGCCGCCTCACGGGCGCCTATGCGGCCCGTGGAAATGAAAATTCTGGCGAACGAGACGAAGGGAGCTGACTAATATGACAGCCTGCGCAGACGTAATTATCATCGGAAGCGGCGTCATTGGAAGCTCCGCCGCCTATTATCTGGCGCAAAAGGGCCGTTCGGTGATTGTTCTGGAAAAAAACGAGGTCATCGGAAACGGAGGCTCCTCCCGAAATGGCGGCGGTGTTCGCCAGTCAGGCCGCGACAAGCGGGAGCTGCCCTTTATCATGCATGCTGTGAAGCACATCTGGCCCACCCTCTCCGAGGAGCTGGGAATGGATGTGGAATATTATCAGAAGGGCAACCTGCGGCTGGGCAAGAATGAGGATCATGCCCGCATTCTCACCGGTCTTACCAACAGTGCCAGCGCCTGCGGCCTGGATGTCAGCATGATATCCGGCGAGGAGGCGCGGCAAATCTGTCCCTACCTCTCCGAGGAGGTGACCGTTGCCAGCTGGTGTCCCACCGACGGCCACGCCAATCCCATGCTGACCACGCTGGCCTATTATAAGAGAGCCCGGCAGCTGGGGGTACGCTTTGTTTCCGGCGACGGCGTCATTGGAATCCGCAAGCTCAGAGGGGTCGCCCGCCAGGTTATCACCGAGAGCGGCGCGGTCTACGAGGGGGAGCGGATCATTCTGGCGGCGGGCTACGAGAGCCGCGCCATCGCCGCCACCTGCGGTATTGACGTGCCCATGACCCGGGCCCTGCTGGAGGTGCTGGTCACCGAGGCGCAGCCCCCGATGTTCTATCAGATGCTGGGCACCGCCATGGCAGATTTTTATGGACACCAGAGCACCCATGGTTCCTTTGTGTTCGGCGGCTCTTCCGGTTTTGAGGACACCAATAAGGACAATGGCACCCCCACTGCCTCCAGTATTACCGCTTCTTGTATCTGCCGGGGCATTATCAAATACTTCCCCATTCTGGAAAATGCCAAAATTGTCCGTACCTGGGCGGGCTGGATTGACCAGTGTGCCGATCATGTCCCGGTGGTGAGCTTTGTGGAGGAGGTTCCGGGACTGATTCTCGCCTGCGGTTTTTCCGGTCACGGGTTCGGCATCTCTCCCGCCATGGGGCTCACTCTTGCCGAAATGGCGGCGCAGGAATCCACCACTATCGGCATTGACGCCCTGCGTTACGATCGCTTCAAAGCAAAAATTTAATGGAGGAAACATGATATGGAACTTACCCGCACCAACTACTCGTCCGGCGCCCCTCTGGAGGAAAAGGCCGGATACTCCCGCATGGTCAAGGTCGGTCCTTTTGTCTGCATCGGCGGCACCACCTCCGTCCAGCCCGACGGCACAGTGTTCGGAGAGGGCGATCCCTATGCGCAGGCAAAGTATATTTTTGAGAAGTTCATCGCGCTGCTGGAGCAGGCGGGGGCTGCCAAAGAGCATGTGGTTCGCGTCAAGGGCTATCTCACCGACATGAGCTTCGCCCCTGAGGTGTCCCGGGCCTACTCTGAATTTTTCCGGGACGTCCGCCCCCTGTGCACCTATGTCGGCATTTCCATGCTCAACCGCCCATCCCAGCTGGTGGAGCTGGAGCTGGACGCGGTGATAAGCGAAGCTTGAGCTGCTGAAGAAAACAGGAAGAGATATCTATTTCTTTTAAATTGTTTCTATGTTCAACGGCGGGAAAATGAGATATAGTAACAGTGGAGCCAACAGAATGGAGGGGGAACTGCCATGATTATGGAATCAAAGGGCCTGATTATTTATCCCAAGCAGCCTTATTTTGTCATGGCTACGGAGCACTACTATAAGGCGGTTGTCATGAACTACGGCATCTCCCACTTTTACTGTTTTTTGAAGGATAAGACCACGGAACATCCTGTCATCGCCGTACCCGACGGCTGTATTGACATCCTTTTCTGCTGTGATGAGTCGGAGCCCTTCGCCCATATCTGCGGAACCGTTTTGCAGCCAACGGTTGTCATGAACGAGCCTGGGAAATATTACTTCGGGGTACGCTTTCTGCCGGGGCACACCTTTCGGACAAACGATTTTACCATGTCCGATTTTGTGGAGCAGGAAATTCCGTTTCTTCAGGTGATTGACGACCGGGAGCTGTTTAACCTAATTACCTCCAGCCGGGATTTTTCCGAGCAGATCAAACATTTTATGGAGCATTATCTGCCTCAGCAGCGGCAGATGGCGGCGCTGGACCAGCACAAAGAGCTGAAATCCTTTCTGATGAGCAAGGTGCTGAAATCTGCAGGGCAAATCCGGGTCAAAGAGCTGGCGGAATCCTCCGGATACTCTGTCCGGTATATTAATAAAATTTTCTCGCAAGAATTCGGGCTGTCGCCAAAGGGATTCTGCAAACTCATGCGATTTCAGCATCTGATCAATAATCTCAACGAGCAGAATCCTGAGCTGTTTGACCAGGATCTGGCGCAGCTGGCGGCGGAGCTGGGATACTATGATCAGTCCCACATGATCCGGGATTTTTATGAGCTGGCGAATACCACTCCGGGAAAATACATCCACACACTTCAGGAGACTGATTATAAAAAACGCATCATTATGATTTAAAAGCTTGCATTATGATTACACAAGTGACACAGGAGCCTGCTTATAGAAAGCAGGCTCCTGTGATTGTCATTTAGATATGCAAGCCGGTGTCGCAGATAGAGAAAGAGAAGCGTCAGGCAAGCTTCCAGCCTTCGGCCGATTGCCGGATAGAAACGAAATTTTGGTAAATTCCCTCCTGTGCCATCAGCTCGTCATGGGTTCCGCGCTGGGCCACACGGCCGCCGTCAATCACCAAAATTTGATCAGCATGTTCAATGGTTGCCAGCCGGTGGGCAATCGTGATGATGGTTTTTCCACGGGTCAGGCAGGAGATGGCCTGTTGAATCAGGTGCTCGTTCTCCGGATCCACGCTGGCCGTCGCCTCGTCGAGAATGACAATGGGCGCGTTTTTTAAGATTGCCCTGGCAATGGAAACACGCTGCTTTTCCCCTCCGGAGAGGGTGGAGCCGCCCTCGCCGACCATGGTGTCATACCCGTCGGGCAGCGCCGAGATAAACTCATGGCAGCAGGCCATTTTCGCCGCTAGCGTCATTTCCTCCTCGGTGGCGTCGGGTTTACCGAAGCAGATGTTATTTCGTATGGTGTCGTGAAACAGATAGACGTTCTGAAATACCATGGACATATGGGAAAGCAGGCTGTCGCAGGTGAATTCGCGCACATCGTGGCTGCCTACTGTAACATTGCCGTCCCACACGTCATAAAACCGGGCCAGCAAATTGCAGATCGTGGTTTTGCCGCCGCCGGAGGGACCCACAATGGCGGTCATGGTATTCTGGGGAATCGCAAAAGATACCTGATCGAGAATCGTTCGGCTGTCGTAGCCGAAGGACACGTTCTGGAACGCGATATCAAAGCGATCCAGCCGGATATCCTTGCCCGCTTCGTCGATGTAATCTTCTGTGTTCAGCCGGTCAAGCTGATCCATCGCCTCGTCGATCACACCGAGGACATGCGCCGTGTCGGCAATCGGCTCCACGCTGCTGAAAATGGTAAAGGAAAACAGGCAGAACATCAGCATGACGGAAAAGGGCATCTGTCCGCTCATGCCCAGATAAGCGGAGGAACCCACCAGGCAGACCGATGCCAGCCTGAGCATCAGTAAATGCCCGCAGTTGTTCGGAATGAATCCGCATTCGATTTTAAGCCGGATGCGCTTGCTGTCGCCGCAGGCCTTTTTCATATTGGACATAGCCGCGCCATCCTGTCCAAAGGATTTTACCACGGCCAGTCCTCTCGCATATTCCACGGTGGCGCTGGCCATATCCCGGTCAGCCGCGGCGGCCGCGGGCGCATGTTTCATGCTGTAATGAGAAATGCCCAGTAAAAATAAATAAGACAGCGCGACGCCGGCAATGGCGATCACAGAGACAAGCGGGTTGAAAAACGCAAGACAGATGAAAATACACAGGCAGTTGAGATAACCGCCGACCATGGTGTCAATCATGCGGATTCCCATATTTTCCAGAATGTTCAGTCCAGTGGTGACCGCGTTGAGAATTTCGCCCGTATTGACCTTCTGAAAGTATCCCAACGAGACGCGCTTTAGGATGTTTCCCACAGCGAGGCGGTCCCTTGCGGCAAGCTCGTAGCTGATGCTCTCCTGGAATCTGGCGCGCAGATAATCGAACAGAAACCGTAATAATACAAATCCGGCGGTCAGCACCAGAGACAGCCAGATCCAGTTTTGATTGAACTGCGGACCGCCTCTCGCTTCGTCAATCAGCAGGCCGATGGTGTAAGCCGCAATCATAATGGGTGCGGCGGTAAACCACGTGGAAAACAGGGAAACGGCAAATCCGGCATATAAGCGGTGTTTCAGTGCTCCGCACCAGCCGATGATCCGTTTGATGGTTTTAAACATGAGAGACGGCCTCCTTTTTCCCCGAAACGCTCCAGGACTTGGAGCCGATATGCGCTTGCCACATGTCCCGGTAAAGCGGGCAGTCGCGCAGAAGCTCTTCCTGTTTGCCCTGGGCGAGGATGCCGCCGTGTTCCAGCACAACGATGTGATCCGCGTTTTTAATCGTAGAGAGCCTGTGAGCAATGACAAGCAGTGTTTTCCCGCGGGTCAGCTCAGAAATCGAGCGCTGGATTTGATCCTCGTTTTCCGGGTCCGTGAAGGCCGTGGCCTCGTCGAGTATGACGATGGGCGCGTCCTTCAGAATCATCCGCGCGATGGCGATCCGCTGCTTTTCGCCTCCGGAAAGGCGGCTTCCCGCTTCTCCCGCCGGCGTATCGTAGCCCATCTCAAGCTTTGAAATAAATCCATCGCACTGCGCCGCCTTTGCCGCCGCGCGAACCTCCCCGTCGGTCGCACCGGGTTTTCCCATGCGGATGTTTTCCAGCAGAGAGCACCGGAACAGATAATTATCCTGTGTTACAAAGCTGACCAGGGATGAAAGCTGTGAAAGCGGCATGTCCTGAATATTTGCGCCTCCGATTGTAATACTCCCGCCCGTAACGTCCCAGAAGCGCGCAATCAGCTTTGCCACGGTGGATTTACCGCCGCCGGAGGGGCCCACCAACGCGGTAAAACTGCCCTGAGGCAGATACAGATCCATTCCATGCAGCACCTCGTCAATTGGATTTCCCGTATAGGAGAACCGAATGCCGGAAAGCCGGATGCCGGTGCCGTTCAGCGCGGCGGGCTCCGCCGGTTCGGAAAGTTCGGGTATATCCAGAAAACGCTGTGCCTCCTCCACGACAAAGCTCATCTGCTTGATTTCGTTCATAAACACTTCTATATGGGCGAGTGAGCCGATCATGGACATGGAGAGCATCACGCACAGGCACAGCTCCGCCGGAGTGAGCGCGCCTTGGACACAAAGCAGCAGACCTAAGGGAAGCGCTCCCAAAAGCGTCGATGGAAACAGCGCGGCGCAGAGCTTCATAGTGACCCATGTGGCGGACATCCAGTCGAGAATGAATTGCCGGTAGTCGGTAATCGCCTTTGAAAATTTCTCATAGGACGTGCCTGCCTGCCCAAATGTCTTAATGACCTGTATGCCCTCAATATACTCCACAATGACGCTGCTGACTCTATTGCTGGATTTCATGTATGTTTCATAGTTGTTTTCACTGCTTTTCATCAGCATGGAAAAAGGGAGCATAGTCAGCGGAATCGTGACCAGCGACACCAGCGCCATTCTCCAATCGATGACAACCAGTATACCCAGGCTGATCAGGGGAAGAACCAAATTGCCGGAAACCTCGGGAATGACATGTGCCAGCGGCGGTTCGATGCTCTCAATTTTGTCCACAAGCATATTTTTAATCTCTCCGATGGGCTTGGAAGTGACCTCTCCCAGCGGCGCGCGCAGAAACTGGTTCGCGACACGAAGGCGCAGCTTTTCCAGGATGATATACGCGCTGACGTGGGACAGCGCGGTGGAGATTCCGAACAACAGCGTCTTGACAAGATAGGCGGCCGCGGCGATGCCCGCCCATGCGAAAATGGTACCCGTGTCGGTCTGATTGCGAATAAATGCCTTTAAAATTTGAAATACGCTCAGGTAGGGAACCAGTCCTGCCGTTACGCTGATGACCGAACATATGACGGAAGCAATAATTTTTCCCTTGCAATATGCGGCAAAGGACATCAGACTGGAGAACCAGCTTTTCTGTTTCAAGCATATCCCTCCTCAAATATAATATGGGCGGCCGGTTTTGCCGGCTGCCCATATTATAAACAAGTTTGATCTGGCTTTCCGCTCCGTAAGGACAATACCGGCCCGTATGGACGACATTTTTTCGCCGGGTAAACGGCGTTCAGCGGAGGTCCCTGCGATACTCCAGCGGCGCTTTGCCCATCACGTCTTTAAAAGCGGATGCAAATTTGCTGGGGCTGTCATAGCCGACCCGACCCGCGATTTCCGATACGCCGATGCTTGTTTGCTGTCTTAGAAGAACCGCGGCGCGGTTCATGCGGAAAATTCTCATGTAGGTGTTGATGGGGCTGCCGTAAACGCTTTTAAAGCAGTTTTTCATCGGCGTCAGCGGGATGCCAAATTGCGAGGAAAGCTCCTCCATGGTGTAGCGCCGCTCCAGATGCTCCACCATCAAAGCCTGCATGGATTTGATTTTTTCCACCTGAGATTTATAAAAATAGGGCCGGTCTTCTCTGGTTTTGGGAAGCTCGAGCGCGTCCAGATACAGCAGAAGCTCCAGAACCTTGATTTTAAAATAAGCCCGCTTGATTTTTTCGGGTACGGCGTACAGCTCGTTAAAAATATGGTCAATGGAGGGCGCTCCGTGCAGAACCATCGGGCTGGCTCCGTCGCAAAATTTGCGCCGGATTGTGTGCAAATCCACCGGGAAATCGCGAAATTCCTCCGGCAGGGCGCGGGCGGCTTCGGAAAGCTGAAGAGAAACGGTGATTCCATGGTAATGGGAGAGTGGAAAGGAAAAATGTCCGGTATGCTTCAGCCTGCGGTCAATCTTGAGGTCGCCCG
>Ga0316604_10001248_pt1 | contig 23373 bp, 25 predicted proteins | sample OWC_soil_day20_C_FD_207650 | JGI IMG/M metagenome (GOLD analysis project Ga0316604, IMG submission 207650) | Wetland soil microbial communities from Old Woman Creek delta, Ohio, United States - OWC_soil_day20_CT | ecosystem: Environmental > Terrestrial > Soil > Wetlands | place: USA: Ohio...
TCTTGTTATATGGAGCCGGATAGCGGTAAGTATTTTATGGCAGGGCCAGGATTAACAGATATTAATTATCAAATTGTTATATGTGATTTAAATGATACAAGCGGTAATCAATATGTGTTTAATAAAGGTGATATTGCTATTATTGACTCTGTGAGCTATAAGCTTGACGATGCCGATGATTTTGAGAAACCGGGTATCCCTCATTGGGAATTGCATCTTACTGGCGGTGTTCTGTAATGGGTGGAAGAGTAGAAGTCAGAGGACTTGAAACAGTCATAGCCAATTTACGGCAAATGACGGAAAGACAGAAGTCACATTTAGATGCGGCTTGTAAGCTGGCGGCAGGAATATTATACGAAACTGTAATGAGAAAAGTTGAAGTGGTGGATGAGCATGATTTAATAGCTCTAAGCCACTTTTTTGCTGTTAATAAAGACGGTAAAACTTCTTATATCGGGGCGTATAGCACGAAAATGGGAACCGACAGCGGCCCACACCCGGATGAATTTGTGCATATTCAAGGGGGATTGCTTTACCAATCGGTAGAGCAGGTTTGCGAACGGAACGGCGATAAAGTCATTATTGCTGTAGGGGTTCGCGAGGACAAAGTCCCGTATATTAAATATCTGATTGATGGGACAAGCCAAATGAGGCCTAGAGACTTTTTAGGCCATTCGTGGATTGAGAAGAAGGATGTTGTGCTTAGTATCATTAAAAACGCTTTGACAGTCGGCGGTTCGGCAAGGAGTAGGTAACAATGGATTCTATAAAAGCTACGTTCAGAACTACGTTTTTGGCGTGTACCGACTTAACTTCTATTGTTAATACAAGAATATACCCCAAACATATTTCTGGGGTTGAAAACCCTATTTTCCCTTGCATAACAATTAGTTTCGAAAAAGTTGAAAGCAATTGCAATGAAGTATCAGAGGACGGATACTACGTCATAGATATTTGGTCAAAAAATGGAAACAGCGAATTAACTTCAATCCACAATTTGATCAAAAAGTTAATTAATAAAAAACGGTCTTTAGGCGGCGGTATAGTGTACTGCCGCCTTTATCATGCGAATGACGATTTATATGAGGAAGATACGAACACGTATCACCTTTGTAGTAAATACCAGATTACAAGTATGGATAACTTCAATTAAGGGGGAAGAATAAATGGGTAATAGTAAGGGCCAGCAGTTTTCCTTTTCGTCCGGCAATCTCTTTGTAACTGATTCTGACGGAACCACAAGAGAATTGTGCATTCTGCAAAATGCAAGCCTTAATTTTGCTACTACTAGTAAGGAACTACAAGATACTTACAAAGTAGCAAAATTGATCGCTCTTGCAAGTATGAAGGTTACAGGAAAATTTGAACCTGCTGAATGGCGACCAGAAGCAATGAGTTTAGGGTTGTCCGGTGTTGGTACTATCTCAAAAGGGCAATATTTGCTGTCTAATGAAGAAACTCAAGCCATGTCTAGCACAACAACCACTTACACCGGGAAATATGCAAGCGGCTTCAAGAAAGACATGGGCGTAGATAACATCACAAGTTCTACCGCTAGAATTAGCATGAGTAAGTTTACTGATTCTACGCTTGGTACAGTTGGAACTGTAACATTGGGAACCAGTTCAGCGGGTGGTAGTATTGAAGCTGGTACTTATTATGTAAGATGTGCGTATGTAACGGAAGCATTGGCAAGCAAATTAACGCTCGATACTCAGGCAGCAAGTATGACCCTTGATGCTGATTATGGCGTTACGGCGGCAAGCACTGCGGTAAACACCGGAGCTTTAACTACTACGACCAATGAAATTACCGCAACTGTTACGGCTAATGATAGTGCTGGCGGCTATGCGTGGTATGTAGGCAGTGCGAGTGGTTCTGAAACATTGCAGGTCGTTACCAGCACTAATACTGTTACATTAACCCAAATTGTATCTGGCGGCGATTCTGCTTCTGACAGTGATTTGTCGGCGGTTGTTCCTTGTGGATACTATAAAGTTGCCAGTGGTGTATATTCTTTTAATCCTACCGATTGTGCGGACGGATTAGAAGTAAACCTTAAATATATGTATAAAACGACTACCTCAGGCGGCAAGATTATTACGTTAACAAACCAGAAACAAGGTCTTGCGACTTATTTCCAGATGTTCCTTGGTGGCACGCTTGTTAATCAGATGGGAGTAAGTCAACAGGCAAATATCTATCTTGGTAGTGTTGTTTCTAATAAGTTAAGTTTAGCCTTTAAGATTGGTGATTTTAACTATCCGAGCTATGAATTTGAAGCATTCTCCGATTCGTCCAATTCCATAGGCTGGTTATCAATCGGTGGCTATGCGTAATTAAATAATTAAAGCCCTGCATTTTAGCAGGGCATATTTTTTTATATGAGAGAAAGGTTGTGCAAATATGGATAATGAAAATACGGAAAACAAAACCGTTGAAAGTAAAGTTATTAAGCCTAGATATAAAGGTGTCCCTATAGAAATCGGCGGGAAAGAATATATAATGCCGCCATTAAGTCCTATTGCTTATAGGGAGCATGACGCATTGGCTAAAATAGAAAAGATTGAAAGCACAATGCTAAAAACAGGCATACTGGATGGCGAAAGCTATGGGGCTTTAATGGAATTAGTAGTATTAGCATTGCAGAGAAATTATCCTGATATGACGATGGAATTTTTGGATGAAAACTTGGAAGATGCTTTTTCGCTTATTTTTTATAAAAATGATTTGATAGTGCAAAGCGAACGCAATAAAAAAATCATGGCTGAAAACGCAAAAAACGGCCTAAAGCAGATGGCAATGAAGACTCAGAAGTAGAAGACGACTGGGATTATATATATTGTATGTTGTCTGCTGAATTTCATTATAGTCGCGATTATATTGATTGGGGTATGGAGCTTGCGGAGATTGGGGCGTGTATTCGTTACCACAATGATAATCCGCCGGCGGGCAAGGTAATTCTAGAATTGGTTAATGCGTTTTTGGGTGATGAAGATAATAGCAATAATAATCGTCACCGCTCTTCTGGTAGTAGCAAATCGGAAATGGTACAAAGTAACAGTTTGGAAGCACTTGTTAGTTGTTGGACTGCGGCTGGAGGTAGTATGCAGTAGACAGGGGGTGAAAAGAATGGATGATTTAGGCAGGTTTAAGATAGGCGCAGAAATTGATGTTTCTGGCGTAGAAGCTGGCATGAATCAAGCTATTAGCATTTTGAATAATTCTGTTAATGCTATGAAAGCGTCATTCGAAGGAATACAAGGTTTTTCCGTTTCTTCAATGTCAAATGCAGCTAATAGTGTTGTTGATAGCGAAAGAAAGATTGAATTATCCACGGAACAGATGGCAAGCAAAATCAAGTCAGAAACGGATAATGTAAAAAATAGTTTTGGTTCTATCCATTCGTCGGCTGGAAGTGCGGGAACGGCCATTTCGGGAATCAATCAAAGCACGTATAGCCTTGGTTCTTCGTTGAATATCTTTGACACAATGAAATCAAAATTAATCGGGTTAGCGGTTGGCGCGGTTGGCGTTGGTACAGCGTTTGCAACGATCAAGGAAGGCATTAATTTTGATAGTAAAATTCAGCAGGCGACAATCAGCTTTACAACTATGTTAGGTAGTGCCGAAGCGGCTACAGACATGATTGAGAAATTAAAAAAGTTCGCGGCTGATACTCCATTTGAGTTCCCAGATTTACAAAATGCGGCTAAAAGGATGCTAGCGTTTGGTTTTGCAGCTAATGATATTTTACCAATGCTGAAATCGGTTGGTGATGCGGCGAGTGGCCTTGGCATGAGCGGCAAAGAGGGCGTTGATCGTATTGTCTTGGCTTTAGGTCAAATGAAGGCTAAAGCCAAGGTGTCTGGCGATGAAATGCTTCAATTAACCGAAGCGGGTATTCCAGCGTGGGATATTTTGGCGCAATCAATGGGTAAGACTACGGCAGAAGTCATGAAATTAGGGGAAAAGGGTGCAATTCCTGCGGATAAGGCTATACAGGCATTAATTGCCGGGATGGAGCAACGTTTCCCCAATATGATGGACAAACAATCTGCTTCATTTGAAGGCATGATGTCTACTATTAAAGATAATTTCGAATTTGTTATCGGAGATATTGTTCAACCGGGATTTGATTATTTAGCACAAAATGTATTGCCAAAAGTAACTAGTTCGATGGATAATTTTTCGAACGCTATGAAGTCAGGCGGGTTGTCGGCGGCGTTTAAGACCATATTTTCTCCGGTGTTGGTTAATGGCTTTGTCGGTGCTGTAAAAATGGCTTATGGCGGCTTGCAGATATTGCTTAGTGTTGTTAGTGCGTTAAGTCCTGTAATTATGGGGCTTGGTGTTGCTTATGGAGCGGTTAAGGCGGCACAGATGGCTTCGGCATTGTGGACGGGATTGCAAACCATTGCCTATTCGGTACAAACCGGAACAGTCGCTTTAACAGCGGCAGGTACATGGGCTTTCTCAGCGGCGAATGACGCGGCTACACTATCTGCAATAGCTACCACGGCGGCTACTGAGGGGTTGTCAGCGGCGTTTACAGCGTTGACAGCAGTTATGGCTATTAATCCTATAATTCTGGCAATATCGCTGGCGTTAGCTGGTTTGGCACTTGCGGCTTATGAAGTGACAACACATTGGGAAGGATTCAAAGAATCCGCAATTAACATTTGGAATGCCGTTGTTGATTTTGTAGCAGAACACATAGCGGCAATAATTGCTTTATTTCCTGGACTGGGTGCTGGTATTTATTTAATTTATAATTATTGGACTCCGGCAATGGAAATGATTAAAAAGTTATGGAATATGCTTACTGATTTTATTGGCGATTGTGGAAATAAATTATCTGAAATATGGAATCAAATATGCGATGGATTTAATGGTTTTGTTGATCGGATTGGCGATGGAATTAGCGATTTAAAAAACGAGTTTTCAGATATTGTTACCAGCTTTTTGCCTAGTTGGGCAAATGATTTTTTAGGTATATTGACGGATATGGGCAATAAAGCGGTGACAAAGTCCGCAGAAATAGGTTCGGCAATAAGAAACAATCTTTCTATTAAACCAGCGGGCGGTTCGGCGGCTGACCTTAAACGGTCGGAGGACACGAATACATTGCCGCCGGTTCAAACATTCGATAGTAGCACACCCACGGTAGATAGCGGTGTGGACTGGTCTGGCATTGGTGATGGCACAGGCGGGAAAACAAAAAAAGACAAAACCGCAAAAGAACATAAAGATAAAGAAAAAACCGAATATGAGCAAAAGAAAGAAGAATATGAATATGCAGTAACACAAGCTAAATTAGAAGCGGTTTCTAGCGGTAAGAATTTTAATTACAATGACCAGCTTTATTTATATCAGGGTTATTTGGCTAATGTCAAAAAGTTGGATGATGATAAGCACCATGAAACCCTTGATTATGCAAAGAAAGAGACTGATTTAATCAGGGAAAATCTTGACGAGCAATTAAAGCTAAAAATTGCAAATTTCCAACGTGAGGAAGCGTTAAAAAGCATCGTACCTGGAGATATTGATAAGTCAAAGGAAATCGTCCATAAACGAGAAGGTGAAATAACTAAAAAGGTTGACGATGGTCAAGATTTATCATCCCAAGAATTAAAGATTTATGAAAAAATGCAAGAATCAAAGAATGCCTCGGCTGGTTCTTCAACAAAAATAAATGCTGATAAAGATGAATATAGCCTCATGGCGGATGAAAATAAAAAAATGATGGATGAGAATGCAAAAATAATGAAATCCGCTGGGCAAACACAAATTGAAGCACAGACAGCAGTGTATGAGGAATTAAACGCCAAGGGGTTAATCTCTAACCAGCAATTAATACAAAACAAAATAAGCGCATTAAATCAATCGTTTGCTTTGACTAAGGCCAATTTAGAAAAAGAAGCAGCATTGCAAAAATTAACATATGCGGACTTAGAAAAAGCATACAAAAATTTTTGCAATGCTAAAACGGATGCAGAACGACAGCAGATTATGGAATCCGCTATTTTAAATGCCAAAGATAAAGAACAGGCATTGAAATTGTGGGCTGAAATGCAGACGGCTTTCCAAAATAATACCAAACAACAAATTGCATTAGATAAGCAACAGACAGAGGAAAGACTAAAGAATGTAACAAAACTAGTAGATGCAGTATCTAGCGGCCTTGGACAAATGACCAAAAACCTTGTCACCCATGCTAAAGGGTGGAAGGCATCATTAGTGGCGTTGCGGACAAGCATTAGCTCTGTGTTGGCTGGTATGGTACAGGACTGGGTTACGTCAAGAGTAAAGATGTATATCAATTCCTTGATTTATAAGGAAAAAGAAGTTAAAGCTGTTAAAGCTGCAAAAACTCAGGAAGGTGCTTTGGGGAAAGCCGGGGCTACAGATGCAGCTACTAGTTCTGCAACGGCGGCAGAGAGTACAATTAGCAGTATAGAATCAGTAATGAGTTATTTGTTGATTGCGTACGCTCTTTATTCGGCTATATTTGGCAGTAGCTCTGATTCTACTTCTGATACCTACAGCCCATCTTCTAATTATCGACAAACAGGGACCGTATATTCTAGTTTGCCGAGTTATGATGTTGGTACATTAGAAGTTGCAAAAGATCAAGTGGCGCAGATACATGCTGGAGAAACGATTATCCCGAAATCGTTTGCTAGTGGCGCGCGAGATTTTATTGCTAATGGTGGCTTTAATCAGCAAAACAATAATAATACTTCTAGTCAAAGGGTTTCGCATAACATTTCTAGTAATCAAAATATCAATGTTTCTGCTCTGGATGGTTCTGGTGTTAAAAAGGCATTATCAAATAATGCAACCGAAACGAAGCAAGGTCTTTATAAAGCAGATCGTAGTCTAAGTATGGCTAATCAGAGCAGATGGGGCAGACCATAAAGTTAAAAGCCACCAAAATTTGGTGGCTTTTAACTTATTTCTTTAACTGAGATTCATCAATCACTATTGCTGGACTTGTTACTGAGTAATAATTTGGTGTTGGGTTATTACCTATTAACATTTTCATTGTAACAGTAGCCGTGGTTGTCCTATCTTTGCGGATGGGTTCTGTATTTATGTGCCAATCATCATCTGATGAAGTTTGAGTTGTTCCATACCTAACGCTTGATATATTTAAGGTTTTTCTAATTGTTTGTCCAGGAGGAATTAAAGTATCTGGAGTAGCAGATGGGTTTCCGGCGTCTTTAAATTTCATTCCATCCAAAAAAGGAATACCGGAAAAATTTCCTATGGTTAAATTAGATTCTCCCCATTTTATAATTGCAACTTTATCGGTTGCATTATGAATTGAAATAGTTACAGCTTCAATACCAGGATGAAATGCGAACATATTAAATAGTCCCTGCTTTGAGTAATAGTAATCTGAACTAGTTCCTCCGTCTGCGGTAGATACAGTGAATGAAACGATTTTAACTGTAACATTATTATCCAAAAGTACTTCTTGTGGAGTTTCCGCAAAAAAGGCCGCATCAATAAGTTGGTTAACATTGGGGCTTGCGAAAGTAATGGTGGTTTGCACCAACAGGAAACACATTAAAAACAATAATAGCAATTTTTTCATCAATTCACGCTCCTTTTTGTAAAAAATTCAACAAAAAAGTAAAATTTCCTGTAAAAGGAAGGCGAATTTATATTGAGCGACGATATTTTCCCCACTCTTTCCGGTAGGGCTTTGGGTATTAAGAAAAAGCCTGCGTTTAGTACCATCTTGCAAACATCAGTCAATAAGATAGACAGAGCTATTAGCTTAAATCCGTATCCTATCTGGACTTTTACGTTGGGATACAACTATTTAAAAGATGAATCTTTGGCAACCGATGATATACAAAGTATCATCGGTTTTTTTCTGAATCGGTATGGCAAGTACGACACATTCCTCTATCTTGATGAGAGAGACAATACCTGCACTTTGCAGACGTTTGGAGAAGGGGACGGAAGCACTACGCAGTTCACCCTTTGCCGTAGCTGGGGAAACTTTGTTGAACCTGTCAATATAGTGAGTGCGCCAAAAGTTTATATTAACGGCGTACAAACAACAGACTTTACATGGACAACTGAAGGGGTAATTACTTTTACCACAGCACCAGCTGACGGCGCTATTTTAACGTGGTCGGGAACATATTATTTCCGGTGTCGGTTTACTGATGATGAATTAGAATATGAGGAAGTTTGTGATGCGGTTTGGCAAGCTCCAACGGTTTTGTTTAGATCGGTGGTGAATAGTTCGGCATGAAAACAGTAAGTAGCGAACTATTAGCCCTGTTGACTTCGGCAACTCAGCTTTGCATTATCGATCTGATTACCTTCACACTTACTGATGGTACTGTTTTTCGGTATACAACGTTGCCGTACACATTCAAAGTTGGCAGTTATAACTATATTCCTTTTGCCTGCGATATTGGCAGTCTAAAGCAGAGTATTGGTTTTAATGTAGATTCTAGGGATTTGACGGTCTACTACAACAGTAACGATGCTATCACATTGAATGGTTCGAGTACGACACTAGCCAAGGCAATACGGGCAGATGCTTTTAATTATGCGGTATGCGAACATTCTCAGGTGTTTATGACGAAGTGGGCGTTTTCCGTAAGTGAAACGTACAAAATGATTATCTGGAAAGGCCGTTTACAGGTTGATTCGGCAAGTAGAAGTGTGGCTACTTTAAAAATAAAGTCATTCACTGATATTTTGACTACTAAAACTCCGCCGAATCTCTACCAGCCGGGGTGTATCAACTGCACGTATGGTACTGTTTGCGGCCTAGATGAAGATGAATGGACAACCTCATACACCGTTTTAAGTGGTTCAACTAAAAACACCATTTATGTGTCATGCGCAAAGGAAGCAAGCTATTATAAGGGCGGTTATGCTAATTTTACGAGCGGCAATAATTATGGGACATCAAAAACCATAAGATCACATGCTTATAATTCGAGTACAGGAATAGCGACAATTATTCTTATGTGGAATCTAGCGAGTGCGCCGTCTGCTGGCGATAAAGTGAGTCTTATTGCTGGTTGCGATCATACGATGTCGCTTTGCAAAAGTCGATTTGATAACTACGATAACTACCGCGGGACACCATATATTCCGACTCCTTATGTAAGTGTATAGAAGGTGATTATGATGGATGATTTAGAACAGCAACAGCGGAATGCAGTAGTAAAAGAAGCGAAAACATGGCTAAAAACGCCTTATCATTGGCAGGGCAGAGTAAAGGGCGTTGGTGTGGATTGTGGTTTATTAATCTTAGAGGTTTTCGAACGATGCGGGTTAATAGATCATGCCGATGTGCCGCATTATTCTAACGAATGGCACTTACATCATGGTGAAGAAAAATATCTTAGATGGGTTGAACGCTATTGTCATGATGTTACAGGGCGCGAGCCTTCCCCCGGTGACATTATTTTGTATCAATATGGCAGGTGCATTAGCCACGGGGCTATTGTTATTAATTATCCTACGATAATCCATTCTTTTTTGAATTATGGTGGCGTTGTTTATGGTGATGCAGAGCAGGATGTTTTAAAGAAGAGAATGAAGGCGGTATATTCGTACTGGTGAAAAGAGGTGGTTAAGTAATGGGTGGTAGTACCAACGTAACCACAGGGACAAAATATTCAGATTTAGACATAACCTCGTCAAGTTTTGGCGTTCCTATAGCGATAGTATTTGGCACTCATAAGGTATCTGGCAATTGCATCGATTATATCGACTTTACCCGTGTAACGAATACAGAATCAAGTGGCAAGGGTGGTAGTGTAACTTCTACATCTTATACTTATTATGTGGCTGTTGCTATTGGAATGTGCGAGGGGGAAGTTAACGGCATAGGGCGTATATGGGATAGCGGCACAGCGTATGAAAAAAACTCTATAAATTCTAATTGGTCACTCGATAGTACGACACTAGCGGCCATAAAGGCATTGTATTATGATTCCGATGGTGACGCACTCGATACGGAAGATGATTTGTCAGTGTTCTATGGTTCGAAAAATCAAGACCCGTGGTCGTATATGACAAGTAAGCACAACGGAACGACAACATATACCGGAAGTGGATCGGGCGTTGTATCTTCGGCCAATTCTTATAAAATAACAATTACCGTTCCCACAGGCTATACTTTCGGTAGCCTTAAGTCGGTAAGCGTTGACAGCGATTATTACAGCTTTAACTCATCCAGTTTAACTTTTACATTTAGCCCAGTATTCACCAATCAAACTATTACCTATACCTATACTTATTACGGATATAGCGTATCGGATAATCATGCTCTCATATATCCTTATATAGCGTATGTGGCGGGATATTTAGATTTAGGAAGTGATAACACATTACCATCTTATGGGTTTGAGATATTCGGTAAGAATATATACGGTTCTGGCAATCTTGATGCCGAACCGTATTATATTATCCGGGGAATTTTGTTTGATAATGTTTTTGGTATTGGATATAGTTCGGATTATCTGTATGATATGACACAGTATCGGAATTATTGCCTTGCTAGTGGATTGTTTTTGTCGCTGGTAATTGAAGACGATCAAAGCCAAGCGGCAGATGTTCTCAGCGACATTATGACGGCTACGAATAGTCAGGCCGTTATGACGCAAGGAAAATTAAAAATCATTCCGTATGGGACTTCAACAATTACTGCTAACGGGGTAACATTTACGCCGGACTTAGATGCTGTTTTTTCTTTGACGGATGATGATTATCTCAATGCTGATGAACCTGTTAAGGAAAATCAAGACGATACCAGTGACATTTATAATTTTCAACAGCTTACTTTTAAAAATCGGGCGGATGAGTATGCGGATGATGTTGTTAGCTTTGAGGATTTAGCAAGCATAAAGGATATTGGCCTTAAAAAGGCCGATTCGGTTTCTCTTGATTGCATTTGTACTGCCACTGTCGCTGGCGTTGTTATTCAGAACATTGGAGAAAGGACAATTTATCACCGAAAAACGTATGAAATTGTCTTACCATATTATCCATATATCGTTCTTGACCCTATGGATTTATTAGAAGTAACGGAAAGCTATTTAGGTATTGATGCAGAGTTAATGCGTATTACCGACATTAGCATTTCCGATAAACTTGAAATTACAATTACTGTTGAAGAAGTAGGCGTTACAGGTTCAGGAACTGTTGAATATAGTGGGCAAACGGCTATAAGGGCTTCGAGCAATGCGGCAGTAAGTCCCGGAGATGTAAATACGCCGACCATTTTTGAACCGCCTAGCGAGTTAGGCAACGGATATGAAGTTTGGGCCGCTGTGAGTGGCGCTAGTAGTAATTGGGGCGGCTGTTATGTCTATATCTCTTCTGATGGAGACACTTATAAAAAGGTTGGCGAAATAACATCGAAGGCTAGACAGGGTGTTTTAACCGCGGCGTTAGCAAGTGGTGATGACCCGGACACAGCCAACACCCTTAAAGTTAATTTAACTGAGAGTTTGGGTGAATTATCTAGTGGCACTCAAGACGATGCCGATGATTACAATACCCTTTGCTATGTTGATTCTGAACTTGTTTCTTACGAAACGGCTACGTTAGGAAGTTCGTCTTATAATTACACCCTTTCTTATTTAAGAAGGGGCGTATATGGCACAACCATTGCGGAACATGCCAGCGGTTCAGATTTTTTAAGAATTGATTCCGATAGATTTTTTCAATATGAATTTACTGAAGAAGACATCGGGAAAACAGTCTATCTGAAATTCTGCTCTTACAATATTTTTGATGCTTGTGTGCAGAGCTTGGCAGACGTAACTGAATACACTTACACCATTACCGGTTCGGCTATGTATTCATCCCTTGACGATGTTGAAAATCTCTCTATTTCCTACTCCAATAATACCGCTGTTCTTTCTTGGGACGCTGTTACTGATTTTAGAAGTCCTATTTATTATGAAATCCGCAAAGGCGATACGTTCTCAGAAGCCCAGGTGTTAGGTAGGGTTAGTACAACAAGCTACACCCTGCAATCTACAGGGAACTATTGGGTAGCAGCGGTATTCCAGAAAACATATAACAGCAAAACGTATATCGCGTATTCAGCAAACTGGACTGAAATCGAATGTACGTTGGCGACTATCGCAACCAATGAGATTTCAAGCATTGATGAAGCCGGAACGGATTGGTCTGGTACTTGTTCGGGTGGTGCCGAAATAAAAAGCAATGTTCTTCAATTAGGTTCCGCGAATGAAGTCGATGCTATTACCGTCAATGTTGATACCATAGATGATTGGGATGAATACGGCGGGATTTCTACAAGTGGTATTTATACCATTCCGACCGAGCATATTTTTCATGTGGATGAAGACCAGGCCATTACTTTTACGGCAAGCTATGATGTTTCTGTTGTATTGGAAAATGGTGATTTTGATAATGTTACAAGCGTTGACGCCTTAGCGTATTGGGATAATGAGGACCCGAATTATGGTTCGGCTACAGTTCAGATCAATGTAGCCTTAGCGGATGGAACATATACAGGCTGGCAAGACTTCACACCGGGCCAATATTATGGCTCGTATTTTAATTTTAGGATAGTTTTGGCAACGACCAGTAACGAATATAACGTGCTGGTTTCTTCGTTCATAGTTTCGGCCACGGTAGATACCCGCTATGAAAGTGGAAATGTTACCGTCACAGCTGATGGGATAACCGTTACCTATACGAAAAAATTCAACAATATCCCGAAACCTTCAATTACTATCTTCGATGCAGAAGAAGGCGACACCGTTAAACTGACTATCCAAACGTCTAGCGGGTTTACAGTCGCAATCACGAATAGCGGTACAGCGGTTTCAAGATCGATCAATTGGACTTCAATCGGATACTAAGGAGAGTGATGATATGTCACAATCAACAACAACGGTTGCCAATGGAACAGGCAAGGCGGTTCGTACCGGATTTAATGCCGCAATTCAAGCCGTTCAATCCATGTTTTACGGCTCGGATGACCCTTTAACACTGGGATATTCCGTTGCTGGAATGATTTGGTTGGATAGTGGCAACCATTTAGTAAAACAAATGAACAGCGGTAATACGGCGTGGGTAACAATAGGCACCATTAACAGTTCTACAGGTATTATCACCTGGACAAATCACGTTGCTCTGCCGCTTGCTGGTGGCACAATGACCGGGGCTATTAAGACACCAAACCCGGTCAGTCTTACCAGTTCAAGTGGTGTAGTTACTTTGACCAGTGGAAGTAATTCCTTTGTCGTCAGCGGTACAGAGGCAGTAACGAAAATTACCGGATGGACAGCGGGAGTTGTTGTTATTCGTTGGGCTACGGCAAGGACATTAACCTATAATTCAACTTCGCTGATTCTACAAAATAGCCAGAACCGGACAACGGCGGCGGGGGATATTGGTATTTATGAAATGACTTCTGCCGGAGCAAGGGAAATAAATTATTTCTATGCTTCAACCAGCACAGAAACGGCGGCTTTTCCGTTAGGGCTAGGGGATTATATAGCAACCGGAATGAAGATGTCGAGCATATCCAGCTTAGTAGCGACACTAGAAGGTGGCACTGTTGTTATTGACAATACCCCGGTTGCGGTTGGCTCTGGAACAGTAACTTTGCCAGCACAAGCTGCGAATTTGATTTATGCAAATTCAGCGGGTGAATTGGGTTATGTTGCGGCGGCTTTTCCGACAAGTTTTTTGGATGATTACACTATTGGTTTTTGGGAGTTTAACCAAACGACATCGGGGGCAACCATTCCAAATACTGCAACCAGTTATTCCAGTAATGCGGTTGCCAATGCGCTAACGCCAACCGGCGGCGTTTCGGCGGTTGATGGATGGTGTGGAGATTATGCGTTAAAACTGGATGGAGCTAGCGGGTATTTTGTTGGGGCAAATACCACGAATTTCCCGAGCGGTTCGGCGACGAGAGAAATGAATTTTCTTTTTACAGTAAACAAAATAAATACTTCTGCAATAATGCTTTTGGCAAACTATGGTGCTATATCTACAAGTGGTTTATTTGGGCTATATATTAACACTTCTGGATATTTATATTTAGATGGATATAGTAATGACATAAGTACTGGATTTATAGTTGAAGTTGGTAAAACTTATTTGGTAACTATGCAATATGATGGAACATACATTTATGTTTATGTTAACGGTTCCTTGATTTATAAAGGAACGTGGACAATTTCCACTACATTGACATATTCAATGTATGTTGGGCAATTTGTTGGTGGTGCTTCTTCTTATTATTCGTACATCACTTGCCATTATCTTGAACTTCGTACAAAAATGCGCTCTGCCGCAACATTAGGCGCAATGGCAAATTCGCTTATGTTGCCTTGCTTCTACGACAAAAATAGCGCAACAGCCCCTACCGTTCCCACGGCGTATTCTTCAACATACCACGAATATTTATTTGCCGATACAAGCACAACCGTAGCCGACAGTAATACTACGACTTCTGCGTTGGATGGCACAGCGACAAATACCACGGCGGCGCAAACCTCTGATATTGGACTAACTTATTCTAGACTATTTAGTGCAGGATATGTTTCGCTAGGGTCTTTTGCTGTAGCAAGTACATTCTCTTATATTGGTGTAGTAAACATTTCTTCTTACTCTACGGCACGATGCCTATGGAGCAATAGACCATCAGGTGGTACAGGAATTTGTTTATATATAAATACTAGCGGTTACCTAAGTTACTTCTCTGGTACGACAGAAACTGTATTGACAAGCACTCCGATAACAACGGGAAGTGCTACTTTTATTGCTGTAACCATTAACGGTACGACAGCTACGGTCTATATGAACTCTGGACAAAAAACATTAACAAAAACAGTAACTACGCCAAGTACAACTAGTGCGGCGGCTTATATTGGATACGATGTATATGGTTCATGTTATATGACAGGTAAATATGATTATTGCATGTTTGTCGACTCGGAATTATCTCAAGCTGAAATAGATTACTACTATACAGAACTTATGGAAACAGGGCGTAGAAGTATTATTGACGATGTATTATCCAGCGGTGAAGTCGCTTTGTGTTTTGCCAGAACAAATGCCAGCAAAATTATTGAGTATAACGATACCGACTATAAGTATGGACGCAGGGAAAAGGCGACTGGTGGCAATAGGCAGGTTTTCTTAGGATGGAAGTATATTAGTGGTGCCGGGATATCTAAATTTGTAAATACATTGGGAACACAGAAAGTTCGAGTCACTGTAAACTACGCAGAAGATGCTAATGGTAAGAGTGAAACGAAAGCTGAAGAGTTTTATTATGATGGTTCTGGTAGTAGGGGAATTAGGATTATTAAAAATCAAGGTAATTCAGATATTTATATTTATAATCCAGGGACTGGATTAATTGCTAATAATACCAATGATGCGTGGCTAACAACCGGCTATCTTGGCGTTTATGTAGAGTCATTAGAAGAGGCGGAAGGGGTGTAATAAATGAGCAAATACTATAATTCAACCACTGGCGAATTGACCAGTACAGCCCCCTGGGGCAATCATTATTATGATGATGACCTAAAATCAGAGTTATATAGCGAGTGGTCGGAGGTGGCAGATAGCTATACACCGACTGTTACCTTGGCAGAAGCACAGACAACCGCTATTACATCGTTAAAAACCCAGGCGGCGGCTGAATATGTGGCAGGGTTCACTAGTTTAGCAACTGGGACAGCCTTATATTATGATTCGGACACTACCACGCAATCGCAGATTACCGCGGCGTCATTATTGGCCGTTGCTTCATCTACCCAATTTGCCACGCTCTATCCTTCGGGTATTACTATTCGGGCTAAAGCCAGCAGTACAGCCGATGACAGCACAAAAACCAAGTATGCGCATACCGCAAGCCAAATCATTACGCTTAGCACCGACATGCAGACCATGCTATCTACTGTAAAAACTAAGCTATGGGCATATCAAGAAAAGGTTTATGCCGCTACAACTGCTGCCGAAGTTGAAACTATTATGGCCGCTGTTTCGTGGTCATAGCCAAAAATGAATAGGCCAAGAGAGCCATGCCGCCAATGAGCGGTTTTTATTATGCAATTTTTTATTGGGGAGTGGGTGAAGGTGTGGAGCTATATAAATTTTGGGACAGGATAACGGAGTCTTGGCATATTAATTTAGCTTGCTGTATGGCTCTTAATTGGCTATTTGGTGAGTATCGGGCAGGGCTAGGGGCATTAACCTGCCTGGTCGTGCTTGATTGGTTTACTAAATGGGGTGTACTTTCCCGGTGCGCTGGGGGCTTTTGTATTGCATGGAAAACCGATGTTATAAGTAGCCGGGGAATGAGAGAGGGACTAAAAAAAATAATCTGGTATATGGTTGCGTTGATTGCGGCGCATCAGTTAGAACAGTTTGCTATAGCCGGATTTACCATAGGCCATACCTCCACCGAGTTTATGAGCGCGTATCTGGCTATTATCGAAGCAAAAAGTATCCTTGAAAATTTGCGCGACATGGGCATGAAAGAGGTTGAACCTTTGATTATCCTGTTAGGCAGAAAACAAAACCAAATTGTAGGAGGAAAAGAAAAATGAAAATATTTATTAATCCGGGGCATTGTCCTGGAATAGACCCCGGTGCAGTAAATTCCATAACTGGTTTGCGCGAATGTGATGTAGCTTTAAATATCGGGAATAAGGTTGCAGGATATTTGCAGGCTGTAGGCTATGAAACGCAAGTTTTGCAATCGGATAGTTTAAGTGAAATCTGTGAAACGGCTAATAACTGGGGCGCAGATTTATTTATATCAATTCATTGCAATAGTGCCGGAACGCCGGATGCAAGAGGCACAGAAACTTGGTATTGTGATGGTTCTACCGCGGGCGAGAAGCTTGCGGCCTGCATCGATAAGCAAATAGTAAACTCTATTAATGAGGTTGACCGGGGGGCGAAAGATGCTAAACCGCATGTAAATGGTCTATATGTTTTAACTAACACCAATATGACGGCGGTACTTGTTGAGACAGCTTTCATTTCCAACCCGGATGAAGAAAAAATACTCGCTGACGTTAACATGCAGGATGAATTTGCAAAGGCAATTGCAAGGGGAATAACTGACTACTAAATATAACTATTTGACATTCTTTATAGATAATTATGCCTAAAAATATAATAAATAGTAATAAAGTGTAGATTTATATTACCCATAGGTGTAAAATTATTATAAAAGAGTCAAAAGAAAGGTTCTTACTATGCAAAACCTTTTAAGCTTATTGAAACCTTATATTCCATATCTAATCGAATTGGCAGAAAAATTACTGCTAGTTTTATTAAAAAAAGTAAAAAGGAGAAATGAAACCATGAGCTTCAAAATCACAGTACAAGACAGTAGTGGCAATGCGCTGGAAGGCGCGAGCGTAGCCTACACAGCAGATGGTACAACCAATACCAAAACAACGGATTCAAGTGGTCTAGTAGAGATTACCGGATTGGCGGCTGGGACGTATACGTTTACAGGAAGCATGTCGGGTTATGCCGATAATTCCGTAGAGTTGACTTCAAGTGATGATACCACTGAAGTAGACGGAACAATTGCTTTAACCGCTGAATCCACTACTACAACCGAGGAGGAATCTACTGTGTCAACTGTTGAAGATGCCGCTAAGGAAGCCGCCGTTACTGCTGCGATTTCTACAGCCGCTACTACAATCACTAGTGTAGTATCTAGTAATAGTGGCTTGATTTCAAAGGCCACTACCGAAATTTCTCGGCTAACTGCCGAGATTGGCACAACTGAAAGCATTTGGGTTAAAGTTCGTGACGCAGCAGAAGTCACACTTTTAAGCGGACTGCTGGCTGGTGTTACTGCTGGTTCGGTAGCTGCTATAAAAGAATTAGAAGAAAAAATCAAATAGCCACTGCTGGCCCGGTCATTGATCGGGCCTTATTTTTGCATAGGGAGAGTGACAATACAATGAAGGTAAATGTTTTATTCTACTTTGGAGATAACTTGATAGGCAAGGTTATTGATGTTGTAGAAGGCAAGGGTAAGGACCCAAGCCATACCGGTATATTTATGTTTGGTAAGCTGTTAGAAGCTATGCCAGATGGGTTTATAGAGTCGCCAGCTACTACATATGATGGACTAGACACTAAAATAATCACCGTTGATGTTCCCAATATGGAGGCGGCAGAGGATAAAGCGAAAAAATTGTTGGGTAAGCCTTATGGCTATATCGATTGTGTTAATGGAGGTTTGCATGATTTAACTGGCAAAAATGTTCCTGGTGATGGTGAAATAACGGTCAATTGTTCTGAGGCTGTTACTCGGATACTTCGTGCTGGTGGGCTGGATATTCTTCCAGGATTATATGCTGATAATGTGACTCCTGCGGACTTATTGAAGGCATTGGAGGTGGCGGCATGATTAAGATACCGGATTTTAAGGTTATGGCACCTGCACGATGGTTTACATTTATTAGCGATTGGTTATTCGATAGCAAAATAAAAAAGAAATAATCACTGCTGATTCATCTGAAAGCAACTTGATTTGTCTCTATATCGCCCTTATAATATAAATAGAACATATGTTTGTATTGAGGGGCGGTAAAAGTGGCTAAAGTATTTGTCGAGGTTACAGCAAAACACGGAGTAGACGGTGCTGTTCGGCCCATAAATTTGAAATGGGTAGATGGTAAGGTGTTTGAGATTGATCGGCTTATTGATGTTCGGCGCGCGGCTTCTCTGCGTGGTGGAGGCTTGGGTATAAGGTACACATGTAAGATTATGGGGAAGCAAGTATATTTGTTCGATGATGAAGGCAAGTGGTTTATAGAAAAATAATAAAAGTAAGGGGCGCAAGGTTTTGGACGATACAAAGAGCATTTTAGTCAGGTTGCCGACTGATTTTCGTGACAGATTAAACAAGCTATCAATTATCATGAATCAACGTCATTTAGGGGGACGTTTTTCAGCTCAAAGTATTGCCAGTGCCGCTATAATCCGTGAAATTGAAAAGTTGGAAAGACAATACTCAGAGCAAGAGTTAAAAGAGGGGTAAGTTAATTAAAACTTGCCCCTCTTTATCATCCCTGTGCTATAATATTTTTAGGTTGTCTGGGAACGGTTAGCCACGCCCTTTTTGAAAGGGGGTGGTGCTTATGACTACATATGAAGCGCTGTCTTTTGCAGTAGCATTTGCCACGTTAATTGTGTTAATCATAAAAAAGAAATAACCGCTCCCCGTCCAAAGGCTGCGGTTATTTCTTAATAATCCTGTTTTGGGCTAACCGTTTCCGGTTAGACAACCTGTATGAGGGCTGGCGTGTGGTATACGTCAGTCCTTTTCTACGTTTATTGTATCCATTTTGAAATATATTTTCAAGCGTATTACTAAAAATTACCCCAAAACTTCAACAATTGACTCATTCCATAGAATCTGATACCCGGAATGGCCGTTGCGTTCATATGGCATTTCTTCAGCATAATTTTTCCCGGTATCGGTTAAACGCCATTCGCCATCCTGCTTTTTCTGTAATTCAAGTTCCACTAACAGCAGATTAACTTCTGAGGCCTTTAAACCGATTTGTTTGCCTATCTCTGTAGGGTTTAAAAATCCGGTTTCATGTTCTGCTGGGGGTAACAATTTTTTCAACGGGTCTAATTCTAAGCCTGTACTTTTCTCTACCATTGTTATGGCGGCGGCTTGGGCTATCCCCGGTTTTACACCCAGCCTTTTTGATATGTACTCGGCTGTGTCGAGCGCGTCTTCGACGGCAGGCTTAACTCTTGGAATTGTTTGATTGTAAATGATTTCCGGCGCGGGTTGCTTTTCCATTTGATTAAATTTTGTTACATAGGCCGCAGTAAATAATACCCCTTTTTCGCCAGTAAGTTTGTTAGCTACCATTTCACAGCCCATTTTTGTGATTCGATAACACGGTAATGTCCGTCCAGTGGTGTCTTTGTATTCAGATTCAATGAAAAATTCACTGAGTCCAAAATTGGACTTAGTAAGAGTTTCAGCATAACCTCGAATGTCACGCATTAAATGATTGTGTTCTTTCCCAACCATTTCAGCAACTTCGCGGCTATCCAATGTTATAGACTCAGTTATTAGTTGATTCATATTCACACCCTCCAACATTTCATTTTTCTGATAAAAGTATGGTTTCTATTGTTCAATAAGCGGAAATACTCCATGCTGTTTAAGTAAGTCGTAAAGATACAATCTTCCCTTTTGCGTCCACTTTGTAAGCATATTCACATCTGACGTTCCGTCTTTATGCTTGAAATCAGTTGTTTCAGAATGAGTAAAGCCTCTATGCTGAATATCCTTATATAAAAGCCATTGACCGCTTTGCTTGTACTGTACCTTTAAATCATGAAGGAGTTTGTTCATGGTCTTTCCACTCATGCCGTAATCTTTGGCAATTTGAGTGATAGTAACTAGCCCCTTGTTTTTCAAAATTAAGTCTGTATAGTCCGCTTTTGGCTTTAACTCATTGATGATTTGCGACTGTTGGGAGTTTTGTAGTTTTAATAACTGCTTTTCTTTTTGTTCCTCAATCCATTTTTCAGCACGCTGAATTGGGTCTTCAATCGTATAAGACGCAATCTCGCCTGCTTTCACTTGGAAGTATGTTTCTTCTAGTCTGTCAAATTGTTGCCATGCTTTATCCGTGTCTAGAATTTTGCAATGGCGGTTTGCTCCTCGCTTTGTCCATAAAATTAGAACCGGAGCAAATTTAATTGAAGGTTCCTCGATATTATCTAGTAACCTCTTGAAAGCCTTTAATTCTTCGCCTTCAAGCTTAAAAAAGTGTTGTCCCTCAGTAAACCTAGTTTGATGATTGTTAAAATTTTGTTGGATGTTTATTACTCCACATTCATAAACCTGTGCCAATTGTTGAGTAGTTAATACCCGGCTTCCTTGATACTCAATTACAGCTAACTCATTCACGCTAATACCTCCTTGCTAAGCAAAACTGATAAACGTTTATCTTTGTGAGCATATGATAACAAATTGTAGTACCAATAGCAATATTTTTTTAAAAATATCACAAATAGTTATTTTACAATAAATGGATATAGAGACGATAAAAAAGAGAACGAAAAATCGTTCTCTATACTGAAAGCTATTTATATATTTTTTTAAAACAAAGAGTAATTACTGAGCGATAATAATTGTCTAAAATATAAATATATGTTATAATTATATTAAGGGGGTGGTACTATTGAAGCCAATACATATCTAGGTTATCTACCGAAAAAAGACAAAATTAAAAGAAGCCCGCTCTAGTTTAGCCGCCAGACGGACTTCTTACACCGAACCCTTGAGGGAGTATTAACACTACTTGAGGGAGTATTAACACTACTTGAAAGGAGTTCTGTTATTAGTATAGCAGAGTTTAATCTCCATATCAAGGGTGGGACTTGAAAGGAGATTTTTTGTGACCGAGAAAAACACGCAGTGTTTTAGAAGTGGAAACACTTGCGTACTAAAAGGCAAGGCACTAGAGCTAGTAAAGCTTTTATTGACAAGCAAGTTGGTGGGGGCAGACTACATTGACAAAGATTGTTCAACGGTGGAACGAGTTTCTACAGGATTTTCTTTGTATCGAAAACTAAATTCTGGTAGAAAACGATTATTGAATGAGCTGATGCGTGATAATCAAGAAGCTTTTCAATGCGATACAACCGCTTTTTTAGATGTAATTTGGTTGTTGAGATGGGCGGTGCAATATGAATAATCTTGTACTGGCTAAATCAGAATCGTTCGGTAGTGTTAATTGTGATTTTTATAATGATGGTAACGAAATTCTGATGACTCGACGTCAAATCGGTGAAGCCCTCGAATATAACAATCCTAATGATGCAATTAACGACATTCATAGTAGGCATAAGAAGAGATTAGATAAATTTTCAACCACCCGCAGATTGCGGGTACTTGAGGGAAATAGGGAAGTTACTCGTGAAGTTGTACTTTATTCTGCTAAGGGAGTATATGAAATTTGCCGTTGGAGCCAACAAAGAAAAGCAGATGCTTTCTTTGATTGGGTATATGAAATTCTTGAAAGTATCCGTAAAGGCGAATTAATAGTTGCTAAGCCAGCAGAAATAAGCAATCCAAATAAAAAAATAGCTCCGGCTGTGCAGGATGCTTATCTAACATCAAGGGCCTTAATGAAAATGTTTGGTGTTAAGCGTGGGCTTGCCCAAACAATAGCAATAGACATGATCGAAAACAGCACAGGATTAGAATTGGATTCACTTAGGAAATTGCTCCCACAAGAGGAACGTGAAGCAGAATATATGACCGCCACGGCTCTTGGGGTACGTTTAAACGTTTCTCCTGTACGGGTTAATAGAATACTTAATAAGTTAGGGTTTCTTAGAAAAGGCGAAGAGAGATATGGATGGATGCTTACCGAAGAAGGGAAAGAGTACGGAAAAGAGTTTTCTTGTACAGGTTGCGGCTATCAAATACGATGGAAAGAGTCAGTTGTTGGTTTAGTTGCTGAACATTGTTGAGTAAAAGGAGGAAGTTTATAGTGGCTGATATTTTAAAAGTTGATCAAATTTTATTAAAGCAAAGGCTTATGGAAAAGCACTGGCAGAAGTTCTTTTATAGCCGGATGGAATATAGCAGATGGTTTGTATCTTCGGTGGATGAATTTATGGATGAAATGCATAAAGAGTATTTGAATTCTAAGCCTTTTTTATTGAATTGGGAATAGGAGAATACCACCAGAACATAAAAACGCTGTTAGCGCGAAGCAAGAAGCTTTTAGAATAAATATAAGAGGATAATCATATGAATAAATTATGTTGGAAAGAGTTCTCGAAATCCGGGGAATTAAAAGTAAGAAACAAGTCATTTAAAAATTCGACTTTGTTGCGTGATTTCGCAAAACAATTATTCAAGAAGACAGAATTTTTAGAAATTGTATCGTATGGGGAGGAAGGATAAAATGAAAAAGGGAATTTGGAGTTTTAAGGGCAAAGCAAAAGATTTTACTAAAACACGGAAGTAATTATGTGGTATAATAAAAGCACGATAAAATTAATAGAATAACGAAGGGAAATTGTGGGTACAAGATAATTACCCTCAAAAATACCCTCTAGAGCAGTATATTCCATTCTAAAAGATGCTACAATACGAATTGAATTTGTTATATGAAGTGTGAGAAATGCAGACAGTTCTTAATAGTTCCAAAAGAGAGAACTATGACGGCGTATCTCGCATTCAAGAGGTCAGGGGTTCGATCCCCCTCGTCTCCACCATTGAATTCAAGGCTTGCAGGGTTTTTACTCTGTAGGTTTTTTCATTTTGACGATAATATTACGACAACAGCTAAATAAAAT
>Ga0316604_10001249_pt1 | contig 23361 bp, 21 predicted proteins | sample OWC_soil_day20_C_FD_207650 | JGI IMG/M metagenome (GOLD analysis project Ga0316604, IMG submission 207650) | Wetland soil microbial communities from Old Woman Creek delta, Ohio, United States - OWC_soil_day20_CT | ecosystem: Environmental > Terrestrial > Soil > Wetlands | place: USA: Ohio...
AGCGTCAGGTGCAAAAAACCGGGCAAGTGTCGGCGCTCTCCCAATTCTCCACTTTCGGTCCGCGCTCCAAAACCATTCCCGAGTTCGTCGCCGAGGAGAGTGCGGCCAGTAGCTTTTCAACTTTCGGCAAGCCGATCTTGCCAAGCGCCGGGCTGCCTGCCGGTTCTGGAAAGGCCGGCGCCGAGGCAGCAGAGCCGGGCTCCCGTGGCAAGGGGAAAAGCTTGTGGCAATGGTTACTGCTTGGCGCCGGTGGCCTTTGCCTAGCTCTTGTGCTGCTGGTTTTGTTCTACCCCTATCAAAGTTTGAGACCTGGCATCGAGGCTGCAGCGTCGCGGCTTTTGCAAACGCCTGTGCATGTCGGCGGGGTTGGGGTTGCAGTCTGGCCGCGCCCGATGCTCGTAATCGACCGGCTCCGTATCGGCGACGCTGGGGACTCGACGGTTGAGCAGATACGGATCGCTTCGCCACTCGCGTTGCTCGGCAGACAGCCGCACGTGTTGCCCAATATGGAAATCGTCGGTGCGTCGTTCATCGCTGACCGCTTGGCAACGCTGCCCCTCTGGACTGCGCCACCGACACTCGGTAGCAGCGGATTGCTGGTTCGTCAGTTACGTGTTGAGCGAATGACCGTCAGCGCACTTGATTTGTCGCTGCGCGATCTTTCCGGTGAAATTCTCTTCAAGCCTGACGGTAGCGTTGAAAAAGCGACTTTTGAGACCGTCGACCGCAGCCTTCGCCTAGCTGCCATACCCGGGCCCCAGGGAGTTCTGCTCAATATTGATGGCCTTGCCTGGAAGCCGGCCGGTAGCACGGTGAGTTTCAATGCGCTTCAGGCCAAGGGGCTTCTGCAGAAGGGCAAGCTGCTTATCCATGAGTTCGACAGTAGCTTTCTGGGGGGGGTAATCAAGGGGAGTTGGCTGCTCGACTGGAGCAAGGCATTGGCCATGGCCGGGGACGTGAGTTTGAACCGCCTGGATTGCCGGAAGCTGAGTGCGGCTTTCATCCCCTCCCTGAGTCTCGATGGTGAGTTGGCCGGAAGTTTGCGTTTGCGTTCAAGCGGCCAGGATTGGGCGGCTCTCTGGCGGAATGTCGAAGCCTTGCTTGATGCCGAGATTACCCGTGGCAACCTGCATGGCCTGGATCTTGGCGAAGTCGCACGGCGCGGCCCAGGCGCGGTGGTGCGGGGGGGCTCGACCAAGTTCGACCGTTTGCGGGCGAACGTAACGATCAATCCACGACTGGTCAGTGCCCGGGATATTCAGATGACAGCGGGAATGGTCACGGCAAACGGCCAGTTCCTGGCTGGGCGGGATGGCGTGGTTGATGGCAACCTGACGGTCACGATGCAGACATCGGTGTCGACGATAAGGACACCGGTCAGGGTGAGTGGAGAGCTGCCCGATCTAAGCGCAGTCAGCAAATAAAAAAGGCAGGACCGCAGTCCTGCCTTTGTCGCTTGTCGTCGTTGAAATCAGGCCTTGGTGACGGCTGCAATGGCCTTGGCCACGTATTCCAGGTTCTTCGTATTCAGGGCGGCGAGGCAGATGCGGCCGGTCGACACGGCGTAGATGCCGAATTCGTCCTTCATGCGCTCGACTTGAGCGGCGGTCAGGCCGGTGTAGGAGAACATGCCGCGTTGCTGAACAACAAAGGAGAAGTCCTGAGCGACGCCTTGAGCCTTGATTGCCTCAACCAGACCGGTACGCATGGCGCGGATACGGTCGCGCATGCCTGCCAGTTCGGTTTCCCACATCTGGCGCAGTTCCGGCGAGGAAAGAACGGCCGCAACCAGAGCGCCGCCGTGGATCGGCGGGTTGGAGTAGTTGGTGCGGATGACACGCTTGACCTGGGATAGCACGCGACCAGCTTCTTCCTTGCTGGCGGTGATGACGGAGAGGGCGCCGACGCGTTCGCCATAGAGCGAGAAGCTCTTGGAGAAGGAGCTGGAGACGAAGAATTGCAGACCCGAAGCGGAGAAGGCGCGGACGGCAACGGCATCGGCGTCGATACCGTCTGCAAAGCCCTGGTAGGCCATGTCGAGGAAGGGCACTAGGCCGCGGGCGCGACAGACGTCAACGACTTCCTGCCATTGGGCGTCGGTGAGATCGGCGCCGGTCGGGTTGTGGCAGCAGGCGTGCAGGATGATGATCGAGCCCGCGTCAAGGCTGTTCAGGCAGGCCTTCATGCCGGTGAAATTGACGCCGCGGGTGGCGGCATCGTAGTACGGGTAGTTTTCAACGACGAAACCGGCCGATTCGAACAGGGCGCGGTGGTTTTCCCAGGATGGGTCGCTGATGTAAACCTTGGCGTTCGGCGACAGGCGCTTCAGGTAATCGGCACCGATCTTCAGGGCGCCGGTGCCGCCAAGGGCCTGGGCGGTGATGACCTGGCCGTTGGCGATCAGGGCAGAATCCTTGCCGAGCAGCAGGTTTTGTACAGCCTGGTTGTAGGCCGGCGAGCCTTCAATCGGCTGGTAGCCGCGCGGCGGGGCGGCTTTCAAACGAGCCTCTTCGGCGGCCTTGACGGCGGCCAGCAAGGGAATCTTGCCATTGTCGTCGAAGTAAACGCCAACGCCGAGGTTGACCTTGGTGCTACGGGTGTCGGCATTGAATGATTCGTTCAGACCGAGGATCGGATCACGCGGGGCCATTTCCACCGCAGCAAAGATCGAAGAGGACATAAGGACTCCATGGAATAATAGGCACAATATTCACGCTGCAACCTTGCCGCGCGAGAGAAACCGAAGAATTTTAGCATGATAGAAACCGCTGCCAGCACTCCCGTGGTCTGCTTCGAAGGGAGCCCGTTCCGTCTCCATCAACCCTTTCCTCCAGCCGGTGATCAACCGGAAGCCATTCGCCAGTTGGTCGAAGGGCTGGGGGATGGCTTGTCCTTCCAGACCTTGCTGGGGGTCACTGGGTCGGGCAAGACCTATACGATGGCCAATGTCATCGCCCGCACCGGCCGCCCGGCCTTGATTCTTGCACCAAACAAAACCCTGGCGGCGCAGCTGTATTCGGAATTCAAGGAGTTCTTTCCGGAAAATGCGGTCGAGTATTTCGTTTCGTACTATGACTACTATCAGCCGGAAGCCTATGTGCCTTCCCGCGACCTGTTCATCGAGAAGGACAGCGCGATCAACGAGCACATCGAGCAGATGCGCCTGTCGGCGACCAAGAGCCTGATCGAGCGGCGCGATGTCGTCATCGTCGCTACTGTATCCTGCATCTACGGGATCGGCGATCGCGACGAATATCACAACATGATCCTGACCATGCGGGTTGGCGATCGGCTGGATCAGCGCGCCATCGTCAAGCGCCTGATCGAGATGCAATACGAGCGTAATGATCTCGATTTCCATCGCGGCACCTTCCGCGTACGCGGCGATATCATCGATATTTTCCCTGCCGAACACGCCGAACACGCCATTCGGGTTTCCCTGTTCGATGACGACATCGAAGCGCTGCAATTTTTTGACCCGCTGACCGGTCATTTGCTGCATAAGGCCCTTCGCTTCACGGTGTTCCCGGCCTCGCACTACGTGACGCCGCGCGATACCGTTTTGCGGGCGGTCGAAGCAATCAAAGGCGAACTGCGCGACCGGGTCGATTTTTTCAGCAAAAACAACAAGCTGGTCGAGGCGCAACGAATCGAACAGCGCACCCGCTTCGATCTCGAATTGCTGGACCAGATTGGCTTTTGCAAGGGCATCGAGAATTACTCCCGGCACTTTTCCGGCAGAAAAGCCGGAGAGGCCCCGCCGACGCTGATCGACTATCTGCCATCCGATGCGCTGATGTTCATCGACGAGTCGCACGTCACCATCGGCCAGGTCGGCGGGATGTACAAAGGGGACCGTTCGCGCAAGGAAAATCTGGTCGATTACGGTTTCCGTCTGCCGTCGGCGCTGGATAACCGTCCCTTGCAATTCAACGAGTTCGAGGCGCACATGCGGCAAACGGTATTCGTTTCCGCAACTCCGGCCGATTATGAAAATCAGCATGCCGGGCAGGTCGTTGAGCAGGTGGTCAGGCCGACCGGGCTGATTGATCCGGAAGTCATCGTTCGGCCAGCCTCGACACAAGTCGATGATCTGCTTTCGGAAATAAAGAAACGGGTCACGGTCGAGGAGCGCGTGCTGGTGACTACATTGACCAAGCGCATGGCTGAGGATCTGACCGATTTCCTGGCCGACAACGAAATCAGGGTGCGCTATCTGCACTCGGATATCGATACCGTCGAGCGGGTCGAAATCATTCGCGACCTGCGCCTCGGCGAGTTCGATGTGCTGGTAGGCATCAACTTGCTGCGCGAGGGGTTGGATATCCCGGAAGTTTCTTTGGTCGCCGTGCTCGATGCCGACAAGGAGGGCTTTTTGCGCTCGGAACGTTCATTAATCCAGACAATGGGCCGGGCGGCGCGCCATATCCATGGCACAGCCATCCTCTATGCTGATACGATTACACAATCCATGCAGCGTGCCATTGCTGAAACCGGGCGCCGGCGTGAAAAGCAGATCAGTTTCAATTCGGAACATGGCATTACGCCACGCGGCGTCTCCAAGAAGATCAAGGACATTATCGATGGCGTCTACGATGCCGGATCTGTCCAGACTGAGTTGAAGGCGGCGCAGCAGCAGGCAGCCTATGAGGCCATGGATGAGAAGACCGTAGCCAAGGAAATCAAGCGTCTCGAAAAACTGATGCTTGAATGTGCAAAAAATCTGGAATTCGAAAAAGCGGCGGCGGCCCGCGACGATCTCTTCCGGCTCAGGGAGCGAGTGTTCGGCGCGGCGCCCCACGACCCTGACTGACGGAGGCAAAGAAAAATGACTTTTCGCGTGCTACTGGTTTGCATGGGCAATATCTGTCGTTCCCCGACTGCCGAGGGGGTGCTGCGTCATTTTATAAAAATCAATAATTTGGGCGATAAAGTTGAAGTGGATTCTGCTGGGACGCACGGCTATCACGTCGGTGAGGCGCCCGATTCGCGGACTCAACGGGCGGCGGCGGTGCGCGGCTACAACCTTTCTCAACTTCGGGCCCGCAAAGTTGCTCGGCAGGATTTGGATTATTTTGACCTGATCCTGGCGATGGACAAGAGCAACTTCGATAACCTGCAACGCATGGCGGCACCCGAGCAACAGGAGCGGATCAAGCTGTTTATGGAGTACGCCAGAAACTTCGATGATGACGAAGTGCCGGACCCTTATTACGGCCTGGGCCATGGCTTTGATCTGGTGCTGGACATGGTCGAGGATGCCTCGCTCGGCCTGGTCGATGAGATAAAGCAAAAGCTGGGTCGCGCCTGAGGGTGCCAAGTTTCTCCCCACAATGAAAGAAGGGGCGCCCGTGGGCGCCCCTTCTTTTTGCCGGTCGTGCCAGCCTGGATTACTTCTGTGTTTCCACCATGACCAGCGGTGCGCTTTCAGCCTGCTCGGCGAGCACCTTCTGCTTGCGCGGGCGGCCGAGTTTGACCGGCGGTTCCGGTTGGGCTACGACAGCGGCGGCGGTGGTCTGGACCATGACCAAGCCGCTTTCGGTCAAACTCTTCTCCAGATTGACCGGCTCAACAACTGGCGTGGAAATGGCAGGAGTTGTGACCTCGACCATTTTTGCACTTTCCGTCACGTCGACCGCAGGCATTGCTTCCGGGGCGATTTCAACGGTCGGTACCTCAACTTCGGCGATAGCGGCGGCGACTTCCTGGGCGACAGGTTGGGTCTCGACGACTGGTGCCGCCGGAATTTCGACCGGGGCTGCTACCGTTGCTTCAGCTTGGGTGCTGGATTCCGCGGCCGGAATGACAACAACCAATGGTTCCTGATTGACCGTCTCGGCAGAAGCGACTTCAGCGATGGCCGGGGTGGCAACATTGGCTTCAACCGAACTATCGGCTGCTACGGTAGCGTTCTCACCTTCATTGCGACGTTCGTTGCGGCCACGACCGCCGCGACGACCACGGCGACGGCTGCCTTGTTCGTCAGCGTTGCCGGCGTCCGGTGCTTCGGCATTGTTTGCCGGGGCGTTGAGCGAAGCGGCGGCAACGACTTCCGGAGTCAGCTTGTTCTCGACGATTTCCGGTTGCTGGCGTTCGCGACGCTCCTTGCGCTCGCCGCGCGGACGGCGCTCCTGGCGTTCCGGGCGTTGCTCGCTCGGTGCGACAGCCGCTTCCTCGCGCGGTGCTTTCTCGGTATTGCGTTCGCCACGCTCGTTGCGATTGCCACGTTCCTGGCGCTCGCCCTCGTCGCGTCGATTGGCATTGCGACCATTGCGGCGGCCATCGCGACCTTCTCCACGTTCACGACGGCCATCACGGCCTTCGCGTCCTTTTTTCGGGGCGGGCTGGGCAACCGGTTCCGGCGCAACGGGCTTCGGCTCGCTGCGCAGCCAGGAGAACAGGCGGGCAAACAAGCCCGGCTGGTCGGCTTGGGTGCTAGCGGGCAGCGGGGTTGGCTCGGCCTTTTCCGGCATGATCGGGGCCGGCTGTTCCGGAGAAATGCCTTTGATCACGGCTTCCTGGCGCGGTTTGGTTGCTTCGTCCTTGCCATTGCCCGGCTTGGAGGCTTCTTCGACCGGCGCGTCGACCATCTTGTAAGATGGTTCGCGTGCATCGTCGTTGTTCAGGTCATCGTGACGCAGGCGGGTGATCGTGTGAGCCGGTGTTTCCAGGTGGACGTTGGGGATCAGCAGGATCGTGACCTTGTGGCGCAACTCGATGGCCTGGATGTCCGGGCGTTTTTCGTTGAGCAGGAAGGTGGCGACATCGACCGGAACCTGAACATGAACGGCGCCGGTGTTTTCCTTCATCGCTTCCTCTTCGAGGATGCGCAGGATGTGCAGCGCGGCCGATTCGCAGGAGCGGATGTGGCCGGTGCCGGTGCAGCGCGGGCAGGAAATGTAGCTGGTTTCGGCCAGGGCGGGGCGCAGGCGCTGACGGGATAGTTCCATCAGGCCAAAGCGGCTGATCTTGCCCATCTGGACGCGGGCACGGTCGAAGCGCAGCGCGTCACGCAGGCGGTTTTCGACTTCGCGCTGGTTCTTGGTGTTCTCCATGTCGATGAAGTCGATCACGATCAGACCGCCGAGGTCGCGCAGGCGCAACTGGCGCGCCAGTTCTTCGGCGGCTTCCAGGTTCGTCTTGAAGGCGGTTTCCTCGATGTCGGCACCCTTGGTGGCGCGACCGGAGTTGACGTCGACGGCGACCAGCGCTTCGGTGTGGTCGATGACGATGGCGCCACCGGACGGCAGGTTGACCTGACGGACGAAGGCGGTTTCGATCTGGTGTTCGATCTGGAAGCGGGAGAACAGTGGCACATCGTCGCGATAGCGCTTGACGCGATTGATGTTGGCCGGCATCACGGTGCCCATGAAGGCGCGGGCCTGTTCGTAAACCTCGTCGGTATCGATCAGGATTTCACCGATTTCCGAGTGGAAGTAGTCGCGAATGGCGCGGATGACCAGGCTGCCTTCCAGATAAATCAGGAAAGCGCCGTTCTGTTGTTTGGCTGCACCTTCGATGGCGCTCCACAGTTGCAACAGGTAGTTCAAGTCCCACTGCAGCTCTTCAGCCTGGCGGCCGATGGCGGCGGTGCGGGCGATCAGGCTCATGCCGTTGGGTACTTCGAGCTGATCCATGGTTTCGCGCAGTTCGGCGCGTTCGTCGCCGTCAACACGACGGGAGACGCCGCCGCCGCGCGGATTGTTCGGCATCAGGACCAGATAACGGCCGGCCAGCGAGACGTAGGTGGTGAGGGCTGCGCCCTTGTTGCCACGTTCGTCCTTGTCGACCTGAACGATCAACTCCTGGCCTTCTTTCAAGGCTTCGTTGATCTTGGCGCGACTGACTTCGACGCCTGGCTGGAAATAGGCGCGGGAGATTTCCTTGAAAGGAAGGAAGCCATGCCGATCGGCACCGTAATCAACGAAGCAGGCTTCGAGACTCGGTTCGATGCGGGTGATGACCCCTTTGTAGATGTTGCTCTTGCGTTGTTCCTTGGCGGCCGATTCAATGTCTAGATCAATTAGTTTCTGACCATCAACAATGGCGACACGGAGTTCTTCGGCCTGTGTCGCATTGAAAAGCATGCGTTTCATTATTTTGGGGCTCCAGCGCGCTTGGGCACGCGGCAACGAAACGCCCGTTCAGGCAGCGACAGGTTCTTTATCGGGTTGCGTCATTTAAGGATGAGGGCAAAGGCGACGATGAATGTGCTGATCAACAAACGGTTGCGTGTTTTTTATTGAAATGCGCAACCTGAAAATTCCTGCAACGGGCAATCCGTGCGTGCTTACAGCGGGCTAATCCATTAACATCACTACTTTTGGTGAGTGAACTTAACCAGTCGTTTTACGTTGGTCTGGCTTGAGCAAGTGGCGCAAGTGAGACTTCGGAGCCTGCCGCGTGGCAGTCGCGCTAGTGGCGCGAGGCAAGCGGTCTGACGGTTCTGAATCTCTTGCAAACCGAGACGTAAAACGTGGGCAGTATATTAGAAAATGAACAGTGCTGGTAACAATTCGGTCACCCATGTCGTGATCACAGAAGAAGAGCAGGGCCAGCGTCTGGATAACTTCCTGATTCGCCGCTGCAAGGGCGTTCCGAAGAGCCACATCTATCGAATTCTGCGCAGTGGCGAGGTACGGGTGAACAGTAAGCGGGTCGATGCAACCCATCGGCTATGCGAGGGCGATAATTTGCGTATCCCGCCGATGCGCATCGCGGAGCGACCCCAAAACGAGGTTGATGAGGCTGCCAAGCAGCGTGTCGACCTGCCGATCATCTATGAAGATGAGGCGATGCTGGTTATCGATAAACCGGAAGGCATTGCAGTTCATGGCGGCAGCGGAGTCAGCTTTGGCGTGATCGAGGCGCTGCGTCGGCAGCGCCCCCTGGCCAAGTTCCTTGAGTTGGCGCATCGCCTTGATCGTGAAACTTCTGGTGTTTTGCTCGTCGGCAAGAAGCGTCTGGCGCTGACGGCGCTGCACGACATGTTCCGCGAGCACGGGGCGGGGGCCGATAAGCGCTATCTGGTATTGGTCAAAGGGCGCTGGATGAATAATACCCAGCACGTCAAGTTGCCGCTTCATAAGTATTTGACGGAAGGTGGCGAGCGCCGGGTTTCCGTGGCTCCCGAGGGCAAGGCTTCGCACACGGTGTTTCGCCTGCTGGCCCGCTGGCCGGACATGAGCCTGCTTGAGGCGCAACTAAAGACCGGGCGAACACATCAAATTCGTGTCCATCTTTCGCATTTGGGTTTTCCGATCCTTGGTGACGAAAAATACGGCGATTTTGCGCTGAACAAAACCCTCAAGCGAGACGGTTTGAAACGGATGGCGTTGCATGCCTGGCGGATGGCTTTTCGGCATCCACTGACAGCGGCGCCAATGGAGTGCCTGGCGCCGCTGCCGGAGAGTATTGGTGCTTATATTGCTGCGGTCGACGTCAGAAAAACACGGGAATTCACCGTTGATGATCTGCAAGCCATTCTTGAGAAAGGGCGCTGAAGCAAATGAAGTATGAGCTTGTTGTTTTTGATTGGGATGGCACCTTGCTCGATTCCGCAGGCGCTATTGTGCAAGCGATTCAGGCGGCCTGTCGCGATCTGCAATTGCCTGAGCCCAGTGATGCCCAGGCCCGGCACGTGATCGGCCTCGGCCTGGTGGATGCCATGCGCCATGCGGTGCCCGAGTTGGAGCCGGAAAACTATCAGGCCATGGTCGAGCGCTATCGCTTTCATTATCTTTCCGGTGATCACCGGCTGGTTTTGTTTGAGGGCGTGCGCGACATGCTGACGTCCCTGCAGTCGGCCGGTCATATTCTGACCATCGCAACCGGGAAAAGCCGTGCCGGCCTGGATCGTGCTCTCGACCATTCAGGTTTACGCTCCTTTTTCCAGGCCTCCCGCTGCGCCGACGAATGTCACTCCAAGCCGCATCCGCAGATGCTTGATCAATTGGTGGCCGAATTTGCCGTTCCATTCGAGTCGACGGTAATGATTGGCGACACGTCGCACGACCTGTTAATGGCCAGCAATGCCGGGGTTGATAGTCTGGCGGTCACTTATGGCGCGCATCCGCATGAGCACCTGCTTGAGCACAAGCCGCTGGCTTGTCTGCACACTGTCCGGGAACTCGATCTGTGGCTAAAGAATTACGCCTGATTTGTACAAGTGGTGAACTGGTCGAGTCGGGCAAGGGATTCCGCTTCACGATAAAGCGCCATGGCTGGGATGCGCCGGCCTTCGTCATTCGCTATCACGGCCATGTTTATGGCTATTTCAACGAATGTGCCCATGTTCCAGCCGAACTTGACTGGCAGCCTGGCGAGTTCTTCGATGATTCCAAGCTATACTTGATCTGCTCGATTCATGGCGCACTTTATGCTCCTGACACGGGTAGATGTCTTGGTGGGCGCTGTCAGGGGAAGGGTTTGAAACCACTGAAGGTCTGCGAGATCGAAGAGCAAATATTTCTAGAGCAACAAGATAATGGATAACCCCCAACAGCCCGACAACAACTCGACCTGGGAGCGAAAAGCTCTCGAAAAACTGGCCTTTGCTGCGCTTGATGAGCAAAGGGCTCGGCGACGCTGGGGGATTTTTTTCAAGGCACTCGGCTTTGTCTATTTGCTGGTGGTGCTGATTGCCGTGGTTGACTGGGGGGGGGGTGCCGAGCATCAGGAGCGCCACACGGCCATGGTGACGCTGAACGGCGTCATCGAGGCCAAGGGTGAGGCCAGCGCCGAAAACCTGATTGCCGCCTTGAATGGCGCCTTCGAGGAAAAAAATGTGGCCGGCGTTGTCTTGCGGATCAATAGCCCTGGGGGTAGTCCGGTGCAGGCTGGGATGGTGAACGATGAAATTCGTCGCTTGCGTGGCAAGTACCCGGACAAGCCGCTGTATGCAGTGGTCGAGGACATGTGCGCCTCGGGTGGTTATTACGTGGCGGCCGCGGCCGACAAGATTTACGTGAACAAGGCCAGTATTGTTGGCTCGATTGGTGTTTTGATGGATGGTTTTGGTTTTACTGGAACCATGGACAAGTTGGGCGTCGAGCGTCGCTTGTTAACAGCGGGTGAGAACAAGGGTTTCCTTGATCCGTTTTCGCCACAGGCTGAGCCGCATAAAGCGCACGCCCAGTTGCTGCTCAACGACATTCACCAGCAGTTCATCGATGTTGTTAAAACTGGGCGCGGCAAACGCCTGAAAGAGTCGCCGGAAATGTTCTCTGGGTTCATGTGGACCGGGGTGCAGAGCGTTCAGTTGGGCTTGGCCGATGACTTCGGTAGCGTCGACTCGGTTGCCCGTGATGTCATTCAGGCCGAGAAAGTGCTTGATTACTCAGTCAAGGACAACATCGCCGAGCGCTTTGCCAAGCGGCTTGGGGCTGGTGCGGTGCACGGCTTCTGGCAGGGGTTTTCGGCAAGCGCGCTGAGTGCTCGCCTGCGCTAAGAGTTCAGGCCAGCAGTAGAAATACCGTCGGACGCCGCTCGATTTCGGGCGGCGTTTGCTTTTTCCATTGCTGGATTGTGCGCGTCACCACCGACTCGCCGGGCAATGTCAGGTCGGTCGCCACACTCAGCCGGGTTGTCGGCTGGCAAGCCTGCAGAATGGAGTCGTACATGGCGCGATTGCGATAAGGGGTTTCAATGAAGAGTTGGGTCTGCTTGCGCTTGCGCGATTCGCTCTCAAGATCCTGTAGCGCCTTGCTGCGCTCGCCATCCTTTGCGGGTAAATAGCCTTGAAATGCGAAGCGTTGGCCGTTTAGTCCGGAAGCCATCAGGGCCAGCAATAGTGACGACGGGCCAATTAGTGGTGCGACCCGAATGCCTTCATTTTGGGCTAGTGCGACAAGATCGGCGCCCGGGTCGGCGACGGCGGGGCAGCCAGCCTCGGATAGCAGGCCGACGTCGTTGCCGGCGCGCAGCGGTGCCAACAGGCGGTCCAGTGCATCGGCTTTAGTGTGCTCGTTCAGCTCCTCGAGTTGCAGCTCCTGCAGGGGTTTGTCGGTTCCTGCTGCTTTCAGAAAGGCGCGCGCTGTCTTTGCCTGTTCGACGACAAAGTGGGTCAGTGGGCGAATGGTGGTCAGTACGTTGGCGGGCAATGATTGGATGGGGGGGGTTGGTCCCAGTGGAACCGGAATCAGGAATAGCGTGCCGGTCATTGCAGAATTTCCAGGCCCTGATTGCGCAAGAGGTCGCACAGTGCGATCAGCGGCAAACCGACCAGTGCATTCGGATCCTCGCCCTGCATTTTGCTCAGCAGGGCAATGCCCAGTCCTTCCGATTTGGCTGAGCCGGCACAATTGTAGGCAGGCTCACGGCGCAGGTAGTTTTCAATCTCGCTGTCGCTTAGATGGCGAAAGCTGACCAGTGTTGGTACGCCACGCACTTCGGCTTGCCCGGTGCGGGCGTTGTACAGGCATAACCCGGTAAAAAAATTGACGGTCTTGCCGGAAAGGTTGCGCAATTGATCGACGGCCCGCTCGTGGGTGCCTGGTTTTCCATATATTTTTCCGTCTACCGTCGCAACCTGGTCGCTACCGATGATGAGTGCGTCGGGAAAGCTGTCGGCAACGGCGCGAGCCTTGGCTTCGGATAGGCGAAGGGCCATGGCCTCGGGGGTTTCAGCGGGTAATGGTGTTTCGTCCGTTTGGGGGTTAGCTACCTGGAAAGGGAGGCCAAGCCGGGCAAGGAGTTCGCGGCGATACGGAGAGGTTGAGGCGAGGATCAGGGTTTGGGGCATGAAAGTTTCAATACAACAAGGTGTTGCGCTGACTTCTTGAAGCGGCACTTTGTTTTGACTTGGAAAGCCAAAAATAATATCATCTCGCGTTTAAGTCGCAACAGCTCAAAAGTGAAAAGGATTTCAGACGCTTTCATGTTTGCCAGAGATGGCCGTGTTCTCGAGGGAACGCTGGCGATCTCCAGTTTGGAACGCCTGCAGGATTTGCTGGCAGAAGTTTCGGGAGAGGTGAGTTTCCGGCTTCATGGTTTCAAGGGCGAGCGTGGTGAGCATCTGCTGCATCTGGTGGTTACCGGTTTGCTGCCGCTGGCCTGCCAGCGCTGCCTGGAAGCCATCCCTTTTGATCTTGATGTCGATAGCCTGCTGGAGATTGTTCCGGAAGGTGCCGATATGTCGCAAGATGAGCTGGAAGACGACACTCGTGATTTCCTGCCGGTGGCGGGCGAACTGAATGTGGCCGAATTGGTGGAGGATGAAATTCTCCTGGCCCTGCCAGTCGCGCCGCGGCACGAAAAATGTGGTTTGCCTGGTGCCGCCGGTGCTGGTGAGCGGATTAATCCGTTTGCCGCGTTGGTGGGGCTTAAAGGCAAGCCGAACTGATTTTTTTGGAGTATCAACATGGCCGTTCAGCAGAACAAAAAATCCCCTTCCAAGCGTGGCATGCATCGCGCTCACGACTTCCTGGTTAACCCGCCGCTGGCCGTTGAGCCGACGACTGGTGAGACGCATCTGCGTCACCACATTTCCCCCAACGGTTTCTACCGTGGCAAGAAGGTCCTGAAGGCCAAGGGCGAGTAATCGTTCATAGAAAGGCAGGCGGTTCCTGGTGAGCCGCCTGCCTTTTCTTTTGCCATGACAGCCCGCATTGCTATTGATTGCATGGGGGGTGACCACGGTCCGTCAGTGACGGTTCCGTCGGCTATCCATTTTCTTGTGGAGTATCCGGCAGCAAAGCTGATCCTTGTTGGTCAGGAGGATGTTTTGCGTCCGTTGCTCGGGTCTCAGGTCGATAATCCTCGTCTACGTATCGTTCATGCCTCAGAGATTGTGGGGATGGACGAGTCGCCGGCGCTCGCCCTGCGCAATAAAAAAGACTCGTCCATGCGTGTCGCCATCAACCTCGTTAAAGCAGGGGAGGCGGACGCGTGCGTTTCTGCCGGAAACACCGGCGCGCTGATGGCAATTTCCCGTTTTGTGCTCAAGATGCTGCCTGGCATTGAACGCCCGGCAATTTGTGCGCCATTGCCGACCATTAACGGTCACACCCATATGCTGGATCTCGGTGCCAACGTCGATTGCGGTCCGGAGCATTTGCTGCAGTTCGGCATCATGGGGGCCATGCTGGTCGCCGCCATGGAGCATAAGGATAGGCCGACGGTCGGCATCCTCAATATTGGCGAAGAAGAGATCAAAGGCAATGAAGTCGTCAAAGCGGCGGCCGAGTTGCTGCGTGCTTCCGATCTGAATTTCGTGGGCAATGTCGAAGGCGACGGGATTTACAAGGGCGAGGCCGATGTCATTGTTTGCGACGGTTTTGTCGGCAATGTCGCCCTGAAGACCTCGGAAGGCCTGGCGCAAATGCTGGCATCCTCGCTGCGTAGCGAATTCAAGCGCAATTGGTTAACCAAGATTGCGGCATTGATCGCCATATCGGTTCTTAATAATTTCAAGAAGCGTTTTGACCACCGGCGTTACAACGGTGCCATTCTTCTCGGCCTTAAAGGTATTTCGGTGAAGAGTCACGGTTCTGCCGATGTTCTGTCCTTTGGGAATGCTATTTCCCGTGCGTACGAGGCGGTGGAGAACCGGGTTCTTGAACGCATCACCGGGCGCCTGACCCAGGCTCAAGCCATTGCTGTGGAGAATGTCTGAATGTACGCACGTTTGATCGGTACCGGCAGTTGCCTTCCGGGAAGTCCTGTCAGCAACAACGACCTTGCCGCACGTGGCATTGAGACCAATGATGAGTGGATTGTTACTCGCACTGGCATCCGCAGTCGTTACTTGGCAGAGGCAGGTACGACCTCCAGCGAGCTGGGGCTGATCGCAGCGCAGCGTGCTCTGGAGATGGCCGGAGTGGCGGCGGGCGAAATCGATTTGATCATCGTTGCCACCTCGACGCCCGATTTCATCTTTCCCAGCACGGCTTGCCTGATTCAGGGCCGACTGGGTAATAAGGGGGCTGCTGCATTCGATGTGCAAGCAGTTTGCAGTGGCTTTACCTATGCCTTGGGGATTGCCGACAAGTTCATTCGCTCAGGCAGCCACAAAAAGGCGTTGGTGATTGGCGCCGAGGTGTTCTCACGCATCCTCGACTGGAGCGATCGAGGCACCTGTGTTCTCTTTGGCGATGGCGCCGGCGCTGTCGTGCTCGAAGCTTCGGAAAAGCCCGGAATCATCGCTACCGCAATGCACGCCGATGGAAGCCAGAGCGGTATTTTGAATGTCCCTGGGCAGATTTGCGGCGGTCAAGTCACCGGCGACCCTTTCCTGCGTATGGATGGGCAGGCTGTTTTCAAGTTCGCCGTTCGCGTGCTGGCTGAAATAGCCGAAGAGGTTTGTCATGTGGCTGGAATTGAAACCGGTGACGTGGACTGGCTGATTCCGCATCAGGCCAATATCCGCATCATTGAGGCCACGGGCAAGAGGCTCGGTATCAATCGCGAAAATGTGATTGTGACGGTGGATCGGCATGGCAATACCTCTGCCGCATCCGTGCCGCTGGCGCTGGACGAGGCGGTTCGTGACGGACGCATTCAGCGTGGCCAAAAGGTTCTGCTGGAAGGGGTTGGCGGCGGTTTTACCTGGGGCGCAGCCCTCATCGAATTCTGATACAGGAAACGTAGAGAATGTCTTTTGCTTTCGTATTTCCCGGCCAAGGCTCGCAAAGCGTTGGCATGATGTCGGCATACGGTGACGCTGCCGTAGTCCGCGCCACCTTTGATCAAGCTTCGGCCGCACTTGGTGAGGATCTCTGGGCCATGGTTGCTGAGGGGCCGGCCGAGGTCTTGACCCAGACGGTAAACACGCAGCCGGTGATGTTGACCGCCGGGGTGGCCGCATGGCGGCTCTGGCAAGAGAAAGGTGGGCGGAAGCCTGCGCTGGTGGCCGGGCACAGCCTGGGTGAATATTCCGCGCTGGTTGTTGCTGGTGTAATCGATTTAAAAGATGCCGTGCCGCTGGTTCGCTTGCGGGCGGCTGCTATGCAGGAAGCTGTCCCGGTCGGTACGGGAGCCATGGCGGCTATCCTCGGTTTGGATAACGCGGGCATCGTTGCGGCTTGTGCCGATGCGGCGCAAGGCGAAGTGGTCGAGCCGGTCAATTTCAATGCCAATGGCCAGACGGTAATTGCCGGTCACAAATCGGCCGTTGAGCGCGCCATGGAAGCCTGCAAGGCGCGTGGTGCCAAGATGGCCAAGGCCCTGCCTGTCTCTGCACCGTTTCATTCTTCCTTGATTCGACCGGCGGCTGACAAGCTGGCCGCCCGGCTTGCCGAATTGACGCTGAGCGTACCGCAGATTCCGGTCATCAATAATGTGGACGTGGCGATTGAGAATGATCCTGCCCGCATCAAGGATGCATTGGTTCGCCAGGCCTACAATCCCGTGCGCTGGGTTGAGACCATTCAGTCAATGGCGGTCTTGGGGGTAACAACGGTTGCGGAATGCGGTCCTGGCAAGGTCTTGGCCGGACTGACCAAGCGTTGTGCCGACGGTGTCACTGGCGTTGCTTTGGCTGATGCGGCTGCCATTGAAGCAAATCTGAATCTGGAGTGAGTTATGCTGAGTAGCAATATCGCACTTGTTACAGGCGCTACCCGTGGCATTGGTCGCGCGATAGCTTTGGAGCTGGGCAAGCAGGGGGCTACCGTCATCGGGACCGCGACCAGCGAAGATGGTGCTGCCAAGATTTCCGCCTATCTCGCTGAAGCATCGATCAAGGGCAAGGGAATTGTGTTGAATGTTTGCGATGCGGAGCAGACCGATGCGACGCTTGCTGCCTTGAGCAAGGAACACGGTGTCATCACCATTCTCGTCAATAATGCTGGTATCACCCGCGATAACCTTGCGATGCGGATGGGGGACGACGACTGGGATGCAGTGATCGACACTAATCTCAAAGCCGTATTCCGACTGTCGCGTGGCGTGATGCGTGGCATGATGAAGGCTCGCTTTGGTCGCATTGTTAATATCACATCGGTGGTCGGTTACTCCGGTAATGCAGGGCAGGCTAATTATTGCGCGGCAAAGGCGGGTGTAGCTGGCATGAGCCGCTCTTTGGCTCGCGAATTGGGCAGTCGCAACATCACAGTTAACTGCGTTGCCCCTGGTTTTATTGCAACAGACATGACTCACGCCCTGACGGAAGAGCAGAAGCAGGCAATGCTGGCTTCTATTCCCCTCGGCCGGGCTGGGACGCCGGAAGATATTGCCGGCACTGTTGGTTTTCTCGTATCCCCGGCAGCCGCTTATGTCACAGGCACAACCGTGCATGTGAATGGCGGTATGTTCATGGATTGATTTCCCGAAGCCTCGGCTTTTGGTAAACTTGTAACGTTTTTTTTCGTACCCCTGAGGGGAAGGAGTTTTTCTAATGGATAACATCGTAGAGCGCGTCAAAAAGATCGTCGCCGAACAACTGGGCGTGAACGAAGCAGACATCAAGAATGAGTCTTCCTTCGTGGACGATCTGGGCGCGGATTCCCTGGATACCGTTGAACTGGTCATGGCGCTGGAAGAAGAATTCGAGTGCGAAATCCCTGATGACCAGGCAGAGAAGATCACCACGGTCCAGCAGGCTGTCGATTTCATCCTCGCCAACAAGAAATAATCCAATTCTGGTTGACCCAGGCAAGGCCGGCCCCCATGGCCGGCCTTGCTACATTTGCTTTCGGAGTGCACCTTGGCACGTCGCAGAGTCGTAATTACCGGTCTGGGTATCGTTAGCCCGGTCGGAAACACCGTCGAAGAAGCCTGGCAGAATATTCTGGCTGGCCGCTCCGGCATTGCCCCCATCACCAAGTTCGATACATCCACCTTCCCGGTCCAGTTTGGCGGGGAAGTGAAGAATTTCGACATTACTCAGTACATTCCGGCTAAAGACGCCCGCCGCATGGATCATTTCATCCATTTCGGCCTGGCGGCAGGCATTCAGGCTGTGCGCGATGCCGGTCTGGACAAGGAAAACGTTGCTGACCTCGAACGAGTCGGTGTCGCCATTGGTTCGGGCATTGGCGGTTTGCCGCTGATTGAGCAAACCAAAGACGAATATATCGCCGGTGGTGTGCGCAAGGTCTCCCCATTCTTCGTGCCTGGCTCGATCATCAACATGATTTCAGGCAACCTGTCGATCCAGTTCGGCTTCAAAGGTCCGAATATCGCGCTGGTTACCGCCTGCACGACTGGTACTCACTCGATTGGTGAAGCAGCCCGGATCATCGAGTATGGTGATGCGGATGTAATGGTTGCCGGTGGTGCTGAGTCCACCGTTTCCCCGCTGGGTATGGGCGGTTTTTGTGCCGCGCGCGCACTGTCCACTCGCAACGACGACCCGGCCACGGCCAGTCGCCCTTGGGACAAAGACCGCGACGGCTTCGTGCTGGGTGAAGGTGCCGGAGTCATGGTGTTGGAAGAGTACGAACACGCCAAGGCGCGGGGGGCGAAAATTTACGCCGAACTGTCCGGTTACGGGATGAGTGGCGATGCCTATCACATCACCGCACCGAATACAGATGGTCCGCGTCGATCAATGCTGAATGCCTTGAAGAACGCCGGTGTGGCGCCTTCCGATGTCCAGTATTTGAATGCGCACGGCACCTCCACGCCGCTTGGCGACAAGAATGAAACCGATGCGGTCAAGCAGGCGTTCGGCGATGCTGCCTACAAGCTGGTGGTCAACTCGACCAAGTCGATGACCGGCCACCTGTTGGGCGGTGCGGGTGGTATCGAGTCACTGTTCACGGTGCTCGCCCTTCATCACCAGATTTCTCCGCCAACCATCAATATCTTCAACCAGGATCCTGAGTGTGATCTGGACTACTGTGCCAATGTGGCGCGGCCGATGAAAATTGATGTGGCGCTGAAAAACAATTTCGGCTTTGGTGGAACCAACGGATCGCTGGTTTTCAAGCGCATCTGACATCCTTCGGCAAGGAATTGAGCGGTGCAGTTTCCGATCACCATCGGACTGCGCCGCTCGCGCTTTCTGGATCTGCTGGTTGTTTTAAGTGCCTTGTTGGCAAGTGGAGCAATACTCCTTTGGCCGCAGGCGATAGCAATCCAATTGCCTGTGCTGTTGGCAACATGGTCTGTGGCGGCGCTGGCTTGGCGACGCCTGACGCCGCAATTCTCGGCGCTACGTCTTGAGCGCTGCGGACGGGTTTCCGTTGTCAGCGATACCGGTGCTCAGTTTGCCCCAGCCCGTCTATTGCCCGGGGCAAGCGTGCATCCATGGCTGACGATCATTCGCCTTGAAATGGAGAGTGGCCAGCAATCCGCATTGATTGCTGCGGTCGACAGCTTGAAAGAGGACGATTTCCGTCGCCTGCGTGTGTTCCTGCGCTGGCAGGCCGATTTCAACGCTTCGGCAGACGACGCCTGAGAACGGTGTTTTTCGCTTTTTCCAACATATCCGGGTAGTCGCGCGAAAAGTGCAACCCACGACTTTCCTTGCGCTGCATGGCGCAGCGAACGATCAGGTCAGCCGTTGCAACAAGGTTGCGTAACTCGATCAAGTCGTGGCTGACCCGGAAATTGGCATAGAACTCGTCGATTTCACGCATCAGCAAGCCAATCCGATGCTTGGCGCGTTTCAGTCGTTTGGTGGTGCGAACGATGCCCACATAGTCCCACATGAAGCGACGCAGTTCGTCCCAGTTGTGAGAAATGACCACTTCTTCGTCGGCATCGGTAACCCGGCTTTCGTCCCAGCGAGGCAGGATAGGGAGTACCTTGGTTTTGCTGGCCAAAATGTCGTTGACCGCAGCCTCCGAGAAAACAAGGCATTCAAGCAGCGAATTTGAGGCCAGGCGATTGGCGCCGTGCAGGCCGGTGCATGAGGCTTCGCCGGCGACATAGAGGCCGGCGACATCGGTTCTTCCCTTTAGGTCGCTGACGATGCCACCGCAGGTGTAGTGTGCAGCCGGCACGACGGGAATGGGCTCGCTGGCGATGTCGATGCCAAGTTCGAGGCAGCGGGCGTGAATGTTCGGAAAATGGTTGCGGATGAAATCCTCGCCTTTGTGCGAGATATCGAGGAAGACGCAGTCCAGGCCGCGCTTTTTCATTTCAAAATCGATGGCGCGGGCCACGATATCGCGCGGCGCCAGTTCGGCACGTTCATCGTGTTCCAGCATGAAGCGCGTACCGTCCGGCAGGCGCAGGAGCCCACCTTCCCCGCGCACGGCTTCGGAAATCAAAAACGACTTTGCCTGCGGATGATAGAGGCAGGTGGGGTGGAACTGGATGAACTCCATGTTCGATACCCGGCACCCGGCCCGGTAAGCCATCGCAATCCCGTCGCCGGTCGAGGTGTCAGGGTTGGTCGTGTAAAGGTATACCTTGCCAGCGCCACCAGTGGCGATCAGCGTATTGGGGGCGCCAATCGTGATGACTTCACCATTGCGACTATCCAGCACATAGGCCCCGAAGCAACGGTTTTCACCGGTGCCCAGTTTTTCGCCGGTGATCAGATCAATCGCGATGTGACTTTCGAGAACCGTAATGTTTGGCGTGGCACGAACTTTTTGGGTCAGCGTATCCTGTACGGCTAGGCCGGTAGCGTCGGCGACGTGGATAACCCGACGAGCGCTGTGACCACCTTCGCGGGTCAGGTGATAGCCGGCATCATCTTTGGTGAAGGGGACGCCTTGTTCGATCAACCATTCGATCGAGTGACGGCCATTTTCAACAACGAAGCGGGTGGCGGGTTCGTCATTGAGCCAGGCACCGGCAATCAGTGTGTCTTGTATGTGCGCTTCGATTGAGTCGCGACTGTCGAGAACCGCTGCAATACCCCCTTGGGCCCAACCCGAGGCCGAGTCCTCAAGGCTTCGTTTGCTGACCAAGGCGACACGACAATGCTTGGCCAAGCGAAGGGCGGCCGATTGTCCGGCCAAACCGCTGCCTATGATAAGTACATCAAAATTCTGCACGGCTGTTCTCAAGTGGGTTTGTTTTCCTCGAAATATAGCACGTGAGAAAGGCTTCGCCCGGTTACAGAGTGTCACAATTAAGGATAATTACCTCTCCACAGCACGAAAAGCGCTGCGCTATACTGTGCTTCATAAACATACCAATGAACCCCCAGGGAACACGAGAGCCATGAGTGAGCGCGAGATCGATCAGGCACTGGTCGAGCGGGCGCAAGGCGGAGATCAGCACGCCTTCGACCTGTTGGTAAGCAAATACCAGCGCAAGCTGGGTCGTTTGCTGTCCCGCTTTATCCGCGATTCCGCGGAAGTAGAAGATGTTTCGCAGGAGGCTTTCATAAAGGCTTATCGCGCCTTGCCTTCCTTTCGGGGTGATAGCGCCTTCTACACGTGGTTGTACAGAATTGGAATTAACACCGCCAAGAACTATCTGGTATCTCAGGGCAGGCGTGCGCCAACCACCACGGAGTTCGATAACGACGAAGCCGAAACCTTCGAGGACGCGTCCCAGTTGCGGGATATCAATACACCGGAAAGCCTGCTTCTCAGCAAGCAGATCGGTCAAACGGTCAATTCGGCAATGGAGGCTCTGCCCGAAGAGTTGCGCACCGCAATTGTGTTGCGCGAAATCGAGGGGATGTCTTACGAAGAGATCGCCAAAATCATGGATTGTCCGATCGGTACGGTGCGTTCCAGAATTTTTCGGGCGCGTGAGGCGGTGGCCGCAAAACTACGCCCCTTGCTGGATATCGCACCGGATAGGCGTTGGTAATCATGAATCCGGATAAAAGCACTGCCCGTGGCGTGGTTCGCGCTATCGATGGATTGCAGGCGGTGGTCGAAATTGAGCACGGCGGTTGTGGTCGTTGCCACGAAGAGGGAGGGTGTGGCGGGCAGCAGCTAACCCAGATGTTCTGTAGCCGCCCTAAAACCTACAGTGTCGATAACCGTCTTGGCGCTCTCTTGGGTGAGCGAGTAACGATTGCCATTGCCGATGGCAGTGTTCGTCGAACGGCAAATTTGGCTTATGGCGTCCCCCTGATTGCAGCCATTGCTGGCGCAGCCCTGGGGACTCCGTTGAGTGGTGATACTGGCGCAATATTGGGGGCTGGCACTGGGCTGGTCTTATCTTTTTTCTTCATTCGTTTTCGTGCGCAGGGTAAGGCTGGAAATTACGCCGAACGCCCTCATATCATTTCCCGTTCCTAGTTCAATCAGGAGGCGTGTTGCTCATGAAACGCTTTGTTGCGCTATTTATTCTCTGCTTTTCCTGCGCATTTTGCTTTGCGCAAACAGTGCGCGGATTGCCGGATTTTTCCGATCTGGCTGAGAAACAGGGGCCTGCTGTAGTCAATATCAGCACCACGCAGGTGGTGCGTGGTAACAGCCAGGTGATGCCGTTTCCGTTTGACGAGAACGATCCGGCGTTCGAGTTCTTCAAGCGCTTCATACCACGCAACCCTGGCGGTGTCATTCCTCGCGAATTTGAGAACAAGTCACTTGGTTCTGGCTTCATCATCAGCGCCGACGGCTATATCCTGACCAATGCGCATGTGGTCGATAGTGCTGATGAGGTAACGGTTCGTCTGACTGACAAGCGCGAATTCAAGGCAAGAACAATTGGCGCAGACAAGCGTACCGATGTTGCGCTGCTAAAAATTGAGGCAGGCGGTCTGCCGGTGGTCAAGCTTGCCGATACGTCACAATTGAAAGTCGGTGAGTGGGTTGTTGCCATTGGCTCACCTTTCGGTTTTGATAACTCGGTAACGGCCGGCATTGTTTCCGCCAAAGGGCGCTCATTGCCTCAGGAAAATTACGTTCCCTTCATTCAGACAGATGTTGCGATTAACCCCGGAAATTCGGGGGGGCCACTTTTCAATATGCGCGGCGAAGTTGTTGGTATCAATTCCCAGATTTACAGCCGTAGCGGTGGCTACATGGGGGTGTCGTTCGCCATTCCGATCGATGTTGCTATGGAAATTCAGCAGCAACTGCGGTCTACAGGCAAGGTCAGTCGGGGTCGCCTGGGTGTGGTCATCCAGGAAGTAAACAAAGAGTTGGCCGACTCTCTCGGGCTTAGCAAGCCAATGGGGGTCGTGGTCAATGCGGTGGAAAAAGGTGGGCCGGCAGAAAAGGCTGGTCTGGAAGCCGGTGATGTGATCTTGAAGTTTGATGGCAAGACGATTGTCAATTCGGCCGATTTGCCGCGCCTAGTTGGGGCCACTCGGCCGGGAACGCGTTCGCTGGTACAGGTTTGGCGCAAGGGGGGTACCCGGGAAATTGCTGTTGTGGTTGGTGAAGTCCCGGAAGAAAAGCAGGTTGCTGGTCGGCCACCCCGTGGTACCAAACCGCCCGAGCAGGTTGCCAACCGTCTTGGTTTGGTGCTCAGTGAACTCACCGTCGAGCAAAAGCGGGAGCTCAAGATGAATTCCGGATTGCTCATTGAGGATGTGCGTGGCTCAGGTGCGCG
>Ga0316604_10001251_pt1 | contig 23339 bp, 24 predicted proteins | sample OWC_soil_day20_C_FD_207650 | JGI IMG/M metagenome (GOLD analysis project Ga0316604, IMG submission 207650) | Wetland soil microbial communities from Old Woman Creek delta, Ohio, United States - OWC_soil_day20_CT | ecosystem: Environmental > Terrestrial > Soil > Wetlands | place: USA: Ohio...
AAGTATATCACAAAAAAGATAAATCCGAAAAGTCCATATACAATAGAAGGAATCCCCGCAAGAGATTCGGCGCTGAAACGGATAATACGGGTGATTCTTCCCTCTCTTGTGTATTCCGTAAGATAAACCGCTGTTCCGATTCCAAATGGTGTTGCTACAATCACTGCCACCGCAGTTACAACCAGTGTCCCCACTATGGAGGAGGAAATGCCGCCGGAACGGCCCATGTCCCTGGGTATATCCGTCAAAAACTCCCAGCTGAGCATAGGGATACCCTTTACCAGAATATATGCAATGATGGAAAAAAGAATGGCAATAACAAAAAGAGCTGCCGCCCAAATCGTAAATTTGGCTATCTTTTGAGAAGTGTTTGCGTTCATTTTCATAGTGACCTCACCTCTTTCGTGTAATGTACTGGGCAGTGGCATTTAAAATCATAATAATAACAAATAATACAATACCCGTGGCAAAAAGCGCCTGCTGATGTTCACCAGATGCATATCCCATTTCAATCCCGATATTGGTGGTCAGTGTTCTGACTGGATCAAGAACGGAATGAGGAAGTGCAACCGCATTGCCCAGAACCATAATTACCGCCATTGTTTCACCAATTGCTCTTCCTAAGCCTAAAATAACAGCAGCCACAATACCAGACTTGGCAGCCGGCAGCAACAGGGATCGGATTGTCTGCCATTGTGTCAGTCCCAGTGCAAGTGCGCCGTCTTTATAATGGCGAGGCAATGCAAGAAGGGATACTTCGGTAATGCTTATTATTGTGGGCAAAATCATAATGCCCAGAATGATGGAACCTGCCAGTATGCTAAGACCCGGTCCTCCCAGATATTTACGGATCGCAGGCACAACGAATAAAACTCCCCAGAATCCATATACAACGGAAGGAATGGCAGCCAGTAACTGAATGGCAGGCCGGAATATATTACGAAGCTTTGCCGGAGCAAACTCAGCTAAAAATATACTGCAGCATATGGCGATGGGCACTCCTACGATGGCTGCTCCTATGGTAACTGATACCGATCCAACGATCATGGGAAAAATACCATAGTAGCCCTGGCTGGGAGCCCATTTCATTCCAAAAACAAAGTTTATAATACCTACCTTGGCAATGATGGGCATACCTTTTATAAATATAAAAACAGTGATGAGCGCCAATACCGATAAAGTCGAAAGAGCGATTAAGAGAAACACACGCTCTGTTAATTTTTCCTTAAAACTTTTCATTTTGATGCCCCCTCTGCTGACGGGATAAGTCCCTCTTTGCTCAGTAATTTCTGCCCCTCCGAAGAAAGGGTAAAATCAATAAAACTTTTTTGTATTCCTGTTGGCTCACCATCGGTGACGAACAAAAACTGTCTGGACAGTTTATAGCTGTTATTCATGATATTTTCCCTTGTAGCTTCAACGCCGTCTAGGTTAAGCGCTTTTACTTCACTGGAAACCAGCCCTAACGATATAAATCCTATGGCATTTGGGTCATCTGCAACCAATTGGCGTACTGCGCCATTGGAGTCCTGAACAATGGCTTTGGGAGTTATCTCTTTTTCTCCCATAAGCAGTTCTGTAAAAGCACTTCGTGTGCCGGACCCTTCTTCTCTTGCAATAATATTGATCTTGGCTTTTGTGCCTCCCACCTGGCTCCAGTCGGTAATTTCAGCCGCATAAATATCGCGGATCTGGTCAGAGGTAAGGTTTTTTACAGGATTTTCTGGATTCACAATAATTGCCAGACCATCCTTGGCAATTTCTACGCTCCAAAGATCTTTCTCACCCTCTTCCAGAGAACGGGAAGACATACCAATATCAGCACTATGCGTCTGTGTTGCCGTTATACCGGCGGAGGAGCCTCCTCCCTGAATATCAATCACAGCCACCGGATCTTTGGCCATAAAAGCTTCTGCCAGAATCTCAGCATATGGCTGTACCGAAGTTGATCCTGCAACGATGGTGTCTGACTCTGCCTCCTGGTTGCAGCCAGACAGCAAGCCCATAGAAAGGGTCAGTATTACTGCACAGGCAGATATTTTTATTCTTTTTACTAATTTGCTTGTATTAATCATTTTTTTCATATTTTGCAAAAATCAAACATTTATTTCCAATGCCTGATTTCCTCCATTTCTCTGAATATAGAAATAACCAGTTTTCATCCAAACCTGCCTGTAATATAATCTTCGGTGCGTTTGTCCTTGGGATTTGCAAAAATCTGTTCTGTAGGAGCATATTCCACCAGGGTTCCTGCTCTGTCCTCATCCATCATCATAAACGCAGTCATATGAGACACTCTCGCTGCCTGTTCCATGCTATGAGTTACTATAAGAATTGTATATTTTTTAGCAAGCTCTTCCATTAATCCCTCAACCTGCATGGTGGATTCCGGATCCAGCGCACTGCAGGACTCATCCATTAACAGAACTTCAGGCTCTACAGCCAGCGCACGGGCAATGCAGAGCCGCTGCTGCTGTCCAGGAGAGAGGTCAAACGCGGGTCCTTTCAGTTTGTCCTTCAGTTCGTCCCATAAAGCCACCTGACTTAAGTAGCTCTCCACAATCTCATCAAGACGGGCTTTTTGCTTTATCCCATGATGTCTGGGACCAAAAACAATATTATCATAGACTGACATGGGAAATGGATTGGGCTTCTGGAAAACCATGCCCACTCTTTTTTTCAGCGCAACAACATCCATACTTTTATCATAAATCGAAGTATCATCAAGCAGAATTTTGCCTTCTACCCTGACTCCGGGTATCGGGTCATTCATACGGTTAAACAGACGCAGAAGTGAAGATTTGCCGCAGCCTGAAGGACCAATAATTGCTGTAATAGCACATTCCTGAATATCCATTGTAACATTTTTAAGAGCCTGGAAGCTGCCATAAAAAAGGTTTACTGCATCTGTCTTTATCTTGGCTCTCTGCCCAGACTTTAATATAAGATCATCCATACGATTATCCTTTACTATACTTTTATTTTACAACTTCTTTACACCGATTATTAATTATACATGAATTAAGAAAAGTTAAAGCATTATCTATGTGAATTATAGGTAAAATTCTTGTAAAATTTTTTCTGTATCAAAATGCCATAAATTTACCAAAAGAAAGCTTACTGATATATATACTGCCCAATTTCCTGATATTTTTTATGTTTGCAATCCATTTTTAGAGATTTAAATTTATTTTTTTAATTTTTTTCCGTATTTTGTAAAGTACCGAAATAGCCCAAAGTAAATAAGTGCCTTCGGCACCTCAACTCCCCTAGCCCCTCATTCATGAGGGGAATTAGGGGTTTCTTTTTGTTTCATTATCCTTCATAATAGTCTTATGAATATTTTACAAAAGATTTTTATCGACCATTTTGAAGAAATGATTTATCTCCAACACCCTCGTGATTCCATCATTGAGAATGTAGAAAAAATGATTCATTGCGGTGATCCTGCCTTTGGTGGTGCCATGTTTGCTTGCCCTTGCTGCGGTAACTTCAAACTTGTTGCTTTCCGCTGCCGTTCCCGCTTCTGTCCTACCTCCTGCAACATGTACTCCATTGACAGGACTACTTCCATGTCTTTTAAGATTATTTCTGTTCAGCATCGCCATTGTGTTTTTACCATTGCTCGTGAACTTCGTCCCTTTTTCCTAATGGACCGTTCTCTCCTTAATTGCCTTTTTTCTTCCGTTAACAGCGTTATTTTACGTTTATTTCATAAACTCAGCAAATCAGAACTTTTCACTCCCGGTTTCATTTGCGTACTGCATACCTTTGGGAGGGATCTTAAATGGAACCCTCATATTCACTGTCTTATTTCTGAGGGCGGAGTTGGCAATTCTCTATTGTGGCGGCATGTGAAACATTTCAATTATAAACTCCTTCGGGATTCTTTTCAGACAGCCTTCTCTCAGGTAGGGTAGAAGTTCATCTACCTGCATTCCATCAATTCCACCTGCTCCCTTATTTGATTTCACTTGTTTATATGCCTTATTAAGGTTATCTTTCCGTAAAATCAAATCCAAAAGATTGTTCGTCCAATAGTCTGTGATGATACCGCTCTTTTCAGTAATCTTAGAGTAGTCGAACACTTCTGCATACTCTTTCTGTTCCGCAGATACCATTTGCAGATAGTCTTCCATATGAAGTTGTCTGTTCTTAAATCTACTTTCAGTTACATTCATTGCTTGTACCTCCTAAAGTTCAGTCCTTCCCATTATGTTTACAACCATCTTGGTACTATGACCTCTGCTGACTTCTTGCCATTCGTTATTACTACAAGTTTCATACTCTGTTTTCGCTTGCTGACAAGATCTCCCTTGGTACCACACGTTTCTTTCTCTCCATCTATCTGCCACATTTACTACAGTTAATTCCGAGTAGTTATTGGACTTCAGTTTGTAGTGCAACCTTATCCTTAACTATAGCCTGATGTGGTTTCTGTTCGTCAGACCAGAGATTTGCCTCCACCTTCCTTCAGATTCCACCTCACGGTGGACACCCTTGGTCTTGGCTGTATCCTTCCCACTACTAGGGCGGATTAGGGTAGGGTCAAACAATGGCGCGGTATTACCGATTCCATTGTCTGCCACCTCAAACCGTGCATGAGGTTCTCCCTCACACGGCTTTCCGATAATCTTCTTCCTAACGCATTCAAAGAGCATGACTGTATCTATCTTTGTTTCCTTTATAGAAGAATTCTATCCCGCTTTTTCTATACCACTGTCTGAAATCAATAAGGACTTTATCCCTATATTTCTTTTGCTTTCGTCTGTAGTATTTTCGTCTCCAAAGTTTCATCCACAGATATTCATCTAGCTGAATAAATCTCTTTGTCGAATTTCCATGCTCAAAGTAATTACGCCATCCCCTAATAAGCGGATTTAGACGTTGTATTTTACTATCTAAACTTTCATAGGCTGATTTTCTACAAGTTATTTCCCTGATAGCATCCTTCACTTTGCACAAAGCTTTAGCACTGGGCATCATATACGGAAGCATTCTTTTCGACTTTGGACTTTTAAATTTTTGGTATCGAAAACCCAGAAAATCAAAACTTTCATAGTTCATATCAACTATCTTTGTCTTTTTTGGATTAAGCGTCAGTTTCAGTTTTTCCATCACATGTCTTAAATGACTATAGGCTAATTCCGCATCTTTCTTGGTTCCACAGATGATTACCGCATCATCTGCATATCTTACGATTTCTCCAAGACCTTCATGATTACTCCAATAAGAATCCAATACATGAAGATATATGTTGGCTAGTAAAGGACTAATTACTCCCCCTTGTGGGGAACCTATTTTAGTTTTATTGTACTTACCGTTTTCAATAACTCCTGCCTGTAGCCATAATCGGCATAGCTTAAGAATTCTTCTGTCACTAATTCTTCTTTTCAGCAAACTTAGTAAGATTTCATGATTGATGTTGTCAAAATATCCTTGGATATCCGCATCGACTACATACCAGTTTTTATACAATGATTTCTTCACTCTTTCCGTTGCCTGTTTTGCATCTCTTTTTGGACGAAATCCATAGGAGACATCTACAAAGTTTGCTTCAAAAATAGGTTCAATCACTATTTTACAAGCCTGTTGAATAATCCTGTCTTTAATGACTGGTATCCCTAAAGGACGTTGTTTACCATCTGGTTTTGGAATGTAGACTCTTTTGACTGGTAACGGTTTATATTTCCCATTGACCAAATCTTCTTGAATATCAAACAGGTATTCTTCGACTCCATACTCCTCAATCATTTCAAAGGTTATGCCATCAATGCCAGCACTTCCCTTGTTTTTTCTTACTTCTTTCCATGCCCGCCACAATATATCCAGGCGATAGACACGGTCATACAACGCATGAAATCTGCGCTGCTTATTCTTTTTGGCTGCTAGGTATAGATTACGTTGAAGTTGTCGTGATTTTTCTATTGAGTGTTGTTGTCCTTTTTCAGGCATGCACTTTCCCTTACCTTCCCGTTAATCATGATTAAAGCAGAGCCCCTTTTCTCCCACTGTTTGTGTTATCAGTGGTTCGTAGATACTATGGACTCCTCCGACTCCTCATACCGCTTCTTCAAGAATTTCATGTGTACATTTATATCTTGAATTACATGTTTATGGAGCATGACGATATGAGGTCTCTTCTGTTCCGTCATCACCTGTCTTAACATTCCGCTTCCTCTACACCGAAGGGTACTTCAACGCTGCTTTTCCAGTGTCTTCACGTCTTCCATGGTCTTCGTCAGAAAGTCAATGACTCGACTCCCTCTTGCCCTCTTACGAGGTCTAAGGTAACGATGCTACAGAATTCACTTAATGTTACGGACTGTTAATTTGCACCTATTTCACATAGGCATACCTCGCTTCAGCACAATCAGTCACCCAAGAGCACTGGAGGCTTGCTACAAGGCTCACTGGCGATTACCTTGACCGGACTTCCACCGGCAAGCTGATGACAGCTTTCAGAACACACGACTTTCACCCATTAGAAACGTGCGCCGCAAGGCGCACACTTAAAAAAGAGAAGCATACAGCTCCTCTTTGTTCATAATCAATCCGATGGATTCATTACACTATATTCCTCCAGGTAACATTGATTTCTAAAATTTCTATAATAATATTCTTTCATTAAATACAAATCCTTTTTGTATTTCTCAACCTCCATGGCACAAACTCTCATCCACAGCAGCCTGTCTATTGATACAACTAAAACATTCCCTTCATCAATCGCATCCTTAAGGAAAAAATCATAGTCAATCAGTGCAATGCTTCGCCAGATCTCAAATTTATTTATGATTAAACCCAAATCACCATACAGATCTTTTTTGTTATCCGGATACTTTTCAGAAAGTACATGATAATCATCTTGTGAAATGATTAAATCAATATCCCTGCCTGCCTTACGCATTCCATAATATTCCATAGCCATACCGCCTATTAAGATTGGCTTTTTTATAAAAGACAAAGGAATCTCATTCAGACTTTCATTAACATTTATAATCGCTTGATTCATCAATATTTTTCACCTCATATCTCACAATACAACTGCCCCGCCATTATTCTTTCCTTACACCGGTTACATTACCATCTTCATCTGTAACATATCTGCCCTTTGTCATGTCCAGTATCACATATTTGTTATCCCATTTGTCGAGGATCACTGCACATCGTCCGATAGGAACGTCAAACGGGCCATATTCTACTGTTCCGCCTGCTTCTTTGATTTTTTCTATGGATTCATCCACAGACTCCACCTTTATATCAACAAGAACCTGTTTTCTCTGGGATTGTAAAACGATCTCGGTAATATCATTCTCCATTCCCAGTCCGACCATATCCTCATTCCGCCAGAGAAGTTTTAACCCCATGCTGTCGCAATAATATTGTATTCCTTCATTTAAATCAGAAACATAAAGTTCAATGCAGTCAATATTTTTAAACATCTTTGCCATGGTAATACTCTCCTTTCCAGTTTTTATATTACATAATTGGAATCAATAACCGAAACCTGTTCACATCCGGATCCTGAAAGATTCCATCATAAACTTCAATAATGTCGTTGTCTTCTAAGGTGTACCCCAGACTTCTTGCGTAACCAATCGCACCAGCATAAGCATCCGGGGTGCTGATACGATCAGGAACACTTGCCTGAAAAAAGTTTTGGGGTGTAATGAATTTCTTAGTCATACCAGGAGGAATATCAGTTCCAGAATCAATACCAATGGCAGCCATATAGGTAAAACCTCCATTCCTGCAGGTTTCATGTTCACAAATACCATACATGGTCACTTTATCTTGTATCAGTTGGTTTTTTTCCAAACATGCTAAAAATTCACTCCACAATTTGCCTATGGCTCCGTCACTATCCCACTGTAAAGCCCTGCACTCCAGACCGGCAACTGCAAAGCCTTCCGTATGCAGCAGGCTGAACTTCATTTGATTTTCATCCTCCTCAGATTGATCGCTTATCGCTGTCAATCTTTTTAGAGGCACTAAAGTACTACTTTTACGGTACTTGCTTGGAGACATTCCATACACTCTTTTAAATGCCCTGGTAAATACATCGTGAGATTCGAATCCATATTCTAATGCTACACTTACAATAGATTTATTATTGTCCACCAAATCATTTGCTGCCAGGGATATCCTTCGCCTTAATATGTAAGCTCCCACGGTATCCCCCGTTAATCTTTTAAACAGCCGGTAAAAATGAGGTACTGAAATTCCAATTTCCCGTGCTATATCATAGTAGCTGATATCTCTGGTTAAATTTGTTTCAATATAATCCATAGCTTTTTGAAGAGACTGTTCTTTCGGCATTCTGACACCTCCTCATATAATAATAGCATTTTTTTGAATTTTTTCTCGACTATTCTTATCAAATTTTGTCCACTTACACAGAATTGTACGTCCATATATTTAAAAAGGCAAAAACCATCCTTCGTAGGTTTTTGCCTTTTATTATCTTTAATTATTTTTTTTCAGTATTCGTTCCAGGCTGGCGGCATCTAATAAATTTACGGTTTGAAATTTACCTTTATAGAACACACCCCAGTTATTGAAAACGCAGGGCAGTTCTTTTGCTTTTTGCAGCGTATCCACCGGAATGACAGAAACCGGAATTTCATTCATATCGCAATACTTCTTTACTGTCTCAAGATTTTGATAGATATAGGGGCATTGCATATCATAATAAATCATAAGCTCTTCCATTTCAAGTCCCTTATTTTTTACACTTTGGGCGAACCTGGGAGATGTTCCGTCAAAGGAAAGGGCAAGTAATTCATATCCCTGTTCAGTAGTATCAACAACTTCAAAACCGAACTTTTTCGCGAAGTTTTGGTCAGAAAGCCAGGCTTTCTGCTTATTTGCTCCAAGCATACAAATACCGGATTTTCCATTTTCCCTGGCATCTGCAACACAATACTCCATCAGCGCTCTCCCATACCCCTTTCCTTTGCAGCTGCCTGATACCCATAAGCAATAAACGTAATAATAGTTGTCACCAGTTATGGGAACCCAGGCGGTTTCCAGAGGAGCATATTCAATAAATACAGTTGCCTTTTCATTTAACTTTCTAAAAACGTGTCCCTCTTTCAGCCGTTCTGAAAGCCATTGCCTCTTCGCTTCAATTCCGGGATGTGTCTTTTTACTTCGTATAATGCAGCATAAATGCTCTTTTTCAAGGTTTTCTGTTGTCAGATTTACAAAATCATTGTTCATGTTTCCCCTCCTTTAAAACCGCCTTTATCCGTCTTACGCCTGCCGAAGAAGCCTCTTATTTAACAATTTTAAATAAGCCTAACTCCCCGGTATTGCCCGCGTGAGGACCACCACAGATTTCCAATGAATAACCTGGTATGGAGTACACTTTAACAGTTTCTTCGTATTTATTTGTGAATACTCCCACCGCATTTAATGCATAAGCTTCATTAAGATTTATTTCCTTCATGGATATTTCTATTTGTTTATCAATTGCTTCATTAACAAACTTTTCCCGAAATGATTCTATGTCAACAGAACACCCTCTTTCTCAGGCTAAGAAATATTTTCAAAGTTATATTCACCCCTTTTGCTTCACACAGGCACGGCCAGGCATTTGGTCTGTTCCGCCGCCCCCTATAATCATTATTTTATATATACAACTATAAACTATAAAGTAATAGACAGGTCAATATTAAATTTTACTCATCAGCTATTAGATACCAATTCATCAAAATCAGCATCTCTGGCTCTTTCCGCCATAATACGAAGCTTATTAAGTACAAATTCCTGAGTTTCTTTATCTATTCCACCTGAAATATAATCAAACCAGTTTTCTATCAGGCTAATAATATGCTCTTTATGTTCCTTTCCTTTATCTGATATATAAAGGTTTTTAGCTCTTTTATCGGTTTCACAAACTTTTCTTATTACAAAGCCTTTTTTCACCAGTAAATTTATTGTTTTTGCTGTAATTGATTTATCCATTAAAAGTATGGAAGAAAGCCTCTCTTGATTAATCCCCTCATTCTCATATAAATTTACAATAAATATACACTCCCAATAATCTAAATCCAATGCTTTGAAAGCAACATTAATATAATTATGAAGTTGTCTGTTTAAAATCCCAAAAAAACTTGCATCATGTCTTATATTCATTTCTTTCTCATATAACCCAATGAACCGTTTCTAAGTTGACTGAATCATATATTCCTTTCTTTTTTACTATTTATACTACTTAGTGTTATACTCCATTATAATTCTAACCAATTAATATCAGATGGACAATTAGTTGTTTTATTCAACTATATTATATGTATTTTAATCTGTATTGTCAACTTATTATCGTAATATTGATTGGTCACATTATAACTGAGCGTACAAATTTTATACCAACTATATAATCTTGGATTGATTTTTTAATAAAAACTTAAGTAAATTTCAAATTTATAATAGTTGATTCATTCAACTATTATTGTTATAATAGCATCAACCGCAATAATATAAGATTATGACTAAGAAAGAAGGTTTTTAATTATGCCACTAAATTTAATTTTTAAAAAATTATTGGAAACCGATTTTGACAGTATGTATTCCCTTAGCCTGGAGGAACTGAGAGACTATTACGAAAAAAGCTGGGATGATTTTAAAGGAGAGATTATTGATGTAGGAACTGTAATCAATCGCACCCTTAAAACGGCTAAAAGAGATACTCCAATCAGAATTTATAATCCAAAAACCAAGGGAATCCACCCTGCATTTATATGGATACATGGGGGTGGATTCATTTTTGGAAGCATGGAAGTTTACGATTCTATATGCCGCAAAATAACAAACAATGTGAACTGCACTGTAATATCCATCGATTACGGTCTGTCTCCTGAACACAAATTCCCGGATCCCGGTGAAGAATGTTATTCTGTAATTAAATGGGTACATGAAAATGCAGAGGATTTAAATATTCAGCCTGATAAACTTGCAGTAGGCGGTGACAGTGTGGGCGGAACTCTCACGGCAGCAGTTACTCAGATGGCAAGAGAAAGAAAAGAATTTACAATTACTTATCAGGTATTGATTAATACCATGTTTGATTTGCTTGGAGTAACAAAGCCCTTATCCAGAGTAGAAAACGCAAAGGGATATAGACTGGAAACACATGCAATTGAAGGATGGTATGTCCCTAAATATTTAAATGAATTACATGAAGCTATGAATCCTCTTGCTTCACCATTGCTTGCAGAGAGTTTCAAAAAGCTTCCTGATGCATGCATCATCACATGCGAATATGATCCATTAAGAGATGAAGGGGAGAATTACGCAAAAAAATTATCAGAAGCTGGTGCTGACGTATGCCTTAAGAGGTATGACGGGATTATTCATGGCTTTTTTAATATGCAGGGAACGGTTGAGGAAGCACGGGATGCTCTTGATTTAGTATGTTCAAAATTGAAAGAAGCTTTTGACCTTATATGATGAAAGGGAAACGGTTGGTAAAATATGAATGAAGGAAACCACAAAAAACTGCCATGGATATTATTGTTTCTTGGAATCGTATGTATTTCTATATCTGCTTATTTTGTGAAGAAGGCTAACGTTAACGGCATTTCCGTTTCATTTTACAGGGTGTGTTTTGCAACGTTATTCATTTTACCTTTTTATATTCAGGTGAAAAATAAGAATATGAGTTTGAAAAATATCTGCCTTTCAATACTGGGAGGTGTATTTTTCGCATTTGAGCTGATCTTCTGGAATACTGCTGTAATCATTTCCAACACAACATTTCCCACATTGATAGTCAACCTTTCTTCCGTATGGGTCGGGATCGGGGCAATGTTACTGTTCAGTGAAAAATTGAACCGCTTCCATTGGGCGGGAAATATAATAGCGATTCTTGGGGTTGGAATAATCATCGGGATTAATAATATCATACATATGAAAATAGATACCGGTTTTTTATTCTCCATTATAGCCAGTATGTTTCTCGCCCTATATATTTTATCGGTAAAAGAAGCCCGACAGAAAAACAGCACGATTCAGGTCGTCTTTTTCACATTTCTTGGAGGCACGATTACTTTATTGATTTGCTGTATTACTACAGGAAGCGCATTATATGGTTTTTCCCTGCCTTCCTGGGTCTATTTGCTATGCCTGGGTCTGATCACACAGGTTGGCGGATACTTTTCAATTAATTATGCTCTTGGCTACATTGATTCATCCACCGTATCAATACTTACATTGCTTCAGCCCATACTTACTGCTGTATTTGCCGTAATTGTCCTGGGCGAAGCCTTTACTGCCCACCACAGTGCCACCATTCGGTTGGGTAATTGATAAATCCTGCTTTCTCCATACATTCAATCAGGATATTACGATTTGCTTTCGCATCCTCGCTAATAAATTGAGAATATAAATAAGTTAAGTTTTCCGGTTCATAAGGAATATCATTAAACTCTGTTCCCATGTCTACTTCAATCCCATCTTTTAATAATGTTATATCGATTGCCCCTCCCGTAGGATGCCCTGCCACTTCAATTGGGGCAACATATTGGCAGGTTAAACCATAGATTTCTCCTTGTGGGAGTGCCTGGGAAATGTTATATTCCATATCTCTATTTTTTCTTCTTTACCGGGATCCAAATCTTACTTTTATATTCGGGGTTCTCCATATCCTTACTTTCATTCCAGGTTTTTGAACGTGATTAGACATTTGCGTCTGTTGCAAATGCCTCAGAACCCATTGGAGAAATAGTTACAAAAAGACGTAAGACTTCGCTGCCGATATTAATAACCTGTAAGCTTTCCTGCCCGTCAACCTGCATTAATTCCCCCACCTGAAGCAGAGTCTCATTGCCATCCGTAACAACTTTTGCATCTCCTTCCATGACCTGCAGGAGAAGGGTTGATTCCATATGTGTATGCCCTGGCAGTATTTCCCCTTTTGAAATATTTAGAACAAAAGCAATTACATTATCACTTTTGAAAAGCATACGCTTTGCGATCTTTCCCTGAGGCACATGATAATAATCATTGAAAATAAACTTGTTCACAGATATATTCTCCTTTCATTTATGCTTTAACTCTAATATACCCCCAATTGAGTTTCCTTACTACTTTAAACGTAATCTGGCTCTTGACAGTCGTTTAAGCGCCTGATATTATATGTATATACATATATTTTAATCAGCAAAGACAAAAAACGAGGTATCGATATGATGAGTAAACAAATTGATTCAGACAATTCCATCGCTAAGCTGATCCAACAAAAAGCACTTGATTTAGGTTATGAAAAATGCGGTATTATTCCCGTTGAAATGATGATTGGCTATGAGGAAAAATTTAATGAGCGGACTCAAAAAGTACCGGAATCCCAGCCCTTTTATCAAAATCAGCAACGTCTTATCCGTTTCCAGGAAGATTTTGATTGGGCAAAGTCCATTGTAGTTTTGGTCAAGCGATATTCCAAATACCATATTCCGGAATCATTAAGGGGACACATTGCAAAGCATTATTTAACGGATTCCCGCACAAATGAAAATACAAAAGAATTTCAAAACAGTACTGCTCTGGAACAATATATGCAAGAACTGGGTCTACGCACTGCGACCAATCGTAAGTTTGGAATAGTGGGAGTACGTTGGGCTGCATTGCAGGCAGGTCTTGGCATGATAAGGCGGAACAACTTTTTTTATACAGAATCCGGTTCCTGGATCAGCCTGGAAGCATTTTTAACTGATTGTGAGATGGAATTGATTGAAAAGACAAATCTTCCCCCCTGTCCGCCTAATTGCAACCGCTGCATGAAAGCCTGTTCCACTGCGTCTCTGTCCGATGCTTATACCATGAACCCGCTTAAATGCATTTCCTTTTTAACAACCTTTGGAGGACGAAACTTCCCCAATGAACCTCTGGCTTCTGATTTCGGTGACTGGATTTATGGCTGCGATATGTGCCAGGATACCTGTCCGATGAATCATAACAAATGGACTGGACAGAACGAATTTCCAGGACTTTCAGAACTTGCGCCTTACCTGACTATAGAGAATATTTTAGATATGGATGAAGACTTTTATCGTCAGAACATTCAGCCAAAATTTTTCTACCTGTCACCAGATGAATTATGGAAATGGCAGGTAAATGTATTAAACTTTATGGATAACCGGTACGAAGACCATTTCGCCCCATCTATTATAAATGCTCAGAAAAGCAAATATGAACAGGTTCGCGAGATGGCAGGCTTAATCTCCACAAAGCATGGTTTGGAATCCATATACTGACATTAAATCCTCCCACACTTGACAAAGTTTCTTTTTTTAATTATCTTATATGCATATACATCTGTATGGGAGAAATAAAAATGGAAGAACAAAATGATCAAAAATTAAATCTGTCGGAATGCGCATGCCGTAGCCTTCGAATGACCACCCGGGTAATCACACAGTATTACGATAAAGCCTTACATGCTTCCGGACTCAAATCCCCCCAATTTGCTCTGTTAAATGACATCTGCTCAAGAGTAAATGGAATCTCAGTTAATGAACTGGCAAATCAGGCAATGATGGATCAGACAACGGTGACAAGAAATGTGGAAATTCTGCGCAAAAAAGGATATGTTGATGTAAAAACGGAGGATGCCGATTCCAGGAAAAAATGTATTAGAGTCAGCGAAACCGGGAAGGAAAAACTTGCACTGGCCATGCCCCATTGGCAGGAGGCACAATCCAAATTAGAGCAGATTGTGGGGAAAGAGCAGTATCATGAACTTCTGAAAACACTTTCCGTCTTAAGGAACATCGATTAAATTAAATAATAACATTATTTCCAATATTTACACCAGGAAGAATTACCCCTCCAAACTTTCCTGATTTGGAGGGGATCATATTCTACAAGCTTAATTCTTTTCCTTTATTAAATGTATTAAATACCAGTAACGATATAACTGTTAGAGCAGTCAGTATCGTAGACAACGCGGCGGCCGTTCCATAATTTCCTCTGACCACTTCTGTATATACTGCGACTGTCAATGTCTTTGTCTTCCCTGTATACAGAATTATTGCTGTGGATAATTCACTGATCATGGTTACCCAGCTTAGAATTGCTCCTGATAGAATTCCTGCAGACATCATGGGAACTGTGATGCGGAAAAATGCCTTCATCTTAGAAGCACCAAGTGAAATCGCTGCCTCTTCAATGCTCATTGGTATCTGCTGCAGAATTGCAACGGAAGAACGAATCGTATACGGAAGTCTTCGTATGATCAAAGCGATTACCATAATTAACATGGTCCCGCTGATTAGCAAAGGCTTTTTATTAAATCCATTTAATAATGCAATACCAAGCACAGTGCCTGGTACTATGTATGGAATCATGGATAAAATGTCAACTGCGTTTGTCAGTGTATTTCTTCTGCGTACCACCAGATATGCGATTACAACTGCCAGAATTACAATTACAATTAATGCAAGCACCGGGATAATAATTGTATTCTGAATACTTTTACCCAGTTTTCCGAATGCCGTCACATAGCTTTTTAAAGAATATCCCGATGTAAATACTTTACCCTCCGTCTTCTTAAATGAAGTATAAATTACATAACATTGAGGTAAAACAGCAATTCCAACAATCAGATAGGAAAATAAATGAATAATCCAGGAAATACCTTTAGGTGCTTTCTTTTCTTCCATTGGGTGCAAAGCATTTAAAGAAAATGACTTCTTATTGGATACATACTTCTGTGCCAGAAATACGACGGTTGTAACTGCAATGGCAATCACCGCAATTGCTGCTGCAAAACCATCATTTCCACTTACCTCATTGATGAACTCTGTGTATAGAACTACCGGGAACGTGCGATACCCCTCTCCAATCAGCATTGGTGTACCAAAGTCAGCAAAGGATCTCATAAATACCAAAAGTCCTGCTGCCAGTAATGTAGGCGTAATTAACGGCACTACAACCTTAAAGAAGCACCGAATGCCTGAGCAGCCTAAATTCTCTGAAGCTTCAATCAAAGAATTATCTATATTTTTCAAAGCCCCCTTGGCATATAAAAAGACAAGTGGGAATAACTGCAATGTCATAACAAGCACAATACCTGTAAAACCATAAATAGGCGGTATGATAATTCCAATGCCTTTGAAAAATTTTGTAACAACACCACTTCTGCCCAACAACAAAATCCAGGAATACGCGCCTATAAATGGTGCCGACATTGAGGCTACAATAATCAGAATATTTAATAATGATTTTCCTTTTATCTTAAATACGGAGAACAGATATGCCAGCGGTGTTCCAATTGCCAGCGATAATAATGTTGCAGCAATGGATACCTTAAAACTGTTAGACAGGGTATCAAAATAGTAACTCTTTGATACGAACTTTGCAAAATTAGCCATTGTGATGGCCCCTGTCTCACTATCTATTACAGACTGTTTTATTAAATAAGCCATAGGGTAAATCATAAACAGCAGATACAATGCAATTGTAGCAAGCGTAATGAATCCCCATACATCCATACGGAATTTGTTATTGTTCTTCATAAAGCCCGCTCCTTATCAGATTTGTATCACCTTGTTTATTAAATACATTGATTTTTTCTTTCTTCACCTGCAGCATCACCTTCTGTCTAGGCTGCAGTTCTTCTTTTATGGAAGATTCCTCTACGATCTCCACCGTATCCCCGTCCTCCAGTTCAATGCTGTAATGTGTATTCAATCCTAAATAGGTGAATTCCTTAACCGTTCCTTTGATACCCATCTCATGATCTTTACAGATCACAAATTCTTCTGGACGGATGGAACACAAAACCTCCTGATTTTCTGCCTTTTTTAATCCGGGAAGTTCTACCTGATACCCATCCTTAAATGCAATCGTACCGTCAGCTGCCTTCGCCTCTATAATATTTGTTCTGCCGATAAAGGTTGCCACAAAAACGTTACATGGCCTTTGATAAATGTCTCTGGGAGTTCCTATATGCTGAATCACCCCGTCTTTCATAACAGCAATGGTATCACTGATCGCCATTGCTTCCTCCTGATCATGAGTTACATAAACGGTAGTAATCCCAACGTTTTTCTGTGTATGGCGAATGACACTCCGCATCTCCAGACGCAGTTTCGCATCCAGATTTGATAAAGGCTCATCCATCAGTAATACGTCGGGGGATATAACCAGCGCTCTTGCAAGGGCGATACGCTGCTGCTGTCCCCCGGATAACTGATTTGGCATGCGGTTTGCATATTGCATAATCTGCATCAGGTTTAAATACTTATCTGTTTCCGCTTTTACTGTGTCTTTTTCCACTTTTCGGTTTTTTAATCCAAATGCTACATTATCCCTCACTGACAGATTGGGGAAGATGGCATAATTTTGAAACACCATACCAATATTTCTTTTACTTGGATCCATATCATTGATACGGGTATCATTAAACAGAATATCTCCCCCCTCAATGGAATTAAATCCTGCAATCATTCTGAGTAATGTTGTCTTTCCACAACCGGAAGGACCAAGGAGCGTAAATAATTCCCCATCTTTTATCTCAGCATTCAGCTGTGGAATTACAGTAGTATCTCCATATTTTTTGACCGCATTTTTAATTGAAATTTTGCTCATTTATCCAACCTTACCCTCTCCAAAAAAGCTTTATTTACTCTGTAAATCAGTGAAAATTTCTGTGTATCTGTCAACAATTTTCTGTTTGTTTCCGCTTACATATGGAATATCCTCTTCTATTACTTTTATTTCAGAAATAGGTTTCATAAAGTCACTTGTCTTTGCATCTTTGATAACCGGTCTGTTTGTTAAAGTACTTCCCCATATATTCTGTACTTCATTACTTAAGATAAAATCGATAAATAATTTGGCGTTATCCATGTTTTTTGCACCCTTGATGATAGTTGCTGATGCTGGAAGATATACGGTTCCCTCTTTTGGGTATACAATTTTAACAGGTGCGCCATCTCTTACAAGCTGTGCACACGGATCTTCATAGGAAAGCCCCACGACATATTCACCATCTGCAACTCCTTTGTAAACTGCGGAGGAGCTTTCACAGATTTTGCCATCTACATTGGTAAACAGATCTTCTACGTATTTCCACGCTGCATCATCTTCATAGCCTCCCATTGCCAGCAGCATATTGGTAAGCTGTGCGAAAGCGGAGGAGGAATTTGCCGGATCAGCGGTGGCAATCTTCCCTTTTAACTCAGGATTTAACAGGTCTTCGTAGCCATTGATTTCAATATCTCCAATCAGGTCTGTATTCACAATTAATACGCTGCCGTCTAATACGTTACCTGCAATAAAACCACAAGTATTTTTGTAGGCATCTATCACATGGTCATTATTGGCGGATACATATGGTTCCCAAAGATTCTTATTGTCATATGCCAGTGACCAGGAACCGCCAAAGAGGATATCTGCGTATGGATCGTTCATCTCTGACTGAATTCTCTTTACCAATTCACCGGTGCCTGCCTGGATTACTTCTACATTGACTCCATATTTTTCTTCAAACAGTGGAATGGTGGCGTTCATAAGTCCTTCGGAGTTAGGGGAATAAATAACCAGATCCCCGCCTCCTGGTGCCGCTTTTGCTGCCGTTGTTTCTTCTGCCGCTTTTGTTGTCTCAGTTTGTGCCGCAGTCGTTGATTCAGCCCCTGTGCTCGCACAGCCTGTAAGAGAGACAGCAGTAATCAATCCCATTAGTAACCCAATACCTTTTTTCATTATTTTGTTCCTCCCATAAAATATTGTTTTTTAGATAGCTTTATCATATAAAATCTGCAACCTGTTTCACACTCTTTATCCCGAACAAATGGAAAAAATACCGAACAGTTTCGTCCGGTATTTTATAACACTCTATTCTGATATTCTTTGGCAGAGCACCCGATATATTTTTTAAATACATGGTTAAAATATTTGTAGTCACCAATTCCACAGAGGAACCCCACCTCTGATATGACTGTATTCTTGTTTTTTAATATTGCCAGTGCTTTCTGTATCCGGAACCGGTTCAGGTATTCAATCACGGTTGTTCCTAACGCTTTCCGAAATTTCTGGTTTATGTATCGTTCTGAGTAATGCAGTGCCTCTTCTAAGTCAGACAATACAATTTTTTCCTGATAGTGATCTTCTATGTATTGTAAAATCTGCTGTATGACAGGATCCAGACTTGTCTTTTCCTCTATCAGAGAAATGCTCTCCAGTTCCTTTGTTTTTTCATTGCGCTCCCGTAAATAATGTATATTTTTAGATTCTAAAACTGCCTGCTCTAAAGCTTCCTTCATTTCCTCCATATTTAAGGGCTTTAATACATAAGTAGATACCCCATTCCGAATCGCCTCCATGGCATACTCAAAATCTGAATAACCGGTAAGAATGATTGCAACATAATCAAACACAGTCTTTGTATTGGCAATCATCTGCAGGCCATCCATAACCGGCATATTTATATCCGTGATTACAATATCCGGTTTTAACTCTTCAATCATTTTTTTCCCTTCTATTCCATTGGAAGCTTCCCCAACAACGTAGCTGTCACAGCTCTCCCATGGAACGGAAGCACGAATTCCTTTTCTGATGATGTCCTCATCTTCCACTAACAACACACGATACACAATTTTCTCCCATCCACAATTTTAATACTACCCGGAAATATTCATTTTCCTGACTCTCAATTATCATTCCGCTTTCTTTTCCATATTCCAGTAAAATTCTTCGGTTAATATTTTGTAAGCCATTATGTCTTGTATCTATTTTCTCTCTGTTTGTGATGCTTTTTAACATCTCAATCGTCGCTTTTGGCTGTCCCGCTCCATCGTCTTCTACCACCAGATACAGATATTCCTTCTGCATATAACCGCCTATCTTAATATGTATGTCTGTTTTCTTCTGGAACCCATATTTAATCGAATTTTCTAATAGTGGCTGCAGCAGTAGCTTGGGAATAAAGAACTGCTCACACTCATTTTCAATCTCTATAGTATAATCAAACCGTTTTCCAAAACGAATCTTTTGGATATACAGATAATCCTCAATATAAACCTTGTCCTCCTGAAGAAGTACCTTCTTTTTCGTATTGTTGATACTGTATCTTAAAATATGCGTAAAACGTTCGATCATATTCTCTGCTTTGATTGGGTCCGACACAATCAGATATTTTATATTATCCAGTGTGTTATATATAAAATGAGGATTCATCCTCTCTTGAAGATTTTGCATCTCCATTTGTCCGTTTATTTGTATTAATTCAACATTTTTATGATTCAATTCATTAATACTCTTTACCATTTTATTAATCTGCTCTGCAATCTCTTCAAACTCATCACCAGTACGCAGTGTAATCTCATGATTGGTATCTTTTTTTCGAATAATGCGGATTTCTTTGACTAGAAGTTCAACCGATTCCGAAGTCTTCTTTGACATCACACCCAGCATATGAAAAAACATAATGGTCCAGACAGCACCTAATCCAAGGATTGTAATAACACCGATTAACAGATAAGCAGAATTTTCAGGTGAGTAAATAAAAGAATAGATACAAATATTCTCATTCTCCTGAACTTTGCTTCTCCTGAAATAACGATTTCCATTTATTATTACATATTTTCTGCCATCTGTTCCAATGTATTTATTTGCGGTATTTTTTCCCATCAGACTATTGTTGGAGCAATAGATAATATCACTCCTCTCATTGGTAATAATCGTATCATACTGCCCCTGTGACAGGCAATTATTCCAATCTGTATTTTTTAAGTACGCTGCTACTGTTCCGCAGTAGGTTTCCTGATCGTATATGGGCAGCATCATCAGATATTCTGATGCGTCAGCTTTGAAAAAATAAACTGTGGTATAGATACCGGTTCCATTTTCTCTTGCATTCTTAGCTGCAATCCGATTAAACTCCCTCCTGTGAAGATTCATTTCCTCTTCAGAAAAGTTCGTCATAACAACTTGATCTTCCTGATTAATCAGGATTAAATTAATACCTACCTTTGCCTCTACATTATATTTGCTGATTAAATAATTAATATCTCTTGGGTTTTTCTCTTTTTTAATACAATCCAGGAAGCTCTGCATATTTTCTTTCTCTTCTAAGAAATTCACAGTTGAATGATATACATCGAAAAAATTCGTGCTGATTTCCTCCAGATGTCTCTCACTATTCACTTCCTGACTCAAGGTATTAATGATAATGATAGCAACCGAAAAAAACAGACAGCCAATAAGAATGATAACCACAATTCTTGTTGATACCATTTTCTCCAGTTCTTTTTGAAATTTACTTTTTTCTGTTTTCATTGCTCTTCTATAATCCATGAGTTCTTCCTTAACATTTCTTCTAATCCAATCATTGCATAATTATTTTATCATAACTTTAATGGAAAATAAATTAATTCTGCTGTGAGATTGATACTGTATTTATCGTTCCTCCGATACTGCCGCTCTCAAAAGTATCTCCCGTAATCATTAAACAAAAAACGGATAGAAAAAATGCAATCATTTTTTCTATCCGTTTTTTGCCTGTACATTTCATGATCAGATTGTCCAGATTCCTCAGGATACAACAATTAATCCTTCATCGGATTATTGAAATTCAAACTTTGTGATCGCAGCAAAACAAGCCTTTGCACCTGCGATTGTATCATCGATAATATCTATAACTGCTTTTTCTTCTTTGATAAGTGGTGCAATCTGTCCAGCCATAACTGCTCCATGTTCCATATCCCCCTCAGCCATCGCTCTCTTAAGAGAACTTTCAGCAACGGGGCGAAGTATTTCTGCCGCTGCGACTTTTGTATTCTCAGCCTCGATCCTCTCCATCTCATCAGAGAGTGCATTTTTAAACTGTCTGCAAGGCTCACCGGTTGAATATCCCGTTATTACTGTTGACATATCTCCAGCTTCTATCACACTTCTTTTTACATTAGGATGTACGGTTGTCTCCTTTGATGCCATAAAAACAGTTCCCATCTCAATTCCCTCTGCACCAAGAGCTATTGCTGCTGCCATCCCGCGGCCATCAGCAATTCCACCAGAAGCTACAACCGGAATAGTAAGTTTATCCGCTGCCTGAGGAACAAGTACAGTTGTTGCTTCAACAGTCGTGTGACCGCCGCCTTCCCATCCTTTTACGATTACAAGATCGGCTCCACCCTCTTCTGCATTCACAGCATCTGCTATATCAGAAGCCTTTACAATAATCTTGCATCCCGCTTCATGCCATTGTGGAAAATATTTCTTACAGAGATCTACATCCAGTCCAAGTAATGTATCTGCATAAACTACAGCTGGCTGCAGATTTTTTATATGTCCGGTCAGACGATCCAGATTTTCAGGAATCATAACTGTATTAATTCCAAATGGTTTATTCGTCAGTTTCTTTGTTTCCTCAACCTGTGAAATTAAAAACTCATCTGGCGCAAATCCGACACCTAATACTCCAAGTCCTCCTGCATTCGATACAGCCGCAACAAGTGGCGCTGTTGAAATCCATGCCATTGGTCCCTGAATGACCGGCTTTTCAATTCCTAATACGTCGCAAACTCTGTTTCCCATCTGTAATATCCTCCTTTGGTATTGATTATTATTATTTTAACAAGCATAAACACAACCCAAAAGACAGAATCACAAAATGTGTCGACCTTTAAGATTTCTTATTTTCAAGTAAAGAAAATAAACCTTTCTCCTGGCAGTCTTTGATTACTCCATATACGTAACTAATCGTGAAATCCTGATAATTATAGATCCACCATTTTACGGTTGCCATTACATTTGCTGCGTATAAATCTGCAAAAAAATTTGTCTGACCACCATTTTTCATATGAATATTCTCTTTTTCCAAAAAATGATAAACTGTCTTAGCGACAGATTTCTCCATAATTTTATAAGGATTAAACTTCTCCTCCTGAATATTCCATAATGCTTTTATCACTTTCTCATGTTTACTTAGGTTTTCGAACGCTTTCTGAAAACCCTTTACTCCATCCTCTTTTCCATTTTTATCTAACGAATCCATAAAAATTTCAATATATTCATCTAAAAAAGTATCGCAGATATCATATATCAATTCTTCCTTAGAACTATAGAACAGATAGAAAGTGGTCCGGTTTAAGTCTGCTGCTTTTGCTATTCCTGCCACTGAGATTTTTTCATACTCCTGATTTTCCAATAGTCGAATCATCGCCTGATGCAGTTTCTGTACTGTTACAATTGAAGACTTTAATTTTCGTTCCATGACTGATTCCTCCTGTATCATATCATAACTGATCTGATCTCAAAAAGAAATTATCTTTTTCTGAACTCCCCTGGCAGCAGACCTGTGTTTTTATGGAACAGCTGGGCAAACCGTCCTGCAT
>Ga0316604_10001252_pt1 | contig 23323 bp, 20 predicted proteins | sample OWC_soil_day20_C_FD_207650 | JGI IMG/M metagenome (GOLD analysis project Ga0316604, IMG submission 207650) | Wetland soil microbial communities from Old Woman Creek delta, Ohio, United States - OWC_soil_day20_CT | ecosystem: Environmental > Terrestrial > Soil > Wetlands | place: USA: Ohio...
GTATGTGATTGATTGTGTTGGAGTAAAAATAGGGAAAAATTATAATATAACTCAGCACTTATTGATGGCATACCATGCGGCGCCTGTCAACGCCGTTTTTTCATTGAGGATGATTTGTAGGGGAATATCTTCCAGCAGGGGTTTCATTCTGCCTTTTTCACGGAATGCTTTCATGAAAGCACCGTAATCAATTTTCTTTACATTTTTGGGGACGATGCCGCCGCCGATATAGATACCACCGGTGGCTTTCAGTTTCAGGGCGAGGTTACCGGCTTCCGTGGCGAGGTAGCGGAAAAAGATGCGCATGGTTTCTACACAGATAGCTACAGAATCGCCATTTTCACTGATCTCTGCAGCTACATCGTGTACAGCCATTCTATCCAGCAGCCAGCCGGGGGCGTCCATGTCTCTTTCTTCTTTCAGGAAGTTAAAGATATTCACGATGCCGGGGCCGCTGAGCACTCTTTCCCAGCTTACATGCCCGAATTTTCTGCGGAGGTATACCAGCAGGTCGTCATCCAGATCAGTAATGGGAGAGAAGTCACTGTGACCGCCTTCGGTTGCGAAAGGGAAATAGTGGTTGCCATCCCGGAATAATCCGGCCTCGCCCAGACCTGTGCCGGGAGATATCAATGCAATATTCCCTTTTTGTGGCTGGCCGGTATGTAAAGGGTGAATATCGATTTGTTCCAGGGTAGCGAGACCGTAAGCGTTTGCTTCAAGGTCGTTTACAATGAAGACAGGGTGTTTGTCAAATTGCGCGGATAGCTGTGCTGCATCTATTTCCCAGGGTACGTTTGTGATCTTTGCTTTTCCATCCTGCACAGGACCTGCTACGCCAAGGCAAATACGATCGGGGGTGGGGGCATTGCCAAGGAATTTTTTAATGAGTTCGCCGGGGCCATGAAGATCTTTGGTGGGGTATTTTTCTTCTTTTGTAAGGGCGAGCTTGCTGCCGTCGTAATTGTAAAGTGCCAGGTTTGATTTGGTACCGCCTATGTCAGCGGCGAGCAGGGTGTGGGGTGGGTGAGTGGATGGGCATGAATTGCCGGAGGATATGCCAATGGGTATCATTCGTTTTTCATTTTTTACATAATTAAGTTAGTTTATTTTCATGGGATAGCAAGCCACCACCTGTTATGAACAAAGTCAATTTTAAAGCTCCCCCGCTCGCAGAGCGGAGGAGCTTTTCCGATTTAGATCTTATTGTAACCTCTAACTTAGAATATATTCGCAATCAGCTGCAAAGCCCCATACTTCTTCTCCGGGTTGAACATCGCCGTCGCTGAAATAGGAATATGATATTTAAATATGGTCAGATCCCTGTTCACCGTAATCCCTGCATTCACAATATTCGGATGGTTCCCATAAAAATTCTTATCTCCGCTAAATGAAAATCCACCACCCACAAACGCATGCACATTATACACATCATCCGCAAACAACACCTGATCCACCTGCACATAATGTGAATATGCATTCGCCAGACTACTATCCGCCTTGTAATAAGTATCTCTACCCAGCACAATCGTATTCCAGCTCAATGTAAGCGGCAACTTCATCTTCTGGAAAGTATAAGCCACCCCTACATCCACAAAATGTGAAGTCGTTGCTTTATTATAATCAAACAGATCAGCATTTGGATAATCACTAAAGTTGTTAATATCCCAGATCGCCGCACTAAAACCCTTATTCATGTACTTCACATAGTAATCAAACTCCCTGTAATCACCTGTGAAACTTGCACCTCCCCAAAATCCTGCCTGCCAATGTCCATTCTTTGATTTGTAATACATATCCACATCAGAGATCGGCGAATTAGACACCTTGAATCCACGCCACAGGTATAAATTCCTCACCTGCAAATTTAATCCAAACGGTTCATATTTTTTCTCCTTCACCACCGTTGTATCTTTATCCTGTGCGCTTACATTTTGGACAAAGAATATCCCGCATGCAACCGTGAAGGCTGCAATCAATAACTTTCTCATAACGATTCTTATTTTAAATACATGAACAATAAAGCCGCCAGCGTTGCACCTAATGCAGGGCCCAGCACTGGTATCCAGGCATATCCCCAGTCTGCACCAGCTTTAGATTTCTTAAACGGCAGCAAGGCATGTACAATCCTTGGTCCCAGGTCTCTTGCAGGATTGATCGCATAACCGGTAGTACCACCCAGTGACAGGCCAATCACCCATACCAGGAAGGCTACTGGCAAAGCACCCATGGAACCCATGCCGATAGTTTGTGTAGTATCTCCTATTTTTGGATCGGTAAAGTAGAGGATAGTGATCAGCAGTACGAATGTACCAATCACTTCACTGATGAAATTGCGGCCCAGGTTTCTCACAGCAGGCGCAGTACAAAATGCAGCCTGTTTGGTAGGTCCGTCTTCGGTCAGATCGAAATGGTCTTTATAAAATACCCATACCAGGAATGCGCCAAACATGGCACCCAGCATTTGTGCAGCCCAGTATACACCAGCTACTGCCAGGTTGATTTTTCCCAGTATTAACATGGTCAGCGTCACAGCCGGATTCAAATGCGCGCCGGTATAGGGACCTGCAACACACACACCAACAAATACGGCCAGGCCCCATGCTGTTGTAATCACAATCCATCCGCCTCCATTTCCTTTCGTGTCCTTTAACACGACATTGGCAACCACACCATTGCCCAGGAGAATGAGCAATGCTGTACCTATAAATTCTGCAATAAACGGTGTCATAACTTGATGATTAATTTAGTGGTGCTATTTCCTCTGAAACTATTGTGCAGGCTTTTTCATAAACAGGTCATCGTACACATTTTTTTCAAAGTGGAATAGGTGAAATTTAGTTAGTTTCAGTATAGCCTGCTCCGCAGGCAGATTACGGAGTCAGGCGCTCTTATTGATTATTCGTTAGCCCAGCCTCTGGTCCGTTCTACCGCTTTCTTCCAGTTGGCCAGCAGCTTTTCAGTGTTCTGTCTATCCAGCTCAGGCTTGAATATTCTGTCTTTAGACCATTGCTTCTTCACTTCGTCAATATTTTCCCAATAGCCTACAGCCAGACCTGCCAGGTATGCAGCACCCAGTGCAGTTGTTTCCAGCACTTTCGGACGTACTACATTACTGCCAAAGATATCTGCCTGGAACTGCATCAGTGCATTGTTCGCTACTGCACCACCATCTACTCTCAGCTCGGTACTCTGCTTGCCGGAGTCAGACTCCATGCTCTTCAGCAGGTCGTACACCTGGAATGCAATACCTTCCAGTGCTGCGCGGGCAATATGGCCGGCGGTTGTACCACGGGTAATGCCAAAGATGGCACCACGTGCATACTGATCCCAATAAGGAGCACCTAAACCTGTCAGTGCAGGTACAAAGTATACGCCACCGTTATCTTTTACAGAAGCAGCGAGCGTTTCACTATCAGAAGAGTTGTGAATGATACCTAATCCGTCGCGCAACCATTGAATGGCTGCACCACCTACGAACACGCTACCTTCCATCGCATATGTTACTTCGCCATTGATCTTCCAGGCAACGGTCGTGAGCAGGTTGTTTTTGGAATAAACAGGTTTGTTACCGGTGTTCATCAGCAGAAAACATCCTGTACCGTAAGTATTCTTTGCCATACCTTCTTCTACGCACATCTGTCCGAACAGGGCAGCCTGCTGGTCGCCGGCGATACCTGCAATAGGAATTTTAGATGCGAAGAGGGTAGTGGCAGTTTCGCCATATATTTCACTGCTCTGTTTTACTTCAGGCAGCATGCTTGCAGGAATAGTGAGAAGGTCCAGCAGTTCCTGGTCCCACTGCATGGTGTGGATATTGAAGAGCAGTGTACGCGAAGCGTTAGTAACATCGGTGATGTGCATATGACCACGGGTAAATTTCCATACCAGCCAGCTGTCGATCGTACCGAAACACAATTCACCTTTCTCTGCTTTTTCTCTTGCACCAGCTACGTTGTCGAGGATCCATTTTACTTTGGTACCTGAAAAGTAGGCATCGATCACCAGACCTGTTTTTTCACGGATCATACCGGTGTGGCCTTTCTCCTTCAGCTCATCACAGTATTTTGCTGTGCGGCGGTCCTGCCATACGATAGCATTGTAGATAGGTGTACCCGTCTCACGATCCCATACCACGGCAGTTTCACGCTGGTTGGTAATACCGATGGCGGCGATGTTGGTACCGTTCAGGTCCGCTTTCGCGACGGCTTCTGCCGCCACTGAAGATTGGGAGGCCCAGATTTCGTTTGCATCATGTTCCACCCATCCCGGTTGTGGAAATATCTGTTCAAAAGGTTTTTGTGCGATCGCTTTTATTTCTCCATTGTGATCGAAGATGATAGCGCGTGATGACGTGGTCCCCTGGTCGAGGGCCAGGATGAATTTTTCGTTCTTGTTCATACCTCAGTTTTTTAATTTTGTTCCAAAGTGGCGTGTAGCAAAGCTACTGCCTGGCTCCCTCGGGGGATGCTCTATAGTTGTATAAGTATAACGTGGTGAGGAATACGCTGATTAATTCAGCGTATATCCCTTCGCCAGTATTGTAAAATCGGCGAGTTCTACCTGTATCCAGGCGGCATCTTTATTTAATTCTTTTGCCATTATTTGTGCTACGACTGGTGCAGCAGCTACGGCTGCATGTACATCCAGGAATAGTAAGCGAAGACGGCGTCCCAGCACATCTTCTACACGGCGTGCATACTCATTCCGAATGGCCCAGATCACCATTGCTTTATTATACGGGAAATTAGGCACCAGCAGGTCTCCCAGTGAATGGTCTTCAGCAACCAGTTTGTTGATTGCTGTCATATCTGCACCGTAAAAACGCAGCGGATCATTCTCATCACTCATTGGTACATAGCCATGGATATGCAGGTGTTCCGTCTTACATTCCTTAGCGGTCAGCACGCCAGTTTCGATAGCTTTATCAATTGTATCCTGTGCCATCCTGCGGAAGGTGGTCCATTTACCACCAGTGATGGTGATCAGTCCTGATTCGGATACAATGATCTTATGACTACGTGATATTTCTTTTGTTTTAGCACCATCTTTACTTGGTGCAGCCAGTGGACGCAGACCGGCAAATACTGCCAGCACATCTTTGCGGGTAGGCTTTTTCACCAGGTATTTGGCAGCAGTATTGAGAATAAACTCAATTTCCTGCTCCAGTGCATGCGGTTCCAGTTCAGGATGATCGCGCAGGGTATCGGTTGTGCCTACGATCAGTTTACCATGCCATGGCACAGCAAATAATACGCGGCCGTCATCTGTTTCAGGGATCATGAGGGCATTGTCGCCAGGCAGGAAAGAATGATCCAGGGTGATGTGTACCCCCTGACTTGGTCTTACCATGTGTGGCGCATCCGGACGGTCCATATGCAGAATGTTATCTACATAAACCCCGGTAGCGTTGATCACTACCTTGCCTGTTGCTTCGTAAGTTTCGCCGGTTTCGATGTCCTTCGCTATAATCCCGCTCACTTTCTTATTGTTATTTTTCAATAAGCCGGTTACTTTAATGTAGTTCAGTACGGTGGCGCCGTTTTCGATGGCGGTCTGGGCTATGTTCAGCGCCAGACGGCTATCGTCAAACTGGCCATCATGGTATACTACACCACCTTTCAGCCCTTCCTGTCTGATAGTAGGCAGGGCTTCGATGGTTTTCTTTTTGCCTATATATTTAGAAGCACCCAGGCTTAATTTACCGGCCAGTAAATCGTAAAATTTCAGACCAAGGGTATACTTAATGTTATTAAACCAGGAGTAATTCGGAATAACGAAAGTTTCGTTTTTTGTCAGGTGAGGTGCATTTTTCAGTAATAATCCCCTCTCGTGGCAGGCTTCTCTTACCAGGCCAAGGTCTCCCTGCGCCATGTAGCGCACTCCGCCATGTACGAGTTTGGTCGCTTTGCTCGAGGTGCCTTTCGAATAGTCTGCCTGCTCTACCAGCAAGGTCTTATACCCCCTGGTAGCAGCGTCCATCGCGATGCCAAGACCCGTTGCGCCGCCGCCAATAACAATAACATCCCATGACTTAGTGGAGGATAGGTCCGATATTAACTGCATTCTGTTCATAAAGTAAGGAGTTTAAACCAAAAGAAACTTTCTAAATGTTTCTTTTGCTTATATAAAGTTGTTTCGTTTTGTTTTTATTTCCAAATTTTTCTTGAGATTTAAGCTTTTTTTAGGAAAAAAGTCAACCTTGTATTACTTTTCAGTTACTATTTTACCAATTTAATACCAGGCCATAGTTATGAAATTCGAATCTATGTCACAACGGCACGCTTATATCCTGGAACGCCTGCAGGCAGAAGGGAATGTTCGGGTGGCCGATCTGTTTGAGGCGTTGGATGTTTCGGCGGTAACCATCCGTAAGGATCTTAAGATGTTGGAAGACAAGAAATTATTATTTCGCACACATGGAAATATCAGCAGGGCTAACCCCTATACAAAGGATAGGAATGTCAATGAAAAAGAGAACATCCTGGCGGATCAGAAGATCCTCATTGGCAAGCGGGCCGCAGAAATGATAGAGCCGGACGATGCGATCATTATCGCATCAGGCACCACTGTATTGCAGGTAGCGAAAGCGATTCCGCCGGAGTTGCGGGTCACTGTACTCACTTCCGCCATGAATATTTCCATGGCGCTGCTGGACAAACCCAATATAGAGATTGTGCAGCTGGGTGGGATCGTACGTAAAACATCTACTTCTGTTACAGGCACGTATGCCGAAGGAATCCTGGATCACTTTACCTGTAGTAAGTTGTTCCTGGGGGTAGATGGTATTGACATGGAACAGGGGTGTACCACTTCCAATATGATGGAAGCACTACTCAATAAGGCCATGATCCGCACGGCACAGAAGACCATTATAGTGACCGATTCTTCGAAGTTCGGCAAGCGTGGATTTGGGAAGATCTGCCCATTAGGGGATATAGATCAAATAATTACAGATGATGGAATTAGTCCTGCCATGATGCGGGACCTGGAAAACATGGGGGTGGAAGTAATTGTCGTGTAGTGAGTATCCCGGTATGATGTTTAATATCTGCGCGACAATATATATGGAACCCTATTCGGACTTAGCTGGTAATTCCTATGGGTGGCAATAATCTGTATGCTTAAATTTTTAGAAAAGGTTTCCCGAAACGGAAATCTTTTTTTATTGTTCTAATCTGCGAACAAGTATTTTTTAACTATAATTTCAGATTAAACATAGGTGAGCATTTTATCCCTTTTGGAAATATACCAGTAGAAATGTTAAAATATGTTAAACTGGTTTGTCGTGTATTTTAAACCTTTAATTTGGTCATGACAATGAGATTTGATAATAACCCGATTCCCATTGTTTATGAGGTTTCGTTACCCATATAATGATTGTCGTTATTTGAATTGTGGCAGAGATGATTTGTGTCCCGTACGTATTTGAGCTGAATAAATTTTCATTATGAAATATCTGTTGTTTTTAGCTTGCTGTGCCAGTATACTGGGCGGCTGTAAAAAGGATGTGAAAGAAACTGCTGTAGCGTCCAAACACACTTTATCTTATCAGGTTTTATTCAATGAACTGTGCAGGAACTGAAGCTGGAGATGCGGTGTCGCTACGTATTACCTATGCTGATGGTAGTAGAAGTGAGGGCTATAAAATCCAGGTACTCATAAATGGAGAGGTAAAGGCTTTCAATATAGGATCATTCATCGTCGCAGATGTTGTTGCGGCAAAATATAAATTTAATTAATGAAGAAAGTTGTGTTATTAACCTGTTGTGCAGCGATGCTGTACAGTTGTAAAAAGGATAATGAGAAAACCACTACAGTATCATCGCACACATTGTCATTCTCGATCACTTCGTTAAATGAAAACCAAAGTGCGGCTGGTGATACGGCATCTTTTAATATTATTTATTCAAATGGTAAAGGTGAGCATATCAACACCAGTGCATATGGAGTAACTAAGTGGGAGAGTGATACGATGGCTTTAAATCCTACATTGTATACTGTGTTCCTCACTGCTAATGTGGTCTATCCTTTCGAGTCAGCTACAGGTAGTGTTACTGTATTAAATGTGCTGGTAGATGGAGAGGTAGTGAGAACATCGATTTTACCGCTGAGCAGTGCAACGGCTGTTACAATAGAAGCCAGAGTAAATAACTGATGATGAGATATCGGTGGTTGATAGTTGGTTGCTTCTATAACCTTTTAAGGATACGGTATCTCACCCTCTGATTATAACACCGTCACGGACCTGCAATCAAAACATTGGGTCAGTGATACGATGAGTTTTTATGATAACGGAGTTAATCTGTATGTGTGGATTCAATTCGGTGTAGTTGTGATTTCTACTGATTCTGCCATATTAATACTCAAAACAATCATTGGTAAAGAGGCTGCGGTTACAGCATATACAAGTACTACGATGGAAGTTCATAGCGACATAAAGTATAATTTTAATTAAAAAGAATATGAGAAGTATATACATAGCAGCCTTATTAATAGGTGTATTGGGTGGTTGTAAGAAGGATGATACAACCGAATCCACGAAGACAAAGCACACTATTTATTACGAGGCGACGATCGAATCTAGCGGAGATGTTGAATTCACATACATTTTTTTTAAAGTATTCAATGCTGATTCCAGTATGGAATACCTTTATAATTTAAAAACAGACCATTTCGTGAGTGATACGTTGATTTATACGGAAGATGGTTTAACTAACTTTGTTGATACTTATTTTGCTGCAGCTTGTACAGCTACGGCAGCGGGAAGATTAACGCTCCGCACGGTAGTCGACGGTAAGGTCAAAGAAGTGACTGCTACCGGTACCGAAATGGAGGCATACGATTCACGCACGTGGAGTTTTGATTGACGACTGCATATAAAAAGCAAAACGCTTTTGCCTGGGCAGCAGCGTTTTGCTTTTAAAAAGATGAAGGCCAACCCGGGAAGGTGGCCTTCTATTGCGTTGCTTCCCGCTCTGATTCGGGTTGCTGCTTTGTCGTAAAAAAAGAGGGTTAACAAACGACGAAAGCTATATAATTGCCCTATGTTTCAGGGCAAGCGTGGTTATTATGAGGAACTATCTCGTTATCAATGAATGCTGAGGGTTTGCATAGGAGAAGGAGTTTTACAATATATGTATCACTCCATTTTTTGAAATATTATAAGACACTTCTTTGGTGTCTGTCAATTGTTGTAACAGGTGGATAATCGGCTTGCTTTTATCCAGTATTACTCCAATAAATTTCTTGCCGGCAGCAGACTTTTCTACAATCATTTTCACTTTCATATTTCTACTTACTACTTCTGCTATTCGTTCGATAGTGACATTGTCAGGGAATACGATAATACCATCTCGCCAGCTCAGTACTTCATCTGCATCAAATTCCCTGATGGAGATGGCCTGAGAGTCGATGGTAGCGGCCTTGCCCGGAACCAGGAGCGCATTGTTTTCGCCTTCGGCTACTTTTACGCGACCCTTTACAAGGCTAATTCTGGCGATACCGCTATCGTACGTATTGACGTTAAATTCTGTACCCAATACATCTACCTGCCTGTTGCGGGGAAGGCGTACGATAAAGGGCTGACCTGCCTTAGGGGCGACTTTGACATAAGCTTCTCCGTCTATACTGATTTCTCTTTTGGCCCCGTCGAATTTCAACGGGAAAGACAGGCGCGATGTATTATTTAATAATACTTCTGATCCGTCAGCCAGTATGACTTTATAATTGTTTTTGCCTTTTGGCACGGTCAACACGCCCAAATCGTGATTAGTACTATTCAAAGAGCTAAAGGTGAGCGAGCCGGTTTCCGGATGCAATGCTATGCCGTTCACATTTGTGGGAGCATTGTTTTCCAGGTTAATTTCCTGCTGGCCTATTTTCAATAAAATGGTTTTACCATCTTCCCATGATGCCAGGGACGTCGGTTGTTGGGGGGTCAATAAATAAAGAGACAATCCACCAACAAGACCAATCGAGCAGGCAGCGGCGGCAAATACGCGGATATACCGGTTGCGCACGCGCCTTTTGGCATTGATAATCAACTCTGCTGCTGAGATGCTGCCACCTGCGTAGGTGACCAGGTTCTCTTTTTCCATGTCTTCACGGATCTCATCATACAGCGACTGAAGCTCCGGCCGGTCGATCATCAACTTGTCCAGTTGAATTTTTTCGTCCGGTGTGATCGTTCCCAGAATGTCTGCCACGATCAAGGTTTGTATGTCAATAGCTTCAATATCCATAGTTGATATAATTATAGACAATCCTAAAATCCAAAAAGTATGAGTGAAGGGAAAAAAATTATTTTAACTGTAGTTTATTGCGGATAATCTTCAGGGAGGAGTACAATTGAGTTTTCACGGTATTGACAGAAATACCTTCAATTTTGGCCACTTCTTTGTGCGGGCGGCCTTCCATATATACCATTTCCACTGTTCGGCGGCTTTTGTCAGGGAGTTCCTGCATAAGCCGGGTGATGTCTTCCATTTGTTCATTTTCAGGTTTTTCAGGGGACTGTACCTCTGTGTTCATGGCAGAGTACTGCTGGTTACGTTTGGTTAGATTGGTGTCATGCTTTATTTTGTTCAAACAACTGTTTGCAGCCATACGGGTGAGGTATCCCCTGACTGCAGTGTTCACTTCAATGTCTTTTCTTTTATTCCACAGGTTGATAAAGACTTCCTGGGTCACATCTTCTGCATCATGAATATTACGCAGGATGCGGAAGGCAGCCACGAACACATCCCTGCGATATTTGTTATATATCTCAGCGTATGCGAGTTCGTTTCCGTCTTTAATAAGCTGAAATAGCTTTACGTCCTGCTCTTGAATCATTATATTCGGATTTAGGTACAAGATTTACTTATCCTGATAGCTCTGGTTCATTATAATTTTGGGGTTTGTTTTGGTGGAATTATTCCTTCCAAAAATAGTTAAATTTTCAGAATGTCATAATGAGTATAAAAATGATTAATTTTCCACTCATATTATCATACTTTTTGGCGATCAGAGTTGTCTATTATGCCCCAGTGCTGTTGTCCAAATTATCTACCCTCTGATTTTTGCCAGAATGGTCCCTTATCAAATATGAGAAGAATTTTTGCGGCCAATGGTGCTTTTTATGTAGTACTATGCCTGCTATTCTTACTGAGAGCAAGCATACCTGCATTCGCGCAAACCCCGGGTCCATCTGATGTGAACGAGATGTTGAATAAGAGAATGGATCTTTCGGTATCTAACAAATCATTAAAAGCCATATTTAAGCTGATCAGTTCCACGACCGGCTTACACTTCATTGCTTCCGCAAATCAGCTGGATGTAACGGATCATTATTCTATTTACGCAAGTAACTTTTCAGTAACACAAATATTGTTTGAATTGTTGGGCAGACAGGGTTTTACCTGGACTTCCAGAGGTGATATGGTGGTATTTAGCCGGTCGGGACCATTGATTCCTCTGCCACCGAATTCGATTGCAAAGAAAATTTCCAGCAAATTAAATGTCGTAACGGGTATTGTGATGGATGAGAAAGGGACGGCGTTGCCTGGAGCGACAGTAAGGATCAGTGGAACGAACCAGGGAGGTACGACAGATGAGACGGGGCGGTTTACTTTTCTGACGGAAAAGGAAGATGTGGTCCTTTATGCTACTTATACAGGATATATGCCTGCAGCGAAGGAGGCGAATATTGATGATTCTATCAGGATAAAATTAGTGATGGCGAATAATGTGCTGGATGAGACGGTGATTATGGCCTATGGTATTACCACCCGCAGAACGAATACCGGCAGTATTGCCAAAGTATCTTCCAGCGAGATCTCCCGCCAGCCGGTGGTAAATTTATTAGGTGCTTTGGAAGCACGGGTTCCCGGATTGGCAGTGACACCGTCAAGTGGTGTGAATGGAACGAGCTTTACGGTGCAGATCAGGGGAAGGAATTCTTTTGCGAATGGTTCAGATCCTTTATATATCGTAGATCGGGTGCCTTACATTTCCAGCAAGACTATCAATCTGTTGGGATCGATTGCGGTGCAGAATTTTGATGCAGGCGGGATTAGTCCGTTTAATAATTTGAATAAGGAGGATATTGAGAGCATAGAGATTTTGAAGGATGCAGATGCGACGGCGATATATGGGAGTAGAGGTGCGAATGGGGTGATATTGATCACGACCAAGAGAGGAAAAGAAGGGAAGGCCACGTTGAATTTGAAATTGAGTACGGGGATAGGGAAGGTGCCTGGTATGGACAATTTGCTATCCAAAGAGCAATATATGGCGATGAGGAAGGAAGCGTTTGCAAATGATGGGATCACGCCGGATAATCTGGAAGGGAGTGTGGGGTATGCGCCGGATCTGATGGCGTGGAATCAGAACCGGGCGAGGGATTGGCAGAAAATGATTATTGGTGGAACAGCCAACTTAACGAATTTGAATGTGGCGCTGAGTGGAGGGAGTAAGGTGATACAGTATCGGTTGAGTGGAAGTGTGTTGAAAGGGACGTCGGTGTTTCCAATAGATATGCCTTATTTGAGAGGGACAGGGGATGTGTCAGTGACGTATTTGTCTAAGAATAAGAGGTTGAGTGCGGATTTGAATGGGAAGTATGGGAAGGATCGGAATGAAATGTTCAATGGCAATTTGCTAGGTACGGTGGCGCCACCGAATGCACCTGGCCCCTGGGATGATAATGGGAAGTTGGTTTGGCAGGAGAATGGGGCGGAGTTTAGTAATCCTTTGGCAGATTTGTATAAGAAGTATACGATCAGGACCGGGAATTTGTTGGGGAGTATGAAATTAGGGTATAGGATTGTGGATAGTTTGAGTTTCCTGTTGTCGGCAGGGTTAAATAGGTATCGGGATAATGAGAATTCGCAGGTACCGACTTTTTCGATAAATCCGAGTTCAGATTCGGCATCAAATGGTTCAGCTTCGTTTGGGACGCAGGAGATAAAGAGTTATATTCTGGAACCTCAGTTGGATTATACTAAGACGTTTAAGTTTGGAAAGGTGAATGCGTTGATAGGAACTACATGGCAGTATAGTTCGAATACCAATATGGTGATAGATGCAGATGGGTTTACGGATGATGGAAGGTTGGATGATATATCGGCAGCGGGTAAAACAGCTATATTGAGTAAGTATTCCTCGAAATACAAGTATGCGGCCTTATTCGGACGTTTGATATACAATTATAAGGATCGCTATATTCTGAATTTTTCAGCGAGAAGAGATGGATCGAGTCGGTTTGGACCCGGAAAAAGATGGTCGAATTTTGGATCAATAGGAGGTGCATGGCTGTTTAGTAATGAAGATTTTGTAATGAATAATGTAAGATTTTTGGACTACGGAAAGTTGAGAGGTAGTTATGGGGTCACTGGTAATGATCAAATTGGGGATTACCGATATTTGGATACCTGGTCGTCTGGTGTCAACCCTAATCTATATCAAGGGATCATTCCATTAACTCCTGATGCTTTATTAAATACCAATTTTTCATGGGAGAGAAGTAAGAAAATTGAAACGGCTATCGAGCTTGGATTTTTGAAGAATAAGTTAATTACTACCATTGCCTATTTTAATAATACGAATGATAAACAAATAATAGCCTATAAATTACCTGCCCAAACCGGATTTATGAATGTTATCAAAAATGAAGGGGTCGTGGTAAGGAATTCAGGATGGGAATTTGATATGACGGCTGAAGTAATGAGGAGAAAACATTTTAGCTGGAGAGTAAATGCAAATATGACCTTTCCGAAGAACAGGTTAATGGTATTCCCTGATATAAGTCATTATGATTATGACCTCTATTATTCGGTAGGATATCCATTGAATGTATTGAAACATTATCATAATTTGGGTGTGGATAAAACTGACGGCCTTTATAAATTTGAAGATGTTAACAAGGATGGAGCACTGGGTTCTCCGGATTATAAAAATGAAGGAAATCTTGACCCCACATTCTATGGTGGTATTGGAAACGCATTTCAGTATAAAGCATTCAGGTTAGATATATTTCTCACTGTGAGAAAACAGACGGTGCCTAATTATTTCTACTCTGCATATTTTAATATGCTTGCACCAGGTGTGTTGGCAAATCAGCCTAAATGGGTACTGGATAGATGGCAGCATCCAGGAGATGAGACCAATGTTCAACGATTTGTGACTTCAAATATTCTGAATGGAGATGTTCAAAGCTATAATATTTATACTTCTGATGCGGTCTATGAGAATAATTTTTATATAAAGGTGAAGAATATTTCATTCTATTACACAATGAATAAGGATGTGGTAAAGAAATTAAAATTGTCGGACCTTAAATTTTATTTGCAAGGCCAAAATTTATTTATTCTGACTAAGTATAAAGGATTAGATCCTGAAACACCTTATTATTTCTCATTACCAACATTACGGATAGTAACGGCAGGATTGGAAGTGCAGTTTTAATAAATTCCCCATGATGAAAAAGTATATTGTAATACTGTTAGCGATATGGCTCCTTGGTTGTAATAAATTAATTGATGTGGGAGATCCGGATAATAGTGTAGTTGGGGAAAATGTATTTTCCCATGATACGTCTGCATTATCTGCTGTCAGTGGTGTCTACGCTAAAATTATGGCGTCCTTTCCCAATATGTTAAATGGAGGCCTATCTATTTGTGGTGGTCTGTCTGCCGATGAAATAGAGCCCAATAACCTGGCCAATACGATGCTGGAATTTTATAACAATTCAATATCAACTACAAGCACATTTAATAGATTATACTTATGGTATTTTGGATATAACTTACTTTACCAGACAAATGCTATTATTGAGGGAATAACCAATAGTACTTCCATGTCAGTAGATGTAAGTAATCAATTGTTGGGAGAATCCTATTTTATAAGATCTCTGATTTACTTTCAGATGATACAGCTATTTGGTGATGTGCCGTTGGTTACCTCGACCGATTATACGGCAAATGCAAAATTGAAGAGAACTGCTACGAGTGTTATTTTTTCACAGATAAAACAAGACTTGCTAAGGTCGACAGGATTGCTGAATGAAAATTATCCAAGTAATAGAAGGGTACGGGTTAACAAATGGGCAGCTAAAGCGCTGCTCGCAAAATTATATCTGTATGAAGGAGATTGGGTAGATGCAGAAAGTGCCTCGTCGCAGGTTATTAATGCCGGCCCTTATGGATTAGAAAACGATCTTAACCGGGTATTCCTCTTAGATAGTAAGGAAGCTATATTACAGTTTATGCCTGTTGAAGTTGGATATAATACATCTGAAGGTGCTCAGTTCGTACCCAGTCCCAATGGTACTTCATTACCGCAATATAGCGTCTCGGATTATTTGCTGAATGCTTTTGAAGCTGGCGATAAAAGAGCAAGTAGCTGGATTGGTAAGAAGGTAGTGAATGGAGTTACTTACACCTTTCCATATAAATATAAGTTACGGATAAATTTTAGTTCTAGCTATGTAGTAAGTGAATATACAATGGTGCTCCGTCTTGCTGAGCAATATTTAATCCGTGCAGAAGCAAGAGCTCACTTAAGTGATTTGCCGGGAGCTATAGCAGATGTAGACAGTATTAGAAATAGGGCAGGGTTGCCAATGATATCGGCTATAAATCCTGGTATTGACGGTAATAGTTTGTTGATAGCCATTCAAAAAGAAAGGCAAATAGAATTGTTTGCAGAATGGGGAAATCGTTGGTTTGATCTCAAACGTAATAAAACTGCAACAAGCATTTTGTTAAACAGAAAGTCAGTTTGGACGGATGCAGATACGCTTTATCCAATTCCAGGTGTAGAGATTAAGTTAAATTCAAATCTTACACAAAATCCTGGATATAATTAATTGGGGATGTATCCTAAATAAAACTTCTGATCATCGTATAAATACGAATCTTGCCTTACCAGGTAGCCGAATGAAAAGAGCGTGGATCTTAATTGATACACGCTCTTTTTGTAAGTCCCTTATTAGTTTGATCTGGTTGCTACAAGATTGGGATTGTCTAATGCTTTTAAACAGGTAATGCCTGAGCCCGGGCAATTTACTTCAGCCTGTGCCGTCGTCCCATATAATACTGTAGTTCCTCCAATAGTAATCCAATAATGATTCTCTGCTCTTACATCGGGTTTGATTTTAGTCGCATATGCTGCTCCCACACCAATTAAAGCAGCCAGCGCTGCGAATGCTAGTTTCATTTTGTTCATAAGATTAAATGTTTAAAGTGACAGAAAAAACGTCAAGCTGTAATTAGCATCAGACATACCCATCCCTATCCGAACCGAAATCCAGACCGTGATAGTCATTCCAATCTAATACACTTTTATTGGTTACCGGGAGAATATATTCATCTTCCTAATCAGTAGGATAGCAACTAGTCCAATTGAAACAAAAAACAAATTAAAATACAAATGTTGTACCCACGTGAACTGAACAATGGCGCCGCCACATGAGCAAGGTATTTCCCCAAAATATCTTAACTCTATCAGGATAATATACCCCGTAAAAAGTATCATCATTCCCGTCGCAATCTTCAGCCCCGTAAATCGGGTCTTCTCCAACATCAATAACAATGATACACATAACTCGGTGAAAGGGATCCCCCATACCAACAGGGGCAACAACTGAGCAGGAAACGGCTGTTTATGCATCTGGGAAACAAATACATTAAAATCCATCCACTTGCTTACAGCCGCGTACACAAACATAGTAATAAACAGTAGGCATACTGTATTAAAGAACAGCATTCTAGTTTTCATAGTCTTTATTTATACCAGTTCTATCTTCCCCGGTATGTCGCCAGTCTTTAATAAGGTTATTATTGAGGAAAGAGTCGGTCTGTTGCTTGGAGCAGGGTCCAGGCAATTAATAACTACATCCAATAAAACTGCTTCTAATCCTGCATTTACCAGTGCATTATAAATATTTCCTGAAAAGCTCTCCTGATCAACAGGATTTAAAATCATAAATGCTAATACAACCCCCATTGAATAAATATCATCCCCCGGTTCCGGCTGCTCACTCCGCCTTTGCTGTGGCGACATAAACATCGCCGTTCCATAGCCAAAAGGTGGATCCGGTGTACCCGCCGGCATATAATACGCTAACTCAAAATCCAGCAGGTATACTTTATCTTCCTTGATTATAAAATTATTAATCTGAACATCTCTATGTAAATATCCAAGCTCATGTAATCGTTTAAGTATTTCCGTTATCTGCAAAAAATAACCTAAGATCTTAACTTTGTCGGCTACCCCCAATTCACGCCAGATGCGATCCCTGTAAACATCTTTCAAGCGCTCCGGCAATACCTGTCCGTTTATATAACTCGTCACTAAATAATGATCTTCCCCCTTACTGCAAAAATCTATGACCTGTGGTACCGGCAATTCATGTTGTATGGCTTCCAGTACTGATTTCTGCCAGAATAACTTATGCGCCGATTCCCGCCCATACCTATCTATAAATGACGCCGCTCTTGCCTGCTTAATGATACAATGTGAAAATGCAAACTGCTTTATATTCACCCCCAAATAGATATCCCCCTTGGGATTAAATCGTAATAACTTTGTCGGTATATAATACTTCCCGATAATCCCCTTGCGCCGCTTATTCCGGTAGGCCACAGGTATATGGTACCTGATACCGTTATCCAATGCTGTATATAAAACCTTGCCTATTCGAAGACTATCATAGGGGGTAATACCCTGAAAGGCACTCGTTACGCTTTCCAGCTCCCGGACCAGTTGTATCGCCTGTTTCGCCTGCTTTGGATAGATCTCGATGATCCTGCCCGCTTCTTTGATACCCAGCGTCAATCCATTACTCTGATCCACCAGTCTGTTGTTTTTTAACAACCGGTACGATACAGCATACCCCTCCAACACAGGGATTACCTGATGTAATAAAGATTGGACCTGTTGCGAAAGCACCGAAATATACAGCGTGAAATTATTCCGCAATTCACAATCGCCTACCTCCAGCCAATGCTCAGATTCCTGGTAAGGTATACCATATGATGACAGATCGCTTGCAAACTCTTTTACTTCGTGTGTACTCAAAGAATACCCGTTATTCAGTTGAAAAACTGACATAAATAGCAGTTATGTATTAGCTCGTCCTTGACCTGTGTGCGCGTACAGGCTTTTATAAAGTAGTTTTAAATATCATGGATATAAGAATAAAGTAAAATACACTTTGTCCTCTGAGTATAGTATGATATTATTATTATTATTTGTCCCCAATTTGAAATATTAGTCGAAAGACCAATTGTATGGAATGTATAACAGGAACTTTAAAAAAAAGTTCGGGGAATTTCATAAAATTTTTTTTATTGAATTGTTTTTTATGTTAATGTAATTATTTATCTCATTCTCCGGAGCTGTTGGGGTTTTTGAAGCATGATCTGCTAACTGACAGGTATACACACTTTTAGGTAATGTTATCTTGATAATGCCGGCCAGTAATCGGGGCATAGTTAAAGGATAATCGGGTCGTTTTCAGGGTATAGCTATAGTACAGCTATACTATTATAAGTACACCATAAGGGCATCAACAGGGCACCTTAATATTTAAGGGATATGAAGGTGCCCTGTTGATGATGGAATGGTAATGAATCTACACTATGGTCCGACTATACCCCAACTACCCCTTTATAAGCCCGGGTTCACCTTGTGGCATGGTTTTATCAGTATGGACCCGTATGAAAGATTTACATAAGATAGTGACCAAAAAACGCCTGGGTTGCAATATCCTCGGCATTATCAGCTTTGTTTTGATATCTGTACAGATCGTTTTCGTAGTACTAATCATGTATAATAGGGTGCAGATCTGATAAAAATGGGGGCTTGTATCCTTAAATAAAAACCTTCATGAAAGAGGGAATTCACCAACGGGGGATGAAAAACATTTTCAGAAAAAAAAGGATATTTTTAGCTACCATGATGAAAAAACTATATTTAACCCTTGCTGGCTGTATCTATATCGCAGCAACTATTTCTGCCCAAACTACCGGTTTGCAGGAGCAATTACCCCTGTTAATGCACCGTGATCATATTCCCGGCCTGTCGGCTGCCTATATCTATCACGGCAAGGTAACCTGGGTGCAACATTTCGGTACCGCCGACGAAACTACCCATTCCCCTGTCACAGACAGTACCCTGTTTGAAGCAGCCTCACTTACAAAAGTCGTGACTGCCTATGCCGCCATGCAACTCATTGCCGAAGGGACACTTAACCCTGACAAACCGCTCAATGAATACCTGGGTAATAACTACGATATCGGAAACGACCCCCGTATCTACCAGATCACGGCCCGCAGGGTGTTGTCACATAGCGCCGGTTTGCCTAACTGGCGCCCCAATAAAGATTCATCCCTGCCTATCAATTTTACCCCCGGCGATCACTTTAGCTATTCAGGAGAAGGGTTCGTATACCTCGCCGTAGTCATGGAAAAGATCACAGGCATGACCTATGAGCAATTGATCAATAAAAGGGTATTCCTCCCATTAGGAATGAAACATAGCCATCTCACCTATCTTCCGGCTATTAAATCATATGCCAGAAGACATGACTGGATGGGAAACCCCACCTGGCTACCTGATTATACCAATATTAATGCTGCTGCCAGTCTGCGTACCACCGCAAAGGACTACGCTACCTTCCTGGCTGCTATACTGAATACACCCAAAGGCATGTTTCAGACACAGATTCATGTAGATACCGCAAAGGCTCCTCAACTCAGCTGGGGATTAGGTGTAGGACTGGATAGTGTTGCCGCGACACGGTATTGCTGGCATTGGGGAGATCAGGGCGATTCAAGGGCCTTCTTTTGTGGAGATATCAGTAAAAAGGATGGCATCGTATTCCTGACCAATAGTGCCAATGGCTTATCTATCGTACCGGATGTATTGGAAGTTGTATTTGGACCGCAGCAACTGGATATCAATAAATTTGTTGCGTATGGAAAATTCGACCCTACTGCGCTAACTTTAGTACAGACTATTCAAAAAGACGGTGCCGGAAAGGCGCTCATTGATAGCAAAATCGATGAAGACCATCTCAATACCATCGGCTATTATTTTTTAAACAAAAAGGATTATACGAACGCCATCGGCGTGTTTGCAAAAGCTACTACCGACCATCCGGATTCTTACAATGCGTGGGATAGTTTGGCAGAAGCATATATGAACCAGGGCAACAAAGAAAAGGCGATCGAATATTATGAAAAATCATTGGTGCTGAATCCGCAGAATAATAATGCGGTGGAGAAACTGAAAGAATTGAGGAAGTGATCACTTCCTCAATTGCGTAGGTGGAAACCCAAATAACTTCTTGAAAGCATAACTTATTATACCTCGCGAGATGATTCCTGCGGACAATACAATACTGTCCGGGCAATAGCGTATAGCTTTTATGCCCATCATATCCTTCCATCTTTCCCTTCAGTAAATAAATAAAAATATGTTCTGCAATAAATGCTTCCGGTGAAATATGAGGACCAATGTAGCAGGACCAGATCTGATCGATTTTCATGAGCATGACCAAATTTACTGAATTGCACTATATTTAATCAGGCTTTCTGCCGCTGCTAACACAGCAGTTTCATTACTCCGTGGAGCCCAGCCTAAAACCTTTATCGCCCTTTGATTGCTGGCATTGCGGTTGACTCCCAATAACGGCGCTATTGCTTTTGCCTTTTGATTACCCAAAAGCGCAGCGAGTTTTACTTTCCAGTCAGCCAATGGTTTTGTAGATATTTTAACTCCCACAGCAGACATTTTATTTTTTATATACTGGGCTATCTGCAGCAGACTCATAGTGCCACCTGCTAATGCCAGGAACCTTTCTCCATTGGCCTGATACAGTGACTTGCTACGAATCCTGTGCCACCGGTGACGAGTACCTGTTGCATTGTTGTTTTTATACAAATGTCAGGTGTATTTGAGTTGGTAGCTTTGTTGAGAAGTCATTTTTTGGAAAAAAAGAAGGTGTATCATAGATAAAAGAAACTCCTGAGAAACGGATAAAATAGAATCTGGCCCCATCAGGTCTCCGAATTAAAAGAGGGTGTATCTGACTTGTGATACACCCCCCTTTTTCATAACTATTTCTTCACAATCGTTTTTGTCGTTCGTGTACCATTCGCATCAATGGTTATCATATAAGCACCCTTCGGTAATGCAGATATATTCAACGTTTCTCCTGATTGCACCGGTCTTGCCGGCATCACCTGTCTGCCCAGTAAATCAAAGATCGTCACCTTGGCCTGTGCCGCATTAAATTGCAGGTGAACATCATTAGATGTAGGATTTGGATAAATGAGCACCTTCGTAGGCGTAGTTGCCAGTTGTAGCGCAGCTACGCGTGCTGTACTAGTCAAACCGGTTGTATACAACTGATTGGTTGGAATAATCTCTTTTACCTGTGAGCTACTTGACCATGACAGCTTTGCATTTGCACCGCCATAGTCTTCAAAGTATTCCATCTTAAAATCGTACTGCTGACCAGCCGTCAACGCAATCGTGCCACTATATTCAATATCCCAGTCATTAATCCATTTGTCAATCACCAGCTGGTTATTGATCCACAAACGTCTGCCATTATCACTGGTGATATAGAAAGTATATGTACCCGTGTAACGTGGCTCGATCTTACCCGTCCAGCGAATAGAGGTGTGGTCGATTGTAAGTCCGGGAGCAGGTGACCCTTCACCCCAGTCGAAATTAATATTCGGATCAATCCGGGATATTTTCAGGGTATCGAAGTTCATACCATTGTAATAGTTACCTGTAAGGCCATTGCCATTACCTACAGTGGCACCTTGGTACAATTGCCACCTGGATGACAACTGGCCGGTATCTGCTCTTTGCACCAATCTTGCTTCCGCAGCAGTACTTTCATTTTCAATGGAGATCACTTTTCCACTTAATACATTGATGAATTTGTAATACCCACTATCTGCAGCGATCGCAATGAATTGCTGATTCGTGGCATGTTGATCTGTATATTGCCAGATGTATGCATTGTCTGCCGTGCTGGAATTTGCCACATCCAGTACTTTGGCGCTGTGATACGCAGTGAGGGAGTAGATACCATCACCCATATGTTTGAAAGTAAAAGTCTGGTTCGCCGCTCCGGTAGGTGTCCATAATTGCAGACTCGCACCATTGCCTGTGCCACCAAGACCACCACGTACATCCATGTAGTAGTTGCTTTTTACGTTTCTTAGAGTATAAGAACCTGCCAGGTTAGGGTCACCGTTAGCACGTACCCGTAAGGAACTGAGTTTATCATCCCAGCTGTTCAGGAAAGCTGTATCACGGGTCAGCACAAGACTGTCGCCACCAAATTCGTCATTCCAATAGAGCACTGCCTGGTAACCTTTGGCAATCTTTACAGAAGTGACTTCGTCATTGTTGATCCCCTTTAACTTCAGACCGGATAATTTATACGCACCGATATTAAACCCTGCACGGAAGCCCGCGTAATTCAGGTCCTGGTACAAGGTAACCGGTCCTGAGCTGGTATCAGGTCTGCTGAATAATTGCGCGGCCGGAACGATCTGTTTAGACTGTGAAGCGCTTTCCCAGGAGAGATGACAGAAGGCATCACCAACACCTTCTCCATATTGCAATTCAATATTGTATTTCTGACCCGCTGTGAGCGCAATAGTGCCCGTGCGGGTATAAGCACCCTGTGTTTCGTAATCGTTGATGAGGGTTTGTCCATTTACAATGAGCTTCACTCCATCATCGGAATAACAGGAGAAGGTATACGTTTCAGAATACAAAGGTTGAATTTGTCCAGACCATTTTACAGAGAAATTATTATATCCCAGGTATTGATTGTTGGGAGAAAGATTCGCCCAGTCAGCATCTATGTTTTGGTTAAAAAGCGTATACCTGAGCGTATCCTGGTGATAACCGCTGTAGAAGTCCGCACGCAATCCATTTCCTTGTCCAACATTCAATCCTTTGATATTTTTGCGGATGAGCCACACGAATTCATCAGGAGCTACTACACGTACATTACTGTTCAGCCGGTTGATACAATCAATGACATCATCTACACTTCTATCCCATACGTGTACAGAGATCAGGCTATAGCCATCCTGTGAGTTGATATTCGTGGATGCTGCATTGAGGGTATTGGCCAGCGAAGCGGGAGAGGACAAGGTGCCCCACAGTGTATATCTGCCACCGATAGACGGTTTATCTTTGTACCAGTCTATTTGTCCGGCTCTGCCTGTGTAGTTGGCGCCGTAGCTATAGTAAAAAAGTGCATCGATATTATCCTGCTTCAGGTAAGGAGTAGGATCGT
>Ga0316604_10001253_pt1 | contig 23323 bp, 21 predicted proteins | sample OWC_soil_day20_C_FD_207650 | JGI IMG/M metagenome (GOLD analysis project Ga0316604, IMG submission 207650) | Wetland soil microbial communities from Old Woman Creek delta, Ohio, United States - OWC_soil_day20_CT | ecosystem: Environmental > Terrestrial > Soil > Wetlands | place: USA: Ohio...
CGCTGCTCTAATAAGTTTTCAAATTTATGAACCTTTACTGGTGCTGCGAAACGCATATAATTTGTTGCAACAATCATCTCACCGCACTCTAAATTTTTAATTTCATTGCGTTGACTCAAAATATCTTTACGGCACATCGCTTCTAATTTAGTCCTATCAGCTTTGGAAGCAAGGCCTAGAATAAATAAAGTATTTAACTGAGATAGAACATCATCGGCCAATAAACGTGGTTGCTGGTCAACGATACACATCCCTAAATTAAACTTCCGGGCCTCACTCACTAGGCGAGCAAACACATTATTGCTACTGTGTGCTTTTTTACCTAAAAACCGATGGGCTTCTTCTAGCACTATTAATACTGGTTTAATTTGACTGCGTTCAATTTCAGTCTTGCTAGCATAATTTTTTAGTAGTTTTTTTGATAACAAAGTAGACAAAGCCTGCTCGCCTATAGCTGAAATATTTTTTAGTTCAACAAGCACTACCTTACCTTGTTCCAATTCGGCAAGCATTTCGCTAATAACAGTTTGCTCTTCTTCAGCGATATTAAGTTCCTGCATTACATTCCAACAAATACTTTTTATTTTTCCAATAGTCCGAGCATTATATTTTTGTCCTGTACAGCCAGCCAATTCTTCAACAATATCGTCCACATCATATTGCAGTACGTATTTCATCCAATTTTCTTTCCATATTGATGAAAGCTTATAGATGGCATCAAGCTGCGGCTCAGTAAAAGTAGCACAAGCTGTAATATCATCTGCATCAACCTCAGCAAAATTTACTGCAATTTTTTTCCCATATTCCTGCACATCAGTATGATAAACACTTAAACGATCTTTAGACATAGGATGAGATGATAAATCTTTAAAATACTCATTATGGACATCAAAAACTAACAATCCATAGTTTCCACTATCAACGACAGAACTAGCTAATACCTTTATTAAATTGCTTTTACCTGACCCAGTAGTACCAAAAACCCCAATATGCTCTGTAATTGCTTGTGAGCCATAAATACCTACTGGTAAACTAAGTGCACCACGCCCGCTTTTCAAAAAACCAACTTCTAAATCACCTTTCATTTCAGCGAGCAAACTGGTATCTTGAGGACTGAGTGCCCGCACCTGACAGAAAAAGTCTGGACAGGTTTTCGGATTGAGCAGCTGACCACTATCATCAGCATAACATAACTGCTCAGCCAGACCAATTTTCACAGTATGATTGCCGCCCAAATAAAAATCTAAATCCTCCTGATTTTCTACCTGACCATTTTCGTCAAGCTTACTCATCAAATAGCCAACACCATTTATACCTGACCAACGTGATTTTACTTTGAAATCATAGGCCCTAATGTAAAACCTATCATTATTTTTACCTTCCACAACTAAAATATCACCAAAATCAACATCTTGATTAGGTCCAACCACAAACTCTACTGAAGTACCTTTGGCATATGTCAATCGTCCTTTGTATTCTGCATCCATAAATCTACCCCCTTCTAGAAGTATTATTCCCTATGCTTGCACAACGCAGATGGACGTTTTTCAAATAGACGCTATTATTAATTATAATGTACTAAATAGTCATAAAAATAACAGGGATTATTTTCCCTGTTATTTTTATATTTATTTATCGTCTTACAAATGGCCGATATGCCCGGGGTGGTTGTAAAATTTCTGCGAAAATTACACCATTTGTGATCATGTTTTGCTCAAGCTTACCATGCCATGCCGATTGCTCTTCCACTATAGCAGGAACACTTTGCGCTTTGTCAACTACCATCGATGATTGTACTCCAGTGGCACTCGCCATATATTCTACTGTCTTGATTTTGGGGGATGCATTCATCATTTCAGGATTTAGCAGTTCAGGTACAGCTGATTGTATATTTTTTTTTGCAAGATAACGCTTTAATAATGCTGGACCTAAATAGAATATTGCCATGAATAGCAGCAGTATTAATATATCCATCATATCACCTACCGTCTAGGTTCTTCAGGTTTAGACTCTTTGGGCGCTGTAGGTCCGGCTTTACTAATGGTTTCCCGCATTTGGGTATCTGCCATAATATTATTCATATTATAATAATCCATAACCCCGATACGCCCTTCAGTTAGGGCTGTAGAAAGAGCATGAGGCACCTCAGCTTGAGCTTCCACTACTTTAGCTTGCATTTCCTGGGTATATGCTTTCATTTCCTGTTCTCTAGCTACTGCCATGGCCCGGCGTTCTTCGGCTTTGGCCTGGGCAATACGCTTTTCGGCTTCCGCTTGATCGGTCATGAGCTCTGCACCAATATTGCGTCCTACATCAATATCGGCAATATCAATTGACAAAATTTCAAAAGCCGTCCCCGCATCAAGACCTTTCGACAATACGGTTTTAGAAATATAATCAGGATTTGCTAATACATCCTTATGATCAGCAGAAGAACCAACAGTCGTAACAATACCTTCACCAACTCTAGCTAATACCGTAGCCTCTCCAGCACCACCAACCAACCGATCAATATTAGCCCGTACTGTAACTCTAGCCTTAACTTTAAGCTCAATCCCATTTTTAGCAACAGCAGCAACGATCGGTGTCTCAATAACTTTAGGATTAACACTCATCTGCACTGCTTCAAGTACATCACGACCTGCCAAATCAATGGCGGCAGCCCTTTGAAAAGGCAGAGGAATCTCAGCACGATGGGCAGCAATCAAGGCATCAACGACCCGATCTACATTTCCTCCCGCCAAATAATGGGCTTCTAATTGATTCACAGTAACCTCAAGCCCTGCTTTATTAGCTTTAATCAAAGGCATTACAATTCTAGCAGGGGGCACACGTCTAAGCCTCATACCCACTAATGTAAAAATACCAACGCGCACTCCAGCAGCAATGGCAGAAATCCACAATCCCAAGGGAACAAAATGTAAAAATACACTAACTCCCACAACAATTAGAAATACAAAAAATGCAGGTGCTATTATTCCGCTCATAACGATCGCCTCCGTAATTTTATTTACTCACACTGGGCGCACTACAATTCTACTACCATTAACACTCACCACCTTGACCTTAGTGCCTGGTTCAATATACTGACCTTCTGATACTACATCAATTTTCTCCCCATCAATCGTCATCATACCAGCTGGTCTTAAGAGACTAACAACAAATCCTTCCCTATCAAGATAACTGCTATAATCGCGACTACTACTGAAACCAGCTTGGGATGTTTCCGATTCTTTGAGCACCATTTTCCCCCACAATCTACTAGACGGCAAAAATTTGAGTATCAATAAAAAAACAGCAATTGCCAGAGCTAAGCTAATGGATAAAATATTCACAGCTACCATATTGCCACCTAATGTGAGAAAAAAGCTAAGTAAAATACAACCAATACCGCTAATACCCCAAAAGCCAAAACCAGGTATATAGAGTTCAACCAATATTAGAACAATACCACCTACAAACAACATCAATTCCAGCCAACCAGCCACACCTGTCAACCACTGACTACCGAAAAACAATAAGGCGGCAAATAAACCAATAAACGCAGCTACCCCCATACCCGCAGTTTTAATTTCTGTAAATACCGCTAAAAAAATTACAGATAATAATAATGATTTCACTGTACCATTAGATAGCCAACCAGCCAGCTTTTCCTGAGTGGCAAGGTTATATTCTACTATCTCGTAATTTGTTAGACCATAATAGGCGAGTACTGCGCTACGATCAGCAGCTGATACATCAGCATAACCAACCTCAATGGCTTGATAATCTGTCAAAGCTAAGATTTGCCCTGGTTCAGCATATCCAGCGAATCCCAAGGTCTTATCAACCATGGCTTCAGCCACTTTCACATTTCGGCCTCTTTGATTGGCGGTAGCAGCAAACTCTGCTTTTAATGCCGCAATGGTTTTTTCTGTCGTGGGTATAGGTTCTGCCGCCCCAATACTTCCTCCTGGAGCAATAGCAATATGTTGATGAGCAAGAGCTATGAGCGCTCCAGCTGACCACGCTCGATTTTTTATGTAGCAAACCGTCTCGATGGGGGTTTGGCTAATCACATCACGAATCTTAACTGCGGAATCTACAAGCCCGCCAAAAGTATCAATTTCAATCATAATCGCCCGGGCGTGCTTGCCTTCAGCATCTGCCACTGCACGGTTCACCAACGCCGCCTGTCCTCCATCAATTTCACCCTTAATATTAATGACAACCACTGGCTGGGCATTGGCTATTATTGGTTGACACGCCATTAGTCCGTTAATAACCATACATAAAGCAAGCACTACAAATATGCGCCCTATACGCCCCATAGTTATCACTCCCAATCTATGATATATTGCTTATCATTATATGAAAATTTTTCTAAACTTTTCTGTCTTATAATATATTAATTATACTATAAACTATCGAAATTTTTACTAATTTATGTATATAAAAATTAAAATCCGGTACTTATTAAAAAATAAGTACCGGATTAACTCATTGATTTAGCATCTCTCGTACAATGGTGTTTATTAACTTACCATCAGCACGTCCCTTGACTTTAGGCATAAGAACAGCCATTACCTTGCCCATTTCTTTCGGGCTAACCGCTTGCGTTTCCGCTACAGCACTCTCCACTAAAGTGCGAACTTCAGTTTCGCTCAGCTGTACCGGTAAGTAATTCATCAAAATTGCAATTTCCTGTTCAAGACTGTCGACCAAATCAGGGCGATTACCTTTCTTGAATTCTTCAATTGAATCCCGACGCATTTTTACTTCTTTTGCCAAAACGTCTAAAACCTCATCCTCAGAAAGCTCTTGCTTACGATCAATCTCGACATTTTTTATGTTAGCGCGTACCATACGGATAACTGAAAGTCGCAATTTGCCGACTTCCTTCTCCTTCATAGCCTGCTTCATATCTTCTGTCAATCTCACTTTTAGAGACATATAAATACCTCCGAAACGTGCAAAATCCTTACTTAAAACTTACGTTTACGCGCTGCTTCGGACTTTTTCTTGCGCTTTACGCTAGGCTTTTCATAATGTTCGCGCTTTCTTATTTCAGCAAGGGTGCCGGCTTTTTGACAAGTACGCTTAAATCTGCGGAGTGCACTATCAATTGTTTCGTTTTTTCCTACTTTAACTTCTGACATCTGATATCCCTCCCTCCACTCGGACCGTTACGGGGAAATGTATTTCGTTTACATACACCTAAAGATTATACACGATCAAGGTACACATTGTCAATATTAACCTGGCGGCCACGTCATAAATCTGCCACCCAAAATATGCCAATGCAAATGATGAACTGTTTGTCCACCATTATCCTTTGTATTTACCACCAACCGAAAACCATCTTCAGCAAGTCCAAGCTGAGTGGCAATTTTGGGTATGGTAGATAAAACATGACCCATAAGCGGGATATCATCAGGCACTAGTTCCAGGAGATTCGCAATATGTTTTTTGGGAATTACCAGCACATGGACTGGGGCCGCTGGATTAATATCAGGAAAAGCAATGATATGTTCATCCTCATATATAACAGTCACAGGCACTTCCTTGGCTGAAATCTTACAAAAAATACATTCCTGCGTCATACTACAACACCTCCCTTCTGTTAGTAATTTTATCATAGCGTCTGAGTCATATAATAGGATTCTATCAAAATCTATTCTGTTTTTTTTACAGATATCCTGCTATAATATGTTAACTTTTTAAGAAAATTTAATCGATGATTGTCCCCCATATGCCATCACGATATGGTTTTTCCAGATGAACATTACATACTTTTTCTTGCGCCCCATGATTTCCACTCGCATAGACTCTAATATAATTGCCAGTAAACCCCTCAATAATTCCACCCTGCTCAGGCTCAAATAATACTGCCATCTGCTTATTCAGAAACCGCTCTTGAAATTCAGCAGCTTTTTTTTCAGCCAATTTTTGCATCATTTGTACGCGGCGTCTTTTTTCATCCTCAGGTACTTGATCAGCATAATCAGCTGCTGGCGTACCACTACGACGGGAATAAGGGAAAATATGCATACGGGAAAAATCCATACTTTCAACAAATCGTAAAGCATTCTCGAACATTTCCAATGTTTCACCAGGAAATCCAACAATAATATCGGTAGATATTCCAATATTATCCACCTTATCTTGAATACTATATATGAGTTTTTGATATTCTGCTAAAGTATAGTGTCTATTCATCGCCTTAAGCACTTGGTTATCACCAGCCTGCAAGGGCAGATGTAGGTGAGGGCAAAGTCTATCATCCTGCTGCATAATAGCAATCAGTTCATCCGATACTTCAATTGATTCTAGAGAGCCCAATCTGAGTTGTACAAGGCCTTCAATGCTGAGCACAGCTTTCACGGCATCCACTAGTGTAATGGCCCCTTGAGCATCACGGCCATAGGCACCAAGATGAATTCCAGTCAGCACAATTTCTTTAAATCCTGCTGCAATTAATTTTTCTGCTTCCCTTGTCACACTCTCCAGGGGGCGGGATCTAAGAGGTCCCCGGGCGTAAGGAATAATACAATAGGTACAAAAATTAGTGCAACCTTCTTGAATTTTTAAAAAGGAACGCGTGCGTCCTTCCGGTGTTTCAAACAAGGGAATATCCTCAAAATGATCAGCTTTCATTATATTTGCAACAATATTCATAGTCCCCCTAGATTGCCCCACTTGTTCAACTAAGTCAACAATACGGTGCCTCTCCTGGGTCCCGACAATCACATTAACACCTTCAATGGCTTCAATCTGTTCAGGTGATACTTGGGCATAACATCCAGCTACAGCCACAATAGCCTCTTCATTAAGCCGTATAGCCCGCCTAATGAGTTGGCGAGATTTACGTTCACCTAAATGAGTCACAGAACAGGTATTAATAACATAGACATCTGCAACTTGCTCAAAAGGAGTTATTTCATAGCCACGTTGTTTAAATAGCCCTTCCATAACCTCTGTTTCAAACCGGTTTACTTTACACCCTAGCGTAGTAAATGCAACTCGTGGCACACTTAGCCCCCCAAATCACCATATTCATACATGACAATTGAAACCCCTGCCAATGCGGCCGTCTCAGTACGCAAAATACGTGGTCCTAGGGTAACAATACAGGCACCATGACTTTGACACAAAGCAACCTCTTGGGCACTAAATCCACCTTCTGGGCCCACTAGCAGCAAGTAGTTTTTAACATACTGCTGAGCTAAGGCTTGTTTCAAACCTTGGGCAGCCTGTCCTTCATAGAGCATCATAACAACAGTCTCAGCATCAAGAGCTGCTAAGATAGTAGCGAGGCTTCGAACAGGCTCAACAATCGGTATGACTGCCCGACCGCATTGTTTGGCTGCCTCAGAGGCAATCTTTTGCCAGCGTTCCTGACGTTTATTTTTTTTAGCCTGATCATATTGTACTACTGAGTATTCTGCTGCCATGGGATAAATCCCCTTTACTCCCAGTTCCACTGCTTTTTGCACAATATAATCCATTTTATCACTTTTAGGCAAGCCTTGGGCCAAATAAACATTCACAGGCGCTTCTTTGTCCTCTGCTATTGTTTCTTGCAACGCAAGGACTACCTTATCCATAAGAATACTATGAATTTTTGCTATGCCTGCACTGCCATCAGGTGCTACAACGACAATTGAATCACCAACTTGCAGCCGAAGTACCCTGCTTATATGGTGAACATCTTGCCCCTGAATCGATATTTCAGCTCCCAAAGGTTCATCAATAAAAAATCGACGCAAATCAGATGCCCCCTTTGCGCGCCACTATAGCAACCCATCCGCCTTCTTCAATGACTTTATCAATCACTAAGTTTTGTGTGAGCATTGCAGTCGTAACATCACTCAGTCGTTCTGTAATAATGCCGCTGGCAATAAAGACACCATCATCCTTAAGCCTTATTGGAATATCCCCAAGGAGTTTGATGACAATGTCTGCAATAATATTGGCAATAATAACATCGGCCTGACCCGTTGTTATCCCTGCAAATAAGTCACTTTGGACGACCTGAACAAGATTCTGAACGTTGTTAATAACCACGTTTTCCTTAGCTACCCGCACTGCAACTGTATCGTAATCGGCAGCCTCTACATGACTTGCGCCAAGCTTAGCGGCAGCCACAGCCAAAATTCCTGAACCAGTACCAACATCAAAAACAACATGACCAGGCTGCACCACTTCTTCCAATACTCGGCAGCACATGGCTGTCGTATGATGAGTACCAGTACCAAAGGCCATACCTGGATCAAGTTCAATGACTAAATCTCCATCCATAGATACATAATCTTCCCACGATGGTTTGATCACAATCCGCTCTCCCACTTTAATGGGGTGGAAAAACTCTTTCCATGATGATGCCCAGTCTTCTTCCATGATTTCGCGGCATTTAGTTATCCCAGTTCCTTTATTGATGCCATAAGAAACAAGTTCTTGAATCTTTTCTTCAAAAAGACCTAGCTTATCATCCAAATGCTCATCAGCAGGCAAATAAGCCTTGACTACTACAATTTCAGTATTAATTTCGACCGGAATGTCAGAATAATCCCATCTCCCTGATCTAAGGTATGAATTAACAAGCTCAGGATCTTCAATGACCACACCACTAGAGCCTAAATCATGAAAAATATTAGCCACCATATCAGCTGCCTCATGTGTAGTCTGAATACTAACTTCTGTCCATTTCATACCAATCGCCCCTTATTTTTTCAAACCACTAAGTTGCAACTATCCTGTATAGATCAAAACCTTACCATTGCATCTTAGTGGTTTAATTTGTTCGTCTTATACTCCACCAAATATATCTTTAACTTTTTTGAAGAAATTCTTTTGCTCAGGATTGATATTCTCACCGCTCGCCTTCGCAAATTCCTGTAAAAGTTCACGTTGTTTATCATTTAGTTTTTGCGGTGTCAGAACTTTTACTCTTACATGCTGATCACCGCGACCATTGCCCCTAAGATGGGGAATTCCTTTGTCTTTTAAACGTAAAACCGTGCCTGACTGTGTTCCCTCACTAATCTTAAGTTTCACTTTACCATCAAGTGTAGGAACTTCAATCTCATCCCCCAAGGTAGCCTGCACAAAACTAATGGGCACCTCACAAATGACTTCATTACCTTCCCGTGTAAACAGTTTGTGCTGTTTTACGAAAATATAAACATATAAATCTCCTGGAGGACCACCACGCATACCTGCTTCGCCTTCATGAGTGACTCTAAGCCTTGAACCATTATCAACGCCTGCAGGAATCTTGACCTTTATTTTACGTTTTACGCGACTTTTGCCCGTGCCTCGACATTCCTTACATGGTGATTGTACAATCTTGCCTTCACCGTGGCAACGATCACAAGTCCTAGTATTGATCATACGGCCAAAAGGTGTATTTTGGGCTACCTGCACCTGACCTGTTCCTTTACACTGACCACAAGTTTCAGCATGAGTTCCAGGAGCAGCACCTGAACCACTACATTTCTTACAATCTTCAGTTCTGGGTATTTGAATCTCATTTTCTACGCCAAAAGCAGCTTGTTCAAAGGAAATCTCCATATCATAACGTAAATCAGAGCCTTTTTCAGGGCCTGGCTGACGACCACCAAAACCCGACTGTCCACCAAAAAACATATCAAAGATATCATTAAAACCACCGCCGCCACCGCCGAATCCACCAAAACCACCAGCGCCTCCGCTACCATCAAAGGCAGCATGACCCATTTGATCATATTGCCCCCGACGTTCAGGATTGGATAAAACCTCGTATGCTTCATTCACTTCTTTAAATTTAGCCTCAGCCTCTGGTTTATCGCGGTTTACGTCTGGATGGTACTTACGTGCCATTTTACGAAAAGCCTTTTTTACTTCATCATCAGACGCATTCTTATTTACGCCTAACACTTCATAATAGTCGCGTTTACTCACATTACACCATCCTATCTACTTTCTGATAACTAAAAGAGAAAAACAGTTGAACCGCAAAGACACACAACACCTTGTTATGGCATAGTGTCTTAGCGGTTAATTAACTGTTATCAACAGCACAGTGTTTGGCAGGGAAATAAAACATCCCTGCCAAACATATGTTACTTCATTTCATCAAACCTGAGATTATTTTTTTTCTTCGTCGACTACTTTATATTCAGCATCAACAATTTTTTCTTCTTTAGCTGTACCAGGTGCTGCCTGCTGCTGTTCTGCTGTAGCTTCTTCCTCTGCTTTATACATTGCAGCTGACATTTCATATAATGGCTTTGTTAATTCTTCCGTATCTGCTTTAATCTTTTCAATGTCAGTACCTTTCAAGGATTCTTTCAACTGATCAGCAGCTTTTTGTACTTTTTCTACTAACTCTTTATCAGCTTTATCGCCCGCATCTTTAATAGCTTTTTCCGCTTGATATACTAAGGAATCAGCATTATTACGAGTTTCGACTTCTTCCTTACGAGCTTTATCTTCTGCTGCATGTGCTTCTGCCTCGTTGACCATGCGCTCAATATCCTCTTTGCTCATACCACCTGAAGAAGTAATTGTAATTTTTTGTTCTTTACCTGTTCCCAAGTCTTTCGCAGATACGTGAACAATACCATTGGCATCAATATCGAATTTTACTTCAATCCGTGGTACCCCGCGTTGTGCCGGAGGAATATCTTTAAGTTCAAAACGTCCTAAGGTTTTATTGTAAGTTGCCATTTCCCGCTCACCTTGTAGAACATGAATGTCTACAGATGGCTGATTATCAGCAGCTGTTGAGAATATTTGGCTCTTGGAAGTAGGAATCGTTGTATTACGTTCAATAATTTTAGTGCATACGCCACCTAATGTTTCAATTCCAAGTGATAGAGGAGTTACATCAAGAAGGAGTACGTCTTTTACTTCTCCAATGAGTACACCAGCTTGGATAGCAGCCCCTACAGCTACACATTCATCAGGGTTTACACCACGATGTGGTTCCTTGCCTAAGAATTTTTTGATGGCTTCTTGTACTGCTGGAATACGAGTGGAACCGCCAACTAAAATTACTTTTTCAATATCTTTAGGCGATAGTCCTGAATCGCTCATTGCTTGGCGAGTTGGTCCCATAGTTGCTTCAACTAGATCAGCAGTGAGTTCATCAAATTTAGCACGAGTTAAATTAAGATCCAAATGCTTAGGACCGGTTTGATCTGCAGTAATAAATGGCAAGTTAATATTTGTTGTCATGACACCAGACAATTCAATTTTTGCTTTTTCTGCAGCTTCGCGGAGTCTTTGTTCTGCCATACGATCTTTCGATAAATCAATACCACTTTCTTTTTTGAACTCAGAAATAAACCATTTCATAATGCGTTCATCAAAGTCATCCCCACCCAAACGATTGTTACCATTGGTCGCTTTTACTTCAAATACGCCTTCACCTAGTTCTAAAATGGATACGTCAAAAGTACCGCCACCTAAGTCAAATACCAGTACTGTATGTTCATTACCTTTATCAATACCATATGCAAGAGCTGCGGCTGTTGGTTCATTAATAATTCTTAGCACTTCAAGACCAGCGATGGTTCCAGCATCTTTAGTTGCTTGACGCTGGCTATCATTAAAATATGCAGGAACAGTGATAACGGCTTTAGTTACCGTTTGACCTAAATAAGCTTCAGCATCGGCTTTAAGTTTTTGCAAAATCATAGCTGAAATCTCTTGTGGTGAATAGTTTTTTCCATCAATTGTTACTTTATGATCTGTGCCCATATAACGTTTAATTGAGCTAATGGTGCGATCTGGATTAGATACCGCTTGACGTTTAGCAAGTTGACCAACTAAGCGCTCCTCTGTTTTTGAAAAGCCCACAACTGAAGGGGTAATTCTAGCACCTTCGGCATTGGCAATAACTACAGGTTCGCCACCTTCCATTACTGCTACACATGAATTTGTTGTACCAAGATCTATACCAATTACTTTTGACATGATTTATACCTCCTTAAAATATGTAAAAATTTATACTCAAAATAAACTCTGTATAACCTATATCTTACGGAATCAAAAATGATAGCATCTTTGATTCCAATTAAGAACCACTTTCTTAATTACCTACGACTTTAACCATACTTGGTCTTATTACTTTGCCTCGTACAGCATAGCCTTTTTGCAGTTCTTCAACCACAGTTCCATCAGCTTGCGTCTCATCTTCAACCCTCATAACGGCCTCATGTTTTTGTGGATCAAACATCTGTCCTATGGCTTCCACTGTTGTTAGACCACACTTTTCTAACACTTGTAAAAACTGACGATGGATCATTTCTACACCGAGCAACAACTTAGCAGCATCTTGATTCGCTGCACTGCCTAATGCTCTTTCAAAATTATCAACCACTGGCAGCAAATCCAGAATAACATTTTGCGCCACAACCATAGACAAATCTTCTTTTTCCTGACGAGTACGTCGACGATGATTTTCAAAATCAGCCTGGAGGCGCTTATAGCGCTCAATGTGTTCTTCAATCAAACGATCTTTATCTGCTACTTGCGCCTGCAACCCCACCATATCATCTTGATTTAAGATTTCGACGGTTTTTTCCACGGCTTCGTCAACTACTTCATTCATATCATTCACTTCTTCATCATCCTTGCCCTTTGTTTCGGTCAAATCTATCACCTCATATTTTAAAATTGTGTCAAACCACCTATTTTATTGACTCCAGTCTTAGTGATACTAGCATCTTCTACTTTCTTTTTGATAATAGTATCAATGCGTAAAATCGCAACTGCAACCTCACCAGCTGCCTTTACTGCATGAAGCTTTACCTTAACAGGATCAACTACTCCCAACACCAGCATATCAACGACTTCACCAGAATCACAATCAATTCCTAATGAATCTAGTCCTTGACTACCTTGGGTTGCCACAACTTCTTCGACTTTTTCTAGAGGATTATAACCTGCATTCTCCACGATTTGCGCTAAGGGCATTCTTAAAGCATGTGTGACGCAATCCACACCATAAGCTGACATACCTTTTACATTTCCTCGTGATTGTTCAACAGCGCGGCTCACAGCAATTTCTATGGAACCGCCCCCAGGTACATAACCACTTTTGACAGCAGCCTGCACACTCGAAGCTGCATCCTTGGCAATACGTTGCCGCTCACCGACGACTTCAGTTGTGGCAGCACCTACTAAAATAGTCGCCATAGGCTTACCAGCCCCGCCTAGAATACGGATATGTTCTAATTTTTCATCCGCATAGACGGTATCTGCGTTGCCTAAATATTTATGAATATCAGCGAGATCTTTTTTTAGACCAGTGCGTTTTATCATGCGAGCACCTACATGCTCAGCTCCGCGCCGTAAATCTTCAGTTAGAACTCGCTGAATTACCATAACACCAGCATCTGTTAATATTTCCTCAGCCATCGGGTGAACTCCCCGATCGACGAGGACTACTTGAACACCAAGTTCGATGATTTTGCATATATTTTCTTTAAACTGATATAGAAGTTCTCTAGATAACTTAACTCCTGCTTCAGTATTTAACGCTTCATCTTTAATTTCTTCAGGCTCTAGAGCATCATCAATGACCAGCACTTTAGCCTGACTGACCGATAGTGGCATTTCTTGATTCATGCGTTCTTTATTAACAATAACACCCATAAATACTTCATTGTCAGCGCCCTCTTCGGCCATAATAATGTCAGACAGCTTAAATTTAGATTCACATAATTTTTCGAAACCAATTAAGCGAGCAGCCCTAACAACGAGATCTGCAATATCTTCATACTCACGCCCGGCAATCATGGCAATATTGCGCACAATTGGAGCATTTATATCCTTAATCTCCCGGGCACGCAGTTTAATTTGCTCTAAGGCACAGGCTATCCCATATTTAACCCCTTCAATGACCCGGGCAATAGGTACTCCTCTGAGTACTTGATTAACCCCTTCACTAACCAGACCACCAGCCATGATTGTGGCAGTTGTTGTACCGTCCCCCACTTCAGCCTGTTGGGCTTTGGCAATATTAATCAGCATATTCGCTGCCGGATGATTGACTTCCATTTTATCTAAAATAGTGACACCATCATTTGTAATAACGACTTCACCAGAAGAGTCTACCAGCATAGTATCAAGTCCCTTGGGGCCAATTGTTCCCTCGACAGCTGCTGTGATCGCTCTGACCGCATTGGCGTTGGTCATTAACGCTGCCAAACTCTCGTCAACTTCAGAGCCGCTCCCACCTTGCTTTAGCTTCACCTGTGGCACCCCCAAATTATACTTCCATTATATGTATACAATGTTGTGTAAACACCCTTTATATGTATAGTAAAGCTCGCAACATCGAGCTTTACACTTTATATTTTTTTAGTACTTCTCCCAAATGCTGATGCATAAATTCTAATACTGACATCACTTTACCGTAATCCATTCTCGTCGGACCGAGTACTGCCACCGTTCCGACCACCTGACCATCAATGCGGTAAGTAGCCTGCACCATACTACAATCTTTTATACCGCTATATTTATTCTCACCACCAATAGTCACTATTACACCATCATTATCTTGTGTCTGCAAAATATCGCATAATAACTGTTCTTCTTCTAGCATACCAAGAAAAGATTTTACTTTATCAATGTTTTTAAATTCAGGCTGACTCAATAGTTGGGTAGTACCACCAAGATAAAGACGTTCATTTTTTTCCACAACCAACGCTTGCCTCAGTATTTCCATTGCAATTTCAAATAACTCAGCATCAACGACGATATCTCGTTGTATCTCTCTTAGCATATCTATTTTAATTTTATCAAAAGATAGACCTGCTAAACGTTTGTTGATGCTTGCAGCAATATGTTGCAAATCATTAAAAGAAGTGCCTTTTGGTATGTCAATGACCTTATTTTCTACAAACCCAGTATCTGTTACAACAACCAAAATAGTCCGGCAGTCATCAAATGGTAGAAACTTTAAATATTTAAAAGCACATTTAGACACTTGTGGGGCTAGAACCAAGGAAATATTATTGGTCATACTTGACAATATCTTAGCTGTTTCCTGAAAAACTTCCGCAACATGACGAGTTTTTGCCTTATACCAATTCTTAATAAGGGCAATTTCCTTGTCTGATATTTGGGTTGGCGCTAATAAGGAATCAACATAAAACCGATAACCCTTGGCAGAAGGAATTCTTCCTGATGATGTATGAAGTTGCTCAATGTAGCCTAACAATTCAAGGTCAGCCATTTCATTACGAATCGTCGCCGGACTAACTCCTAAAGCATGCTTGCGTGCAATGGTACGTGAACCAATAGGCTCAGCGGTGGAAATATAATCATCAACAATCGCCTGTAGGATACTACGTTTTCGCTGATCCATCATACAAATTCCACCTCCTATTGTTAGCACTCACTTTCAGAGAGTGCTAACACCTAATAAAAAAATACCACTCTTCACCCTAAATGTCAAGATGTAATCATAGATAATATTATGGCAAAAATGCACGAAACACAACATTGCCATATTTCATGCCGATCTCTGTAAGAAATATTCTATCTTTAGTTGTCAGAATAAGACTTTTGCCTGTTAACCTCGCTATGGCATCTCCATAATAAGTAAAAAAATCAGCATTAAAATAGTCATTAAATTTTTGCACTGACATCCCTTGCACCGTGCGCAAGGCTAAGAATACATATTCAGCCATGGCAGTACTACGCTCTGGGATTTCCCGCTCTGCTATGGGCAACAGACCTTGTTCAATAGCCCTAATATATGCAGCCACATCAGTCATGTTGGCCAATCGCTCTTTTTGCCAAAAAGAGTGGGCTGCTGCTCCTATCCCTATGTAAGGCTGATACTGCCAATATTTAAGATTATGGTGACATTCATAACCGATCTTGGCAAAATTAGATATTTCATACCGCGCAAGCCCCTTTTGGGGCAATAACTGGGTTGTAAGTTCATACATAGCTTCATCAGTATCTTCATCAGGCAGGTGAAGTGCACCTTGCTGCTGCATTATAGCAAAAGGTGTGCCGTCCTCTACTTTCAGTCCATAAACTGAAATATGGGAGACATCAAGCTCTACGGCCTGGAGAATACTATCACTTAACTGCTGAGTCGTCTGTCCTGGCAAGCCATACATTAAGTCAATATTAACATTAACAAATCCTGCTTGCTGTGCCATTTTGACCACCTCTACCCCTTGCGTAGCAGAATGTATTCTACCAATTGATAATAACAAGCTTTCTTCAAAAGTTTGCACACCAAAACTAATGCGATTCACACCAACAGCCCGTAAAGCTAACAACTTGCCAAAATCAACTGTACCAGGATTAGCCTCAATACTAATTTCAGCAGTTTTTTCAATGGAAAAACTATCATGTACCTGCTCTAATATTTGACTTAAGCAATTTACTGACAAAACTGTGGGGGTCCCACCGCCAATATAGATAGTATCAACAATACAGCCCGATAAAACACCGCCCAAGCCGGAAATTTCCCGGCATAAGGCGGCAACATAAGGCTGATATAAATTAGTAAGATTGGCATGAGACGGAAAATCACAATATAAACACTTTTGTTGACAAAACGGAATATGAATATAAAGACCAACCTTCATCATCAATCACCTTTAGTCTATTTTCAATATGGCCATAAACGCTTCTTGCGGCACTTCCACACTCCCGACCTGTTTCATGCGCTTTTTACCTTCTTTTTGTTTTTCCAGCAGTTTACGCTTTCGACTGATATCGCCACCATAACATTTGGCCAGTACGTCTTTCCGCATAGCCCTAACACTCTCACGGGCAATGATTTTATTACCAATAGCAGCTTGAATTGGAATTTCAAACATCTGCCTGGGAATTATCCCTTTTAATTTTTCCACAAGTATCCGTCCTCGATATATGGCTTTCTCACGGTGTACAATAATTGATAGAGCATCAACAATTTCACTATTGAGCAGAATATCAAGTTTGACTAATTGGGATGCACGATAGCCGATAAGTTCGTAATCTAAGGATGCATAACCACGGCTCGCAGATTTTAGTCGATCAAAATAATCATAAATGATTTCGCTGAGTGGCAAATGATAGGTAATCATCACCCTTGTGGTATCCAAATATTTCATATCTTTAAATTCGCCACGTTTTTCCTGTGATAATTCCATTACCACACCGACATAATCATTAGGTACAATGACCATTGCCTTAACGTAGGGTTCTTCGATATGCTCGATTTCCTGAGGTGTTGGGAGTCTAGAAGGGTTCTCTATTTCAAAGACTTCCCCATTGGTTTTAAACACTTTATAGATAACACTCGGCGCAGTCGTAATCAATGAAATATTGTATTCTCGCTCTAGGCGTTCTTGAATAACTTCCATATGTAAAAGTCCTAAGAAACCGCAACGAAAACCAAAACCTAAAGCGATAGATGTTTCTGGTTCAAATACTAAAGAAGCGTCATTGAGTTTTAATTTTTCCAGTGCATCTCTTAAAAGATCATAATCGGAAGTATCAACTGGATATAAACCGCAGTATACCATTGGCGTAACCTTACGATAACCAGGTAAGGCCTGGGCAACAGGCTTATCAGCATCTGTAATTGTATCGCCTACCCGCACATCTTTTACATTTTTAATACTGCCAGCCACAAAACCAACATGTCCTGGTCCGAGTTCACTCACATTGATCATAGTAGGCCTAAACACGCCAACTTCAGTAACCTCAACAGTTTTATTTGTGGCCATCATTTTCATCTTCATACCAGGCTTAATCGTGCCATTAATCACTCGAACATAAGCAATAACACCTTTATAGGCATCAAAATGAGAATCAAAAATAAGAGCACATAAGGGTTCTTCAAGAGTACCTTGGGGTGGTGGAACTTTCTTTACAATGGCTTCTAAAACCTCTTCAATACCAATACCTGTTTTAGCACTTGTAAGTACCGCCTCTGAAGTATCTAGGCCGATTACATCTTCAACCTCTTGTTTTACCCGATCTGGATCGGCACTTGGTAAGTCAATTTTATTAATAACCGTAATAATCTCCAAGTCATTATCAAGAGCTAAATATACATTTGCCAGCGTCTGAGCTTCGATCCCTTGGGCAGCATCAACAATTAAAAGTGCACCTTCACAAGCTGCCAAACTACGTGACACTTCATAAGTAAAGTCAACGTGTCCTGGTGTATCAATTAGATTGAGCATATAGGTTTCCCCATCTTTTGCCATATATTCTAATCGTACAGACTGAGCTTTGATAGTGATCCCACGTTCACGCTCTAGATCCATATTATCTAGAACCTGAGCTTCCATCTGACGAGAAGAAAGCGTACCTGTATACTCAATCAATCGATCGGCAAGCGTAGATTTCCCATGATCTATGTGAGCAATTATCGAAAAATTGCGGATATTGCTGGTTTTCATAAAAGCCTCCCCCTATATCTAGACAAATAAATACTGATAGAACCTCTTTATATTACAGTGGCGTGTTTTTAAAAAAACACGCCATACTATTCATTATATCACCTGCTACCTGACACCTGCAAGCATTACCTAAAATGCTCAATATAATCATTCAATCTTTGGGGCAGCCCTGTTAGATATAATTCTAAGGACTGCTTAAAATCAAACCCCTTGTCCACCAGTAATTTAGCCCATAAATCCAGCAATATGAACGCTTTCTTGCAATCAATTTCTATATAAGTAGGTATTACTATATGATGATGAGATGTTTTTATAATAATAGCCTTGTCATTATTGATTATTTCACCCACTGAATATACTGCGCTCATATTATAACTCGATCCTAAAATATAAATTGAATAAACACTCCGATGATCGCAATTCATACTAAAAACACGCACGCCATCCTGCCTTTGGGTTAAACTATTTATCTGCCGCTCTGATACCGATACTCCAAGTATTATAACTACAACTAAAATCAATAAGCCGCGAAAAACAATGATGGCATCTCGGTATTCTAGCGAACAAAACATATCATCACCTCTTACTGGTTGTTACTCTCAGCAATAATTTCGGCCAATATATCGCCAAAGAGTTCAATGCCTCGCTCGGCTTCTTCCTTAGTATTCTCCTGACACCCCACCTCAATTAATAAGGCCCGGGGATGAAGTTGCTGATTATAGCGCCAATCATCCATACGAATACCCCGGGAAATACCAGGATAACGTTGATTCATTTTAGCATCGATTAATTTAGCAAAAGCATGGTTACTTTGCCAGTGGGGCTGAGGGAGCCCCTGTTGTCCTGTAGCAACGACAATCATTATTCTAGCAACCTGTACACCATTTACTGTGGCTATATAATTATCTCTTTTTTCAGCATCCCGATGAATATCAAATAACATTTGGATTGACGGGTTTTCTGACAACATATTTTTTACAGTAATTTCAGATGCATTATAGGCCTTCATAAAGCTTGGATAATCATGAATTTTAGTACTTTGCATGGTTCCAACGCCATAGTTGCTTAATCTTTTGACCAGCGCTTCTCCCACATCCACAATATCACCCTGCTGTCCACCTGGTTTATGGGTAGCGCCTGCACTAGGAACAAATGATTCAGCTGTATGTGTATGATAAAGACCGACGATAGGTTTACCTATTGGCAAAGTACTTGCTGTTTCAAATTTGGGGAAATTAGGGATATTCATAGCACTAACCGTCTGAGATCCTGGCATCATCGCAATCAATACGGGAATCTCCGCCTGAAATAGAGACCTCACGTCTTTAATATCTGCATTTGTAAAAAACATTATAACTTCGCGCAATACCTGCCCCGCATTACTGATCTTTTTCTCTTCAACTGCTAACTTGGGCTCAGTAGCACCGATTAATCTAGGAACGCCTAAAAATAATACATCACGCCATTTAGGCAATTCAAATACCTTATATTGTCTCTGCTGCATTCCAATATTACTACTCACCGGCAGTACTTCTTCAAATAAACTACTATATTTCCATATTAAAATACACATACACAATATACTCATAACAACAAGCAGTATCTTTTTAGCTAAATACATTTTTTTTGCCTGTTGACGTAGGCGTCTAGTTAACATCATTCCCTCCCATTGACACCTAGGTTGATTTTACTATCAAACATAGGTTGTCACTATTTGCGTTTACATACAATGTATATGCAAAGGAGGAAAAAAATATTAATGAAGATATTTATATATATTTTCATAATCAATATGAGGATGCATAGCCTGATTGATTCCGCCAGCTACTAACACTCCAATATCTTCAATAAAACGATCTACTTCCTTAGGTGTTACCATCAAATCACCAAGGGCTTCTGGTAAAACCTGACTCACAATAGTTCTTCGATCTGCATCAGATAGATGTTCCATACTTTTAAAATACCGAGCAAAACTCGCATGTTCCTGCAATGTATCAATCGTATCCATGGCTATTGTAGAAGCATGAACAACTGTTGGTACGCCAATTGCAATAACAGGCACACCTAGAGACTCTTTGGTTAAACCAAACCGTTTATTGCCCACGCCTGAGCCAGGACTAATCCCCGTATTAGCCAGTTGCACAGTAGTAAGCACTCTACGGCTAGAAGCTGCCGCAAGCGCATCAATAGCAATCACCAAATCAGGCTTTATTTTACTAACAATACCTTGCACAATTTCCACTGTTTCCATGCCAGTAATACCCAAAACCCCAGGCGCAATGGCACAAACCGATCGCACACCGCCCTTTAGTTCAGGTGATAGCATTTCCTGCAAATGACGAGTAACCACTATTTTTTCTACAGCTCGCGGCCCAAGAGCATCAGGAGTAATATTACGATTGCCTAGGCCAATTACCAATATGACAGCATTCTTGGGCAATTCAACCATTCCAGCCAATTCTTTGGCTAAAACTTTCATTACTTGTTCCTGGAGCGGTGTATTTTTGTACCTGAGGCCCTGAGCCTCAATCGTAATATATTTACCCTGCCCTTTGCCCATAGTACGCTGGGCTTCAGGGGTAGTAATATTAACTTTAGTCGTAAGGATTTCTTCATCTTCGACAGTTTCAACAATTACTCCCGGAATATCTTCACTGACCTTTCGGTTCAACATCTCCCTTGCTTCTAAAGCCAAGTCAGTCCGAGGTGTCCAAGTAAAGTCATTCATTTTCATCACTCCTCATGTATAAAATCAACACTATTCTAACCTAAATCCATATCGGCTATACAGCAAATACAAACTATCATCGTTTGCTTAGAAAAGCAGGCCTTAATCATTAATTTCTATAATAAGGAAAATTCGGCTTCCGCTTATAAGGATGTTGGCAACGCGTCGAACAAAGCCCACCGCATCATCGTTAAGCAACCTGTACTAATTTATGGAATCGAAAAATGCATATTTTCTGATTCCATAACAAAATGTAGTTATAATTTTGTTAATTGTTACTTGCATTTTCCAGCATCACATGCTAGAATACTGTAGGTAACATGCTCTTTAAGGAGGTGAATCACTTGCCAAATATTAAGTCATCTGAACGTAGCGTAAAAACCGATGCTGAGCGCCGTGCTAGAAACTTTGCGGTGAGATCAACCATCAAAACGGTTTCTCGTAAAGTACTTGAGTCAGTAACTGCTGGTAACTCTGATGAGGCTAAAGCTCTTATGGTTAAAGCTAGCAGAACTATTGACAAAGCAGCCGCTAAAGGCGTTGTTCATAAAAATTCCGCAGCTCGTAAAAAATCTCGCTTGGCCCTTAAACTTAATGCCTTAGCTAAGTAATTAAGACAAAAGCCCCTGTTCATTTTATAATGAACAGGGGCTTTTTAGTATACATGTAATTTGTTTAATGCATTCTATCTGCACATGGCAATAATGATTTCTTCGAGCACCATAGAGTTAGCTTTCCCTGACTTTAAATCATGGTCCGCTGTTGCCAGGGACATCATTGTCTGTTTTAATATCTCTACCGTAAAGTTTCCACTCTGCTTCAGCATCTTTTCACCGATAAAAGGTACTAGACCAAGTTTTTCAGCGATATCACGGCTACTATACCCCCGCTCTGCCATATCCTTAGCCTGCCACATCATACGCACCTGGCGGGCGAGTAGCGAGATTAGTTTAAGTGGATGTTCGCCAGCTTGTATCTGTTCACCAATTAATTGCAATGCTTTGCCTACTTGTTTCTGACTCACAGCATCAATCATGGAAAATACCGATATTTCCGGAATCGCCGACATGATCTCCACTAGATCCTGTTGACTAATCGTTGTTTTTTTCCCCGTAAATAGTGCTATTTTTTCCAATTCATTATGCAAAAAGCCTAATGATACTTTAGACATAATACTTACAATCCCTAGAAAATACTCGATCGCATCACTTGCCATTTTTTTATTAAGTTCCGCTAATTTAGAGTTGAGCCAACCGCGCATATCTTTAGCCTTTAAATGAGCCACCTCCACAGTAGTCCCATGTTTTTCCACCATTTTGAATAACTTACGACGTTTATCAACTTTATCTATTGTCGAAAAAATCACATGGGCATAATCTGGAATATTGGCAATCAACTCTAGTAAGCGTTCATCAGCATTGTCTACTGCTTCAGCTTCCTCGCCACTACTTGTTTTCCGCGGGCGAAATAAACTTGTCCCTCGCACAACAATTACATTTTTACCACCCATAAAGGGCACTGTCTCAACTAAGGCCATTAATTCATTCGCTGTGGGCTCACGTTCTAAAGTGACAAGATTCATATCCATTTCATCAGGTGCTAGTACTGCCTTAATGACTGCCTGTTCAATTTGTCTGGTAAAATAAGTTTCTTCACCATACAGCAGATAGATCGGCTTAATCTGGCCTTTTTTAATTTGCTCTAAAACTGCTATATAACTCATAATTCCTCGCCCCCCTACGTACCACTCATTACTATCTTACATCTATCTTATTTGTATTTACCCCTTCTGTACTCTATCTTATACAGACAGGCCCCGCTTTTTATCCTTTCCAAAGTTGATTTATGGAAACCCATTATTTATGATAAGGAACAAGCATCCTACGCACTTATCATATTGAAAAAATCAACTTAGCTGTTCACATTCGCTATATCACTATGAATTTCTCGTAAATCCATCCATTTAATGATTCATTGAGCAGTCACCTGGCTCATTACGACAACTATGCTAACACAAGAGGAATGCCCCACCTACTACAATATCTTCCCATCATGAGCCACTTTTGAAGAAATAACTTGTACCGAATATAATTCCAACTCAGAAAAACCCATATGATAAGCAGTTGCTTTCTTCCCTGTAAGCCTCCCGACCTCCGCCAATAAAAAAGCCCCTGTACAAACAGAGGTAACATAGAACCTGCGA
>Ga0316604_10001256_pt1 | contig 23306 bp, 17 predicted proteins | sample OWC_soil_day20_C_FD_207650 | JGI IMG/M metagenome (GOLD analysis project Ga0316604, IMG submission 207650) | Wetland soil microbial communities from Old Woman Creek delta, Ohio, United States - OWC_soil_day20_CT | ecosystem: Environmental > Terrestrial > Soil > Wetlands | place: USA: Ohio...
CTGACCAAAGAGGACAAGGACAAGCTCCTGGGACATCTGCGCCGTGCGCATGGCACCACGCCGGAAGGCGAGAAAAAGAAAATTACGCTGACCCGCAAGGAAACCAGCGAAATCAAGCAGGCGGATGCGTCCGGCAAGTCGCGCACGATCCAGGTTGAGGTGCGCAAGAAGCGTACCTTTGTGCAGCGCGATGAAACCGAAGCTGCCGTTGTTCCGCCCCAACCGGCTGCTCCAGCGGCTGCACCCGTGATCGACGAGGTAGAGCGCGCGCGCCGTGCCGAAGAGGCGAAGCGTCAGGCTGAGTTGTTTGCTCGCCAGGAAGCGGAGTTGCGTGAGAAGAAGGCGCAACTGGCAAAACTGGAAGCAGAAAAGGAAGCGCAGGCTCAGGCGGCACAAAAGGCAAAAGAAGAAGCTGAAGCGAAGGCGCTTCAGGTAGAGGAAGCGAAAGCGCGTCAGGCAGAGGAAGCGAAGCCCGAACCAGAGGGCAAACCGGTGACAGAGGATGTGAAACCTGTCGCCGCAGAGGAGGCAAAAAAGGCAGCGGAACAAGCTGCCATCAGCCAAGCGGAAAAGGCTGCTGCAGCAGAACTGGCGCGCAAGGCGGTCGAGGATGAAGTGGCGCAGATCAAGGCGATGATGAGCGCCACGCGCAAGGTGGTCAAGGCACCGCCGCCGGCACCTGTCGAACCAGCTGCGAAAGCTTCTGAGGGAACACTGCGCAAGCCGGCAGAGAAGAAGGATGCCGAGAAAAAGGAAGAAAAGAAACCGGCTGCTGGCGACAAGAAATCGATCAAGTCGGCCAATGTTTCTTCGACCTGGCAGGATGATGCAAACAAGAAACGCCCCGGTGGCTTGAAAACCCGCGGCACATCAAGCGGTGCTCCGGGCGGGCGTGACGGTTGGCGCAGTGGCGGTCCGAAAGGTCGCCGTGCCGCGCAGGCCGAAGATCGCAACTCGAATTTCCAGATGCCGACCGAGGCGATTGTCAGGGATGTGCATGTTCCGGAAACGATTACCGTGGCGGAACTTGCGCACAACATGGCGGTCAAGGCATCGGAAGTCATCAAACATCTGATGAAGCTGGGTCAGATGGTGACCATCAACCAGGTGCTCGATCAGGAAACGGCCATGATTCTGGTCGAGGAAATGGGCCATCGCGCCCATGCGGCGAAAATCAACGACATCGAGGCGATGCTGGCAGATGTTGGTGCTGGCGTCGAGCACGAAACGAAACCGCGCGCGCCGGTGGTGACCGTGATGGGTCACGTCGACCACGGCAAGACCTCGCTGCTCGACTACATCCGCCGCACCAAGGTGGCATTTGGCGAGGCTGGTGGAATTACGCAGCATATCGGTGCCTACCACGTGCGTACGCCGCGCGGCATGATCACCTTCCTTGATACGCCAGGCCACGAAGCGTTTACCGCCATGCGCGCACGCGGTGCGCAGGCGACTGACATTGTCATTCTGGTGGTTGCCGGTGATGATGGCGTGATGCCGCAAACCAAGGAAGCGATTGCACACGCGAAAGCAGCCGGCGTACCCTTGGTAGTGGCGATCAACAAGATGGACAAAGCCGGTGCGAATCAGGAGCGGGTAACGCAGGAACTGATTAACGAGCAGGTTATTCCGGAAGAGTATGGTGGCGATTCGCCGTTCGTGCCGGTGTCGGCCAAGAGCGGCATGGGTATCGATTCGCTGCTGGAAAACGTACTGCTGCAGGCCGAAGTGCTGGAATTGACCGCTCCGGTCGACGCGCCAGCAAAGGGCTTGGTGATTGAAGCGCGTCTGGACAAGGGCAAGGGTCCGGTTGCGACCGTGCTGGTGCAGTCTGGTACGCTGAAGCGAGGTGACGTGGTGCTTGCCGGTGCGGAGTATGGCCGTGTGCGCGCGATGCTCGACGAAACTGGCAAGGCGATTACCGAAGCAGGACCATGTATTCCGGTCGAGATTCAGGGGCTGACAGGCGTGCCGGCGGCTGGCGAGGAAGTGATGGTGCTGGCAGACGAACGCAAGGCGCGTGAAATCAGCCTGTTCCGTCAGGGCAAGTACCGTGACGTGAAGTTGGCCAAACAACATGCAGCGAAGCTGGAAAATCTGTTCGAGAACATCGCCGAAGGCGAAGTGAAGAACCTGCCGATGATCGTCAAGACCGACGTGCAAGGTTCGCAGGAAGCTTTGGTGCATGCGATGCAGAAACTGTCCACCGACGAAGTACGGGTTCAGATCGTGCATGCCGCAGTCGGCGGCATTTCCGAATCGGATGTCAATCTGGCGGTGGCATCGAAGGCTGTCATCATCGGTTTCAATACGCGCGCCGATGCGCTGGCTCGCGCACAGGCCGAAAACAACGGTATCGACATTCGCTACTACAACATCATCTATGATGCGATCGACGATGTGAAGGCTGCGCTGTCGGGCATGCTGGCGCCGGAAAAACGCGAGAATATCATCGGTCTTGTCGAAATCCGCCAAGTCATCATGCTCAGCCGTGTCGGTGCGATCGCAGGTTGCCAGGTGCTAGAAGGTCTGGTGCGTCGTGGCGCGCAGGTGCGTTTGCTGCGCGACCATGTGGTCATCTGGTCGGGCGAAATCGATACGCTGAAACGCTTCAAGGATGACGTGCGCGAAGTCAAATCCGGCTTCGAGTGCGGTCTGACCTTGAAGGGCTACAACGATATCAAGGAAGGCGACCAGCTCGAAGTTTACGAAGTGCAGGAAATCGCACGTACCCTGTGACCATGAGCAGACACGGAAAATCCATCCCCGGGCGCAGCTTGCGCGTGGCCGATCAGATTCAGCGCGATCTGTCGGAAATTATCACGTTCGAGCTGAAGGACCCGCGGGTGGGTATGGTTACTCTAACCGAGGTGCAGTTGACGCCGGACTACGCGCACGCGAAAGTGTTTTTCACCACGCTGGCTGATTCGCCCGAAGCGATCAAGGCGACATTAGAAGGCTTGTCGCGTTCGGCCGGATTCCTGCGCAACCAGCTTGGCAAGCGTCTGCATATCCACACGCTGCCACACCTGACTTTCGTGCATGATATGTCCACCGTGCGCGGCATGGCGATCTCCAGCCTGATCGATCAGGCTAATGCCAGTCGCGCCAAAGACGCGGACGAAACCTGATTTTTTCTGTTTCCGGTGACTGGCAGCGCCTGCTGCGCCATGTCGATGGCTTGCATTTCCGTTACCGGCTGTTTTGATCAAATCCCATAACCCCGGCATGTCGAACCAAGCGCCGAAAAAACAACGCGTTGCCATCGATGGCGTTTTGCTGCTGGACAAGCCGGTCGGCCTGTCCAGCAATGATGCACTGGGCAGGGCCAAGTGGTTGCTGAATGCGAAGAAGGCCGGGCACACCGGCACGCTCGACCCGTTCGCGACCGGCCTGCTGCCGCTGTGTTTTGGCGAGGCGACCAAGTTTTCGCAGGATTTGCTTGAGGCCGACAAGACTTACGAAGCGGTGGTGCATCTCGGCACGACCACGGCGACCGGCGATACCGAGGGCGAGATAACCGGCGTGCTGCCGGTGAACGTGACGCTGGCGCAGATCGATGAGGTGCTCGGCCGTTTCACCGGAGAGATAGCGCAGGTGCCACCGATGCACTCAGCACTAAAGCGCGACGGCAAGCCGCTGTATGAATATGCGCGCGCCGGCATCACGCTGGAGCGCGAAGCGCGCAATGTGACGATACATGCGCTGGAATTGCTTGATTACCGGCAGTCGTATATGACATTGCGCGTCAAATGCAGCAAGGGAACCTATATTCGCGTGCTGGGCGAGGACATCGGCGCAGCGCTTGGTTGCGGCGCCCATCTGAATGCATTGCGTCGCACCGAAGTGGGTGAACTGACGCTGGCTGACGCGCAAACGCTGGCGGTGCTGGAAGCCTTGCCGGCAATCGAGCGCAGCGCAACGCTGGCATCAATGGATCGGTTGTTGTCGAGCTTTCCGGCCATCATGCTGACGGTTGAACTGGCGCAGCGCTTTTTGCATGGCCAGCGCTTGCCGTTGCGGCGTGAAGGCATCGCATTGCCGGCATCAGTCGGGCGTGTGCGGGTATATCGGGCGGCAGATCATGCGTTGCTCGGCACGGCGATACTGAGTGAATTCGGTCTGCTTGCGCCAGAGCGTCTGATAGCGGTCAAGGATGGTTAGCTGCCTGAAATAGGGCGGAGTATATGAAGAAAGCCATAGGCTCGGCCACATATTCTGAGGTACTTTATAAATACACGGTGGAGTATATTTTTCTCCCATTTTCCGGCTGATGCGTCATTTCGACAGCATTGGCGCTGTTACAAGGTGTTCGCCAACGATTGGCGGGCGTCATGCAGCAGTCATTTCGCCCAGGTAAAATGCCGGGCTTTTCAACTTTCTGAAACATATGACACAAGCCAAGCGCGCATTGCGCAACATTGCCATCATTGCCCACGTTGACCACGGCAAAACCACGCTGGTCGATCAATTGCTGCGCCAGTCCGGCACCTTCCGTGAAAACCAGCAGGTGGAAACCCGCGTCATGGATTCGAACGATCTGGAACGTGAACGCGGCATCACCATTCTGGCAAAAAACTGTGCGGTTGAATACAAAGACACGCACATCAATATTGTCGACACGCCGGGCCACGCCGATTTTGGCGGCGAGGTCGAGCGCGTGCTGTCGATGGTTGATAGCGTGCTGTTGCTGGTCGATGCGGTCGAAGGTCCGATGCCGCAAACGCGTTTCGTGACCAGGAAAGCGCTGGCGCTGGGTTTGAAGCCGATTGTGGTGGTCAACAAGATCGACCGTCCGGGCGCACGGCCAGATTGGGTGATTAATGCAACTTTTGAACTGTTCGATAAGCTCGGCGCGACCGAGGAACAACTCGATTTCCCGGTGGTGTATGCGTCCGCACTGAATGGTTATGCCAGTCTCGATCCGGAAGTGCGCGAAGGAACGATGCAGCCGCTGTTCGATGCCATCCTAAAGCATGTGCCAGTACGGGACGACGATCCGGACGGTCCGCTGCAGATGCAGATTACTTCGCTCGATTATTCGTCTTATGTCGGCAAAATCGGTATTGGCCGTATCAGCCGTGGCCGTATCCGCGCATTGCAGGATGTGATTATCCTCAACGGTGCTGATTCGACTCCGATCAAGGCGCGCATCAATCAGGTGCTGAATTTCAAGGGGCTGGAGCGGACTCTGGTCGATGAAGCGCAGGCGGGTGACATCGTGCTGATCAACGGCATCGAGGAAATCGGCATTGGTTCGACTGTTTGTGCGCCAGATGCACCGGATGCATTGCCGATGCTGACGGTGGACGAGCCGACGCTGACAATGAATTTCATGGTCAACACGTCACCGCTGGCAGGGCGCGAAGGCAAATTTGTTACTAGCCGGCAGTTGCGCGAGCGGCTAGAGCGTGAACTGAAATCGAATGTTGCGCTGCGCGTGTTGCCGACCGACGACGACACCGTGTTCGAAGTGTCTGGTCGCGGTGAACTGCATCTAACGATTCTGCTGGAGAACATGCGGCGTGAAGGCTACGAATTGGCGGTGTCGCGCCCGCGCGTGGTGTACAAAACCATCGATGGCGTCCGGCACGAGCCGTATGAAATGCTGACGGTTGATGTCGAGGAAGTGAATCAGGGCGGGGTAATGGAAGAACTTGGCCGCCGTCGTGGCGAACTGCAGGACATGCAGCCGGATGGCAAAGGGCGCGTGCGACTTGAATACCGGATTCCGGCGCGCGGTCTGATCGGCTTCCAGGGCGAGTTCATGACGCTGACGCGAGGCACCGGTCTGATGAGTCATATCTTCGATGATTACTATCCGGTGGAAGCTGAAAAGGGCGAACTGGCAGGCCGCCGCAACGGCGTGCTGATTTCTCAGGACGATGGCGCAGCCGTTGCATACGCACTTTGGAAGCTGCAAGATCGCGGCAGGATGTTCGTCAGCCACAACGATCCGGTATACGAAGGAATGATCATCGGCATCCATTCGCGCGACAATGACTTGACGGTGAACCCGATCAAGGGCAAACAGCTGACCAACGTGCGCGCCTCCGGCACGGATGAAGCTGTTCGCTTGGTGCCGCCAGTTGCGCTGTCACTCGAATATGCAGTCGAATTCATCGAGGATGATGAACTGGTCGAGATTACGCCAAAAAGCATCCGGTTGCGCAAACGCTACCTGAAAGAGCACGAGCGCAAGCGTGCCAGCCGCGAAGGTGTCTGAAGGCGTTGTTTTCTGTCCGTAAGCGGCTTCGCATCAGCAGCAAATCTTGCTAGCATCATGCGATGGCCGCTGATTTTGGCGATGCCTGATCCGTCTGTCCGGCGCGCGCTGACAAAGCGTCATGCTGGATTGCATGCACTCATCACGACCATTCATCGAACGAACATGTCCAATCCGCTCCCACACCGTCGCGCACTGCTTTTGATGATATGCGCGGCCACGCTGTGGAGCATCGCTGGCGTGTTTACCCGCCATCTGGATGAGGCGCGCGGTTTCGAGATTACATTCTGGCGCAGCCTGTTCACAGCGCTGTTCGTTGGAATCACGCTCGCTTTCCAGCAACGCAGCAATGTTATTGCCAACGTGCGCAAGGTCGGTCGGATCGGCATCTTGTCTGCATTCATGTGGGGGGGCATGTTCAGTGCTTTTATGATAGCGCTGACGATGACCACGGTGGCCAACGCGCTTGTGATGAATAGCATCGCGCCTTTTTTGACTGTGATTTTCGCCAAAGTTTTTCTCGGACAGCGCACACCGTTACGCACCTGGCTGGCGATATCGCTCGCATCCGTTGGCATTGTGTGGATGTTTGCCGGCAGCATGGCTGAATTCGGAACCGTCCACTTGGCTGGCATGGCGGTCGCGCTGATTGTGCCGATCGCTGCAGCCGCCAATTTCATCCTTCTTAAGAAGGGCGGGCAAAGTGTTGATCTGATTCCAACGGTGATGCTTGGTGCGCTGGTTTCAGTCTGCCTGACCTTGCCGTTGGCGCTGCCTCTGCAGGCATCTTTGCACGATGTCGCCATCATGGCGCTGTTGGGCGTGTTCCAGCTGGGGGTGCCGTGCATGTTGATGGTGCGCGCGGCGCAGACGTTGTCCGCACCCGAGATCTCGCTGCTGGCGATGCTTGAGATCGTACTTGGCCCACTGTGGGCATGGATGGGGGCAGGCGAGGTGCCATCGGCTGCCACGCTGATTGGAGGTGCATTTGTGCTGTTGGCGCTGACATTGAATGAATTGGCCATGTTGCGTCAGGCGCGACGTGTTGCTCGCTAGCTTTTTTGTGCCCATACTTTGGGCGCAAATGTTTCATATTCTGCGTAGTGATGTAAAAACGCCACATATGGCGCCGGTTTTTTTTCTTGACGTATTTCCAAAACCCCGGTTAAATCGCGCCCCCCGATATGCAGGCTTTCGCCATTTCAGCGTGGCTGCATTTGGCAGGATGCCGCAATTTGACAACAAATTCCGGTGGGCATTTGGGCGAATCGCCAAAAACTGCCAGGCGCATTGACAGCGCGTTATACCGCGGAGTTAAATGCGAATCTGGATGTTTCCGTGCGCGCAGCAAGTGTGCTGTTGGCAGGAAAACGCTTGTTTTTTTTATAGAAATTAACCTTTGTTTGGGAGGGTAGAGAGTGAATAAAACCGAACTCATTGAGAACATCGCCACATCGGCCGATATTTCCAAGGCGGCCGCAGCGCGTGCGCTGGAAGCGGTCGTCGCAGCAGTAAAATCGACGCTTAAAGATAATGGCAGCGTTGCTATTGCTGGCTTTGGCACGTTCAGCGTGGGTCAGCGCGCAGCGCGTACAGGCCGTAATCCGCGCACTGGCGCAGAAATTAGCATCAAGGCAGCAAAAATTCCTAAATTTAGGGCTGGTAAATCTTTAAAGGATGCTGTAAACTAGCGTTCTTTCGTTGCAGTGGCAAACGAATCAAAGCAGTAAAGTCCGAAATTTTCGACTGGTAAAAAAATACTAGTAAATCTTTAAAAGATGTTGTAAGATAGCGGACTTTGCTGCATTGACAGGCAGCGAAATGTTTGGCTAGCACATGCGGGTGCTTAGCTCAGTTGGTAGAGCGGCGCCCTTACAAGGCGTAGGTCGGGAGTTCGAGGCTCTCAGCACCCACCAGCAGTTTTGGTCAGACAGTAGTAAAAATTGGAGCGGTAGTTCAGTTGGTTAGAATACCGGCCTGTCACGCCGGGGGTCGCGGGTTCGAGCCCCGTCCGCTCCGCCAGAATTAAGACGAAAAAGGCGAACCGCGAGTTCGCCTTTTTCATATCCACTTCCAGAACGCAACCCACTATACAGGTTGACCGTCATGCTTGATTACATCCGTACCCACCAGCGCATTGCCCAAATCATTCTGCTGATATTCATCGTGCCTTCGTTCGTGTTCGTTGGCATCGAAGGCTACAGCCGTATGGGCGATTCGGAAAACACCGTTGCCAAAGTGGCCGGTCAGAAAATCACCCAGCAGGAATGGGATGAAGCACTTCGAGAGCAAATGAACCGGATGCGCCAGATGTTCGGGCCGCAATTCGATGCCAAAATGTTCGAGTCGCCGGAATTCAAGAACGATGTGCTTGATGGCATGGTTGTCCAGCGCGCGCTGGCGGCTGAGGTTGGGCGTCGCAACATGACGGTGTCTGATCAGGTGTTGCAGCAGACAATTCTGTCGATTCCCGGCCTGACGATGGCCGACGGCAAATTTGATTCCGAGCGCTATAAATCGATTCTTGCTTCACAGGGACTGACACCGGCTGCATACGAGGCCAGCTTGCGCCATGACCTCGCGCTGCAGCAAATCCGTTCTGCTGTGCAGGCTTCCGCCTTTGCTCCGAAGGCTGTTGCTGGTCGTATTTCCGATATAGGCTCGCAGGAGCGTGAAGTTCAGCCGATGCTGATCAAGGCCAGCGATTACGTTGCAAAAGTCACGGTGACAGACCAGATGCTGCAGGATTATTACGCGAAACATGGTGCCGAATTCGAGATCCCGGAGCAGATGAAGGCAGAGTATGTCGTGCTGACGGCCGCGAACGTGGCGGCAGGCATCAGCGTTTCTGATGCAGACATCAAATCGTATTATGAGCAGAACGCAAAACGCTATTCGAGCGACGAGCTGCGTCGAGCCAGCCACATTCTGATTTCAGTCAAGAAGGATGCGGCCGATGCCGACAAGGCAGCTGCGAAGGCCAAGGCGGAAGGCTTGCTGGCGCAAGTGCGCAAGAACCCTGGTGATTTCGCCAAGCTGGCCAAAGAAAATTCACAGGATCCCGGTTCAGCGACCAAGGGAGGGGACCTGAATTTCTTTGGCAAGGGGATGATGGTCAAGCCGTTCGAGGAAACGGCGTTCAAACTCAAGCAGGGCGAGATCAGCGATCTGGTGCAATCCGACTTCGGTTATCACATCATCATGGTGACTGGCATCAAGGCGGCAGCAGTCAAGTCGCTGAACGACGTCAAGGCTGAAATTACGCAGGAAATCAAAAAACAGCTGATGGCGAAAAAATTCGCAGAAGTGGCGGAAGTATTTACGAACACAGTTTATGAGCAGGCCGACAGCCTGAAACCGGTTGCCGACAAACTCAAGCTCAAAGTTGAATCTGTTGCCAATATCAAGCGTGAACCCAATCCTCAGGCTGGCAAGGATGTGCCATACAACAATGAGAAGTTCCTGCATGCACTGTTTGCTGACGATGCAATCAAGAACAAGCGCAATACCGAAGCCGTGGAAATCGCGCCCAATGTGCTTATTGCTGGCCGCGTGGTCGAATACAAGCCAGCATCGAAACGGCCGTTCGACGAGGTCAAGACTGCTATCAAGGAACGCGTGACGATGACTGAAGCGACTGCGCTGGCGAAACAGGAAGGCGAGGCGCGGATTGCGAAATTCAGGGAAGGCGGCAGTGCTGCCGGTTTTGGAGACGCAAAGACGATTTCCCGCGCCAAATCGCAGGGACTCGATCCGAAGCTGCTGGCTACGCTGATGAAAGCGGATGCAAGCAAACTGCCTGCGTATGTCGGTCTCGAATATCCGCAACAGGGGTACGGCATCTATCGCATTACCAAAGTCAGTACGCCCAAGCCTGACGAGGCACGCAGGAATGCCGAGGCACAGCAGATCAGCAACATGCTGTCGCAGCAGGAATTGCTGGCTTACCTTGGGGCGCTGAAGCAGAAAGCCAAAGCCAAGGTGCTGAAACCCGCTGTGGCGGCAGGCGAAGCGAAGAAATAATAGCGGCCCGCAATGTCAGACATACCGTTTTTGAAGGAAATCGGACTTGAAGTCATCCGCATGGAAGACGGCGAGTCCGAAGTCGCGCTTGATCTGGCCGTGCGTCACACCAATAGCTGGAAAGTGATGCATGGCGGTGTGACGATGACGCTGCTTGATGTCTGCATGGCGCGCGCTGCGCGTTCGCTTGATCCGGAATCGACCGGTGCTGCCACGGTCGAATTGAAGGTCAGTTTCTTTCAGCCTGGCGGCAAGGCTAGCGACCGCATGATTGCCCGCGGACGAGTGTTGCATCAATCGACGACGATGTATTACTGCGAGGGCGAAATCTGGAATGGCAACCGCCTGGTGGCAAAGGCGATGGGAACATTCAAGACCATCAAGCGCAAGGATGTTGCGCGAAAGATGCTCAAGGCCGTTTGACGATTGCTCATGCAATTTGAAAACCGCTTTCATTCTGGCAAATTTTTGTATCATCAGCTTGCTTAGGCTTCTTTCGGAGCATCAATAATTTGCGTTTCATTTTATTGATGGGAGCTTCCTTCATTTCTGCTTATCCGTTCAGGAAGCAGACTTTAAACCATTACGGGATTAATTCACTAAGGGGGATGTCGCCCCATTTCAAGCAACGCTGGCTGGCAACTCAGGGTTTGGTCATTAAATTGCGGTGTTGTGAGAAGGCGTTAATTGTGGTTAGTAGGCTTCATATTGTTGTGAGATGATGGATTATTGCAACATAATGAAATTTTTGATGGCTGGTAAACTCCAACCGCAAAACAAAAATCCAGAATTTTGACGTAGATCAAGCGAGCAGATGATAGGTACGTGCAGTCTATCCCTAACAAGCAACAAAAAAGGGGACAGAAATGACTACTCTGATTTTGGTTGTTGGTTGTGCTTTCATCGCCGGGATGGTTGCTGCCTTTGCGTCAGGCAGTTTTTTCCTCAGCGTAATGGTTGCCTTGATGTTAAGCGGGCAAACACTGGCGATGTACTGCATGAAGCTTGGCTCACAGACAGGGGATTGGTTCATTTTCCTGGCGTTGCCGCTAATGTTCATTGCTGCCATGACGGGGGGCGGCATTGGAATGGTCATTGCTGACCCGGCTTACGATTCTGGGATCAATCCGAACGATATCGTTTGATCTGGAAGCTGATACGGTGACTGTGTTGCCGCGGTCGTTTGCCGCTGCAACGGTATTTTGACCGGCCGAGCCCGGCTATTGGTGTTTCTTTTTCCAAATTCCGCTCCAATTATGTGACGTATGGCTTTGCCGCTTTTGGCGCGATCTGGTCGTGTTGCGCACGGCGAACAATCCGGCGATTCCGTGGGAAATGGCGGGGATCGCCAATCCTTACGGGGAAACGCGGCTGCGCTCATCGACATTTATCGAACGTGCGGCTTCTGCTGTGGCAGAGGGAATAGTCCGGTGCGTACAAAAAGTACCTTCCAGATAGTTTTGACAAAGGCGCACTAAGTATGGCGTTGAGGTATCTGCCGTATTTCGAATAATGTTCAGCCAGCCAGCAATTTAATTGTTGCCTTCAGCTGCGACACCCTGGCCGACAAATCCGGCATGTTGGCGCTGATCTTTAGCTTGTCCTGGCCGTGCAGCTTGATGTGTCGGTTCTTCTGGATCAGGTCGATGATGCGCAGCGCATCAATGGGCGGATTCGGCATAAAGTGCAGCACTGCGCTTTCGGTGTGGGCGTCGATCTTGATGATGCCGACCGTTTTTGCCAGCACGCGTAGCCGGTGGGTTTCGACCAGTGCGCGCACTTGTTCCGGCTGGTCGCCGAAACGGTCAACCAGTTCTTCCTGCAGGTTGTCGATCTCGTCCTGCGTGTTGCAGTTCGCGAAGCGTTTGTAGATTGATAGCCGTTCGTTCACGTCCGGGCAGAAGTCGGTTGGCAACAGCGCTGGCGCATGCAGGCTGATTTCAGTCGTGCTGCGCAGCGGCGCATCATAATCCGGTTCTTCGCCTGCCTTCAGTGCGCGCACTGCTTCCTTTAGCATGTCGGTATACATCTGGAAGCCGATTTCCTGCATTTCGCCCGACTGGTTATCGCCCAGTATTTCACCGGCGCCGCGGATTTCCAGATCGTGCATCGCCAGGAAGAAGCCGCTGCCGAGTTCTTCCATCTGCCGGATGGCATCCAGTCGCCGTTGTGCCTGCTTGGTCAGCCCTTGCACGTCATTCACCAGCAGATAAGCATAGGCCTGATGGTGCGAGCGGCCTATGCGTCCACGCAACTGGTGCAGCTGCGCCAGGCCGAACTTGTCGGCGCGGTGCATGATCATCGTGTTGGCACTCGGCACGTCGATGCCGGTTTCGATGATGGTGGTACACAGCAGCAGGTTGAAGCGCTTGGCGACGAAATCGCGCATCACCTTTTCCAGTTCGCGCTCGTGCATCTGGCCATGTGCGACGCCGATGCGCGCTTCAGGCAGCAATTCCTGCAGCATCTGGCGGCGGTTTTCGATGGTTTCGACTTCGTTGTGCAGGAAATAAACCTGGCCGCCGCGTTTCAGTTCGCGCTGGCAAGCCTCGCGGATGACCGAGTCGTTTTCGTTGCGGACGAAGGTTTTGATCGCGAGCCGCTTTTGCGGCGCGGTGGCGATGATCGAAAAGCCACGCAAGCCTTCGAGCGCCATGCCGAGTGTGCGCGGGATCGGCGTGGCGGTCAGCGTCAGCACATCGACTTCAGCACGCATGGCCTTCAGCGCTTCTTTCTGCCGCACGCCGAAGCGGTGTTCTTCGTCGATTACCAACAGGCCAAGCCGCTGAAATTTCACCTCAGGCGACAGCAGTTTGTGCGTGCCGATGACGATGTCGACCGTGCCATCAGCCAAGCCAGCAATGGTCTTGTTCACTTCCTTGCTGCTGCGAAAGCGCGACAGTTCGGCGATGCGTACCGGCCAGTCGGCAAAGCGGTCGGCAAAGGTTTGCGCATGCTGCTCGGCCAACAGCGTGGTCGGCGCAAGAATCGCGACCTGCTTGCCGCCCATCACCGCCACATACGCGGCGCGTAGCGCGACTTCGGTCTTGCCGAAGCCGACATCGCCGCACACCAGCCGGTCCATCGGCTGGCCGGAAGTCATGTCGCGGATCACGGCGTTGATCGCTTCCGCCTGATCAGGGGTTTCCTCGAAGCCGAAACTGTCGGCAAACGATTCGTAATCGCGCAGTGAGAATCGGAACGCATGGCCCTGGCGGGTGGCTCGTCGCGCATACAGTTCGAGCAATTCAGCCGCGGTATCGTGCGCCTGTTGCGCCGCCTTCTGTTTCGCCTTTTCCCACTGGCCGGAACCGAGCATGTGCAGCGGCGCATCCTCCGGCGAGGCGCCGGAATAGCGCGTAATGACGTGCAGTTGCGATACCGGCACATACAGTTGCGTGTCCTTGGCGTAGCGGAGGTGCAGGAATTCTGTTTCGCCTTCGCCGATATCCATGCTGACCAGCCCGTTGTAGCGTCCGATGCCGTGCTGACTGTGCACCACCGGATCGCCGATCTTCAGCTCCGACAGGTCGCGCAGCATGGTGTCGACCTGCGTCACGCCTTCCTGCTTGCGCCGTCCGCTGCGCTTGCCGGAATTGGCGTACAGCTCGGTTTCAGTGATGAAGGCGATGTGGCCGAATTCCTCGCCCAGCGCGAAACCGTTGTGCAGCGGCGAAACGCCAAACATCGGTGTGGCCTTGCCAGCGGCGAAATCGGCAAAGCTGGCGCAGGATGCGACCTTCAGTTCGTATTCGTCGAAATACTGCTGCATCGTTTCGCGCCGGCCGTTCGATTCAGCGCAGATCATCACGCGCCGTCCGGGTTTGGCCAGATACGCGCGCAATTTGGTCAGCGGATCGTCGGCACGGCGGTTGACGGCGATATCCGGAATTGGCGTTGACAGGTCGGCCTGTCCTTCGCCCTGACGGATCACCCAGCGGCCATAGAACTTGGCGAATGAGAAGAAATCCTCGTCATTCAGGAACAGCCTGTCCGGCGGCAGCACTGGCCGCTCTGCATCGGATTTCAGGAACTGGTAGCGGCTGCTGGTATCGGCCCAGAAGCGCTTGATGGCTTCTTCGATATCGCCCACCAGCGCCAGCATCGCGTTCTCCGGCAGGTACTGGAACAGGGTGGCGGTTTGTTCGAAAAACAGCGGCAGATAGTATTCGATGCCGGCTGAGGCAATGCCAGATGCAATGTCGCGGTAAATCACTGAGCGCGACGGATCTCCTTCGATCGCTTCGCGCCAGCGGCTGCGGAATGCCGCGCGCGACGCTTCATCCATCGGGAATTCGTGCCCCGGCAGCAGCCGCACTTCCGGCACCGGATACAGCGAACGCTGCGAATCGACATCGAAGGTGCGGATGCTTTCGACCGTATCACCCAGCAGGTCGAGCCGGTAGGGCAGGGGTGAACCCATCGGGAACAGATCGATCAGACCACCGCGCACCGCGTATTCGCCCGGCGACATCACCTGCGTCACGTGGTTGTAGCCCGCCAGCGTGAGCTGGCTGCGCAGTTGCGCCTCGTTTAACGCCTCGCCCTGCTTGAACCAGAACGTGTGCGCGGCCAGGAATGACGGCGGCGCCATCCGCAACAGCGCGGTGGTGGCTGGCACCAGCAGCAGGTCGCAGCGGCCGTTCTGCACTTCGTATAGCGCGGCCAGCCGCTTCGACACCAGATCCTGATGCGGCGAAAACGAATCGTAGGGCAGCGTTTCCCAATCCGGCAGCAGGCAGCAGCGCAGCGGTTCGTTTTCTGCGTCAGCACTGGCTTGCGCAAACCAGGGGATTTCTTCCAGCAGCCGTTGCGCGTCGGTAGCTTGCGCCACCAGCACCACCAGCATCTGCTTGTGTGCCTTCAGTTCGCGCGCCGCCTGCGCCAGCATGAACGCATCGGCCGAACCGTGCAGCGCAGGCAGAGCAAAACGATGGCCGGGCTTCGGCAGCGACTTTTTCAGATCGAAGGACATGACCAAACGGCTTGCGGCAGTTAGAATCTGGGTTGAGAAAGCCGAGCATTATACCCCTGTGACGGCAACGCGCAGACCGCTTGAATGTATCGGAACCAGAGGATTCCCTTTCACGCCAAACGATGAGCAAGCCACGATACTTTGCGTTGATTCCCGCTGCTGGCGTCGGCGCTCGCCTTGGCGCCGAAGTGCCGAAGCAATACCTGCCGCTAGCCGGAAAGCTAATGTTGCACCATGCAGCGCAGGCGTTCCTCTCCTGTGCTGCGATTGCACACACTTTCATCGTTGTCAGCCAGGATGACGGCTGGATCGACAGCGTCTTTCCGCTCGGCACAGAAGGCGTGACGCTGCTGCGCTGTGGCGGCGCGACGCGGCGCGATTCGGTGCTGAACGGTTTGCAGGCGATGCAGCAGGCGGATGTGCCAGTTAGTGCGGACGACTGGGTGCTGGTGCATGATGCGGCGCGTCCTGGTATCACTTCGCCGCTGATCGAAAAGCTGATGGCCGAGGTTGGCGACGATGTGGTTGGCGGTCTGCTGGCATTGCCGGTGGTCGATACGGTCAAACGTGTGGCCGACGGCAAGGTGACGACAGTGCCGCGCGACGGGGTGTGGCTGGCGCAGACGCCGCAGATGTTCCGCCATGCGCTGCTGTTGCGGGCGTTGCAGCAGAATGCGAACGTGACCGATGAAGCCAGCGCGGTCGAGGCGCTGGGATTGTCGCCCAAGCTGGTCGAAGGGCATCTGCGCAACAGCAAGGTCACGCTGGCAGCCGACATCGCGCTGGCGGAGCTGTTTTTGCGCCAGAAGACATGAAAAATATACTGGCGCCAGTATTCAGAAATAGCCTCAGAATATGTGGTCTAGCAGGGTATTTTTGCTATATACCCCTAGAAAATTGAAAAAATTTGATTAAATGGAAGGTGGAATCGATGAATCCGACGACCTCAATGCCAGCCTTGCCATGGCGCATCGGCCAGGGTTACGACTGCCACGCGCTGGCAGAAGGGCGCAAGCTTGTCATCGGCGGGGTGGAAATCGCGCATCCGCGCGGGCTGCTCGGCCATTCCGATGCCGACGTGCTGTTGCACGCCATCACCGATGCGCTCATCGGCGCGGCGGGGCTGGGCGACATCGGCCGCCATTTCCCGGATACAGACCATCACTTCAAGGGGGCGGACTCGCGCGTATTACTGCGCGAAGCCATCAAGCGTGTGGCAGCTGCCGGCTACGTTGTCGGCAATGTCGATGCGACCATCATTGCGCAGGCGCCGAAAATGGCGCCGCACATCGCGCAAATGGTGACCAACATCGCTAGCGATCTGGGCGTCCAACCCAATCAGGTCAACGTCAAGGCCAAGACGAACGAAAAGATGGGGTTTGTCGGGCGCGAGGAAGGCATCGCGGCCGAAGCGGTGGTGCTGATCGTTCGGCAGAGCGAGTGAGGGGATGGCGCGATGGCCAATTTTCTGATGCTGTATTCGACCACCGATGGCCACACGCTCGAGATTTGCCGCCGCTTGCAGCAGCAGATTGAAGCCGGCAGTCAAAGCGTCACTTTATTGCCGATAGACGAAGCGCCAGCCACGGCAGCGGAACTGGAAGCTTTCGACCGGATCGTGCTTGGCGCCAGCATCCGTTATGGCCGGCATGGCAAGCCGGTGGCTGATTTCATTCAGCGCCATCGTGCGCTGCTGGAGCGCAAGCCGAATGCGTTTTTCTCGGTCAATCTGGTGGCGCGCAAGCCGCAAAAGAACACGCCACAAACCAATCCCTACCTGAAGAAATTCCTGCGCCGCGTGCGCTGGCAGCCCAAGCAGATGGCAGTGTTTGCCGGCAAGCTCGATTATCCTCGTTACGGCAGGCTGGATCGGGCGATTATCCGTTTCATCATGCTGATTACCGGCGGCCCGACCGATCCGGCCAGCACGACCGAATTTACTGATTGGTCCAGAGTGGATGCTTTTGCCCAAGAACTGTGTCGGCATGATTCCATGAATGGCTAAATTTTTCCATCGGCGGGGCTGAGCGTTGTTTTTGGTGTAATGGCAAGCGCGATTTGCGCCGCAATGACTGGAACAGCTTTTTTTGTGCCGGGTGGCAAGCTGGTTTCCTGCTTTTCGGTTAATCTTCGCACGCAAGCAGGAGGAAGCCGGTCGTGAACTGTGGCCAACTCTTGCAGGGTTGTAGCTGCAGAAGCAGCAGCTGCAACAACAGACACAGCACACAATAATCTTAATCAGGAGCAGTAAATGGGCGAAGCCAAACGGCGCAAGGCAATGGGGGAAATGTACGGCATGGGCAAGTTACCTCTTGCGGCGCAGCCGTTCGTACTGGCGATGCAAGAGATGGTGGAGCATGAAGCCAGGATGGTTAGCGGTGAAAAGGCGGATAGCGTCAAACCGGCGAAAAATGCGCACCAGTTTTTCTTCGGCGGGAATCTGGGCGGTGAATCAGGCGTTTGTGGTTTGAGCATTCCGGCGACGCTGGTCGATTTCGGCGAATATGCGTTTACGGCACCGATCAATGCATTGACCGGTTTTATGGGCGTCGCCCGGTTTGGCATGGCGATGCATCTGGCTGAAGACCGGCAGCCAGTGCCATCTGCAGCAGCGAGCGCTCGGGGCAGCGCCATCATGATGCTGGCTTGCATCAAGGGCGACTGGTTCTACAACATGATTCGCTCCGATGGTGCTGGTGTGGCAGCAGTGCAGGGAATGAGTGACTGGAAGTTGGGCCGGATCGAGGAACTGGCACTGTCCGAACCATTGCGCCAATTCATGACGGCAATGACGGCGACGCTGAAAAAATCCCGCGGTCAGCAGGATGCGGGCAAGGCCACGATGACGCTCAATTACCTGAAAGAGCACTACCGCGCGGTGGTGGCCGAATCCAGGGCTGCCCATGCCGGCGGCGAAGTCGTTGTCAATTGAACGGACAGCGATTCAGGCCTCGAATTTGTAGCCTACGCCATAGACCGATTTGATCAATTCCCTGTCTGGTGACACCGCATCCAGCTTGCGCCGCAGGTTCTTGATGTGGCTGTCGACCGTGCGGTCGGTGACCACGCGGTAATCCTCGTACAGGCTGTTCATCAACTGGTCGCGCGAGAATACGCGCCCTTGGCTGGAAAACAGCGTTTTCAGCAACCGGAATTCGACCGGCGTCAGGTCGAGCCGCTGGTTCTGATAGCTGGCCGAATGCTGATCATCGTCAAAGCCAAGGCCGTTTTCAGCTGGCGTGCGCTGCCGGCCGGCACGCCGCAGGATGGCTTGCACGCGTGCGACCACCTCGCGCGGGCTGAACGGCTTGCAGATGTAATCGTCGGCGCCCAGTTGCAGCCCCAATAGCCGGTCTATTTCCTCGACCTTGGCGGTCACCATCACGATGGGCACGTCGCTGAAGCTGCGCAGTTCGCGGCACAGGTCGATGCCATCGCGTCCGGGCAGCATCAGGTCGAGCAGGATCAGGTCGGGCATCGCTGCGCGCACGGCGGGGATGACCTCCATCCCGTTGGCAATGTGCGCGGTATGGAAATTCGATTGCGCCAGATAATCGGCCAGCAGCGCAGCCAGTTTCGGTTCGTCCTCGACGATCAGGATGGTGGCCAGCGGTGCGTTCATCAGGCGGCTTCCTTTGCCGCCAGCGGCAGTGTGACCGCAATCCACAGCCCGCCCAGCGGCGATGCCTGCGCGCGCATGCTGCCCTGATGCGCTTCGGCGATGTTACGGCTGATCGCCAGCCCCAGCCCGCTGCCGCCGGTGGCGCGGCTGCGCGAATGGTCAGCGCGGTAGAAGCGCTCGAACAGGTGCGGCAGTTTATCTGCCGGTACGCCGGGCGTGCTGTCCTGAAAGTCGAGCTGCACGCTGGCATCGTCATGCGTGCAGCCGATTTCCAGCACGCCGCCGGTATCGGTGTAGCGGTAGGCGTTTTCCAGCAGGTTGCCGAACATCTGTTGCAACCGCAATGGGTCGGCATGGCAGTATGCGGCTTGCGTGGTGTCGAAGCGTAGGTCGATCCGTATCTGCTTTTCGGCAAAGCGTTCTTCGAACAGCGCTGCGGTTTGCAGTAGGATGGCCAGCACGTCCACGCGGATTTTGCGGTAGGCGAGCGCGCCAACGTCCGACAGCGACAACTGGTGCAGGTCGTCAATCAGCTTGCCCAGTGTGCCGACTTCGGCCTGCAGCGAGCGGATGCTGGCCAGCGACATCGGCCGGATGCCATCCTCGACCGCCTCCAGCTCGCCCTTGAGTACCGCCAGCGGTGTGCGCAGTTCGTGCGAAATGTCGGCCATGAAATTGCGCCGCAGGGTTTCATTCTTTTCCAGCGTGAGCGCCAGTCGGTTGAAATCTTCCGCTAGCTGCCCCAGTTCGTCGCCGGAAGAAACCGGCACGCGGGCGGCGTAATCGCCCGCGGCCAGGCTGTGGGTTGAAGCGGTAATGCGCTTGAGCGGTGCAAGAAAGATTCTGGCGAGCAGCCAGGCGACAATGGCGGCGAGCACAATCGCAATGACGACGATGATCCAGCCCGAATTCGACTGCTGCCGGTGAAAGCGCTGGGCCACGCCGGAGATGACCTGCTCAAGCGGCGTCAATGCGACCCAGCCGACTGTCTGGCCGTTTACATCGATGGGCTTCAGGATGGCATTGTGCCCGGTGCGAGGATTGCCGATGACCAGTTGCTTTTGCGCATCCAGCAAACTAAAACGCATAATGACACCCGTCAGTTCGGAGTCCGGCAGCGTATAGGGCTTTCCGTTTGGCGGCGTACTCGGCTCATGCAGCGGCATGCCTTCGGGCCGAACCAGTGAAAACCAGACCCGCGGTCGGTCGCGCAGGAAATCCCAGTTGCCATGTTGACGATAGGCGGCCGCCAGCTTCGGCAACACCGATTCGACCCGTTGCGCTTCCTGTTCATTCAAGTAGCCGAGGAAGCCGTGATGAAAACTGTAGCGCATCGCGCCCAGCATCGCGAACGAGGCGAGGACGCAGGTCAGCAGAATGGCCAGAAACAATTTGGCGGTGATACCGAGGCGCATGGGGAAACAGGAACAATGAATGGTAACGTTACATTATAGGAGCGCGCCTGCGATAAAACTGCCTCCACAATGAATCTTCAAAATTTCTCCTTATTTGGCTGGCATGATGGCAACATCAAGAAATGAAATCCGGTGACCATGGCGGAACCTTACCGAACCGATAAGCATGAAAAGACAGACCACTTTCTGGCTGACGGCACTGGCGGCAGCCATGCTGGGCGGCTGCGCACTGCCTGCGGTCGGGCCGGATTATCAGGCACCCGAACTTTCGCTGCCGTCGACGTGGATGGTGCGGCCCGCTGACAATACCGCGAGCGCCGGGCAGCCATCGAACGCGCTAGCAAGTCTGGCCAAATGGTGGCGGCAATTGCAGGACCCGCAGCTTGACCACCTGATTGACGAAGCGCTGGCTGGCAGCCTCGATTTGCAGCTGGCGCAGGCGCGATTGCGTCAGGCGCGCGCTGGCCGCGATCAGGCGATCAGCGGCCTGTTCCCGACCGTTACCGCGTCCGGCGTTGCCACGCGCAGCAAGACGGCAGACGTCATCGCGCCGACGTCCACGCGCACGGTTTACGATGCAGGTTTTGACGCCGCATGGGAAATTGATATTTTCGGCGGCACGCGGCGCGGGATCGAAGCCGCTACGGCCGACCAGCAAGCGAGCGAAGCCAGCCTGAACAATGCACGCGTTTCGCTGGTGGCAGAAGTGGCGCAGAATTACATCGAACTGCGCGCCTACCAGCAACGGCTGGAGATTGCGCAACGCAACCTTGCCAGCCAGACGGAAACGCTGCAAATTACCGAATGGCGCTATCAGGCCGGGCTGGTCGGCAGCAGCGATGTCGAGCAGGCGAAAACGAACCGCGAGCAGACGCGCGCCGGCATCCCCGATCTGGAAGTCGGCCTGACTGCGGCAGAAAACCGGCTGGCCGTGCTGCTGGGCAAGAACCCCGGCAGCCTGCACGAACAACTGAAGGCGCAAAAGCCACTGCCTGCCTTGCCAGCTTCTGTTGCCGCCGGCATTCCATCGGACGTGCTGCGCCAGCGGCCAGACCTGGTGGCGGCGGAAAGAACCCTGGCGGCCGAAACGGCACGCGTCGGGCAAAAGCTGGCGAAGCGTTTTCCGAGTCTGAAACTGGGCGAATCGTTCGGCTGGCAAGCGTACAGCCTCAGCGCGTTGGGAACCGCCGGTACGCTGGCTCGTGCGGTGACAGGAACGCTGGCGGCGACATTGTTCGATGGCGGCAACCTGCGCAGCGCGGTCGAAATCCAGAGCGCGGTGCAGGAACAGGCACTGATTTCATATCAGAAAAGCGTATTGCTGGCGCTGGAAGAAGTCGAGAATGGCTTGAAATCGTATGCGGTCGGGCGCGAGCGGGTTGATGCACGCCGCGGGGCGGCCGAAGCAGCACGCAATGCGGCGCAACTGGCGCGCAACATGTATCAGTCCGGTCTGGCCGATTTTCAGAAGGTGCTGGAAACTGAGCGCACGCTGTTGAGCGCGGAGGACAATCTGTCCGTGGCCGAAGCGGGCATGCGCACCAGTCTGGTCAAACTCTACAAGGCGCTCGGCGGCGGCTGGGAGCAGGGCAAGGATGTTGCTGCTGAAACGGGGAAAGAAAAATCATGACACAGGAAACTTCCAACAGCGCGCGCGAGGCGCTGCAGGCGATGCTGGACAAGACGCCGCAAGGCTTGCTGCCGGACGGAAAGCGGCGCTATCTGATGATAGGAGGCGCGGCCTTGCTGGTGCTGGTAATACTGTTCTTCATTTTCTCCGGCGGCAAAAGCGGCGAAGGGCAGTATGTGACCGAGGAAGCGGTAACCGGCAATCTGGTGGTGACGGTTTCGGCCAGCGGCACGTTGCAGCCGACCAAGTCGGTCGATGTCGGCAGCGAATTGTCTGGCACGCTGGCGAAGGTGCTGGTGGAGGAAAACGATAAGGTGAAGAAGGGCCAGTTGCTGGCGCAACTCGATCTGGACAAGCTCACGGATGCGGTGACCAAGTCGAGAGCGGTGCTGGCTGCGGCCAAGGCATCGGTGGCGCAGGCGCAGGCAACGCTGGCGGAATCGAAGGCATCGCTGGCGCGGATGCGTCATGTGGCCGAACTCTCGGGCGGCAAGGTGCCGTCGAAAACCGAACTGGAAACGGCAGAGGCCTCGCTCAAACGCGCCATCGCGAATGAAGCCAGCGCGCGCGCCTCAGTGGCGCAGGCCGATGCAACGCTGAAAACCGATGAAACCAACCTGGCCAAGGGCACGATCCGTTCGCCGGTCGATGGCGTGGTGCTGACGCGCAAGGTCGAACCAGGGCAGACGGTGGCGGCGACGATGACCACGCCGGTCCTGTTCACCATCGCAGAGGATCTGACCAAGATGGAATTGCAGGTCAAGGTCGATGAAGCGGATGTCGGCACGGTGAAACTGGGGCAGGCGGCATCGTTCACCGTGGCTGCGTGGCCAGGCCGAAATTTCCCGGCCAACATCCAGCGCGTCGGCATCGGCTCGACCATTACCGACAACGTGGTGACTTACAAAACCGTGCTGACGGTGGGCAACGATGATTTGGCGTTACGGCCAGGCATGACGGCGACGGCATCAATTGTGACCGCAAATCGCGAGAACGTGCTGCTGGTGCCGAATTCCGCTTTGCGCTTTACGCCGCCAGCGAAGACGGCGGCGCTGAAGGGCAGCTTCGTTTCCGGTTTGTTGCCGAGGCCGCCAGCCGAGCAGAAAAAGGTGGCAACACAGGCCCCAAGCGCGAACAGCCAGCAGCAGATCTGGGTGCTGGAGCAGGGCAAGCCGAAGGCGGTGTCGGTGCAGGTTGGCGTATCGAATGGCAAGACCACTGAAATCATCGGCGGCGAACTGAAGGCCGGGATGCAGGTGATTACCGATTATCAGGAAGCGAAAAAATGAGCCTGACGGGGAGCCAGACGCCTGAGCCGCCGCTGATCGCACTGCACGGCATCACCAAGACCTACGGTGACGGGCAGGCCGCGTTTCAGGCTTTGCGCGGCATCGACGTCAGCATCAATGCCGGTG
>Ga0316604_10001261_pt1 | contig 23278 bp, 14 predicted proteins | sample OWC_soil_day20_C_FD_207650 | JGI IMG/M metagenome (GOLD analysis project Ga0316604, IMG submission 207650) | Wetland soil microbial communities from Old Woman Creek delta, Ohio, United States - OWC_soil_day20_CT | ecosystem: Environmental > Terrestrial > Soil > Wetlands | place: USA: Ohio...
ACTAAGCTTCTCAACATTTTATTTATTAATTCAACCAACCAGTACACAGGGCGAACACTGTGTGCTCAGGACTTTATTACCTCCTATCAAGCAAAGAAACAATGAAACAAATCGTAAGCGCATTACTGCTGCTATCCCTTTACCTTGGCGCAGCTGCACAGTCACGCCGCATCACCGGTAAAGTTACAGCGAAAGACAACGATTCCCCTATCCCCGGCGTATCTGTAAAAACAACCGGTAAGGCTATTGGCGTACAAACCGATGGTCAGGGTAACTTCTCTATCGAAATACCTGAAGGTGTTACTTCGCTGGAATTCACCTACATCGGTTACCAGAAAATAATTTTACCCATTAGTGGAAATACTGTCAATGCCAAACTGGAATCTACTGCCAGCGGTCTGAATGAAGTGGTGGTAGTAGGTTATGGTACACAGACAAAAAGAGAATTTACCGGTGCTGCTGCACGCATCTCCGGTGCACTCGTGAAAGATGCACCTGTGCAGAGTTTTGACCAGGCCCTCTCCGGTCGGGCTGCAGGTGTGAGTATCGCATCGCCAAACGGTGTGCTGAATAACCCGCCTGTGATCCGTATCCGTGGTGTGAACTCTATCTCCCTCAGTTCTTATCCGCTGGTAGTGATCGATGGGATTGCTGTTAATACCGGCAACATCTCTACCAGTACTTCTGTGCCTAACAACCCGCTGAGTGATATCGATCCTGCAGACATAGAGTCTATCGATGTACTGAAAGATGCGGCATCTACCTCCATCTACGGTTCCCGTGCTGCTGGCGGCGTACTCCTCATCACTACCAGGAGAGGTAAGGAAGGGAAAGCTAAAGTAATATACGATGCATGGGGTAGCTCAACAAAAGCAGCCCGTCTGCCTAAACTGCTGGATGCAACCGGTTACATGAAATACAAAAACGAAGCGGTATACAATTCGAAAGTATTGGGTGGTAATGAAAACAATAGCAGCGTAGCTTCCGAATTGTTCTTCCCTAACTATAATGCAGATGGCTCTCTGGTGAATACTAACTGGTACGATTATATCTATCGCACTGCCTATTCTCAGAACCATAACATCAGCGTATCTGGTGGTAACAAAACAACAAATTATTATTTATCCGCCAACTATTCTAACCAACAGGGTTTTGTGGTAGATAATGAATTCAAACGTAAGTCACTTCGTTTCAATGTTGACCATGAAGTAACCAAATGGTTCAAGATCAAAGCTGGTGGTGCATACAATACATCATTCAACCAATCTCAGAACACAGGTTCCCTGCCTAACAGTACCTTCCTGCTCATCGGTGCTGCACGTCTTGCCACTGCACTGGCACCCAACGTGTCTGTGTATAATGCCGATGGTAGTTACAACCTGAGCTCAACAGGTACGTTAGGTATGGGCAACAACCAGGTGACCAACACCCTGTGGAATGCAAAAGCATTGTTCGACCTGAGTAGCTATACGACAGAGAACGATCGCTTTACAGGAAATATAGGTGCAACCATTAAGTTGCCGTATCACTTTGAACTGAATACTACGTATGCGATGGACAGGCTGAGAACTGAAAATAATACGTGGTTAAGTTCTCAACTGGGATCTTCCGGTTATTCTGTAGGGGGTTCTGCTACCAATGTGAGCGCACTGCGTAATAACTGGGACTGGGCGAGCACTTTGGGTTTCAATAACAAATACCGTAAGCACCACGTGACTGCATTATTGGGTTATGATGTTCAGAAATTCGAGACTACTTCCTGGGGTGCTTATGCCACTGTAGCGGCAGACAATTTCTTTACTAACTACGAAGGTAGTTACAGCACCGTAACAGCAAGCGGCAATAGTAAAAGTGAAAAAGCATTCATCTCTTACTTCTCCCGTGTGACTTACGACTTTAATAACAAGTACTTCCTGACTGCCAACTTCCGCCGCGATGGTAACTCTGCACTGGGTGCCAACAGCAAGTTCGGTAACTTCGGTGGTGTGAGCGCGGGCTGGCTGTTATCTGAAGAAGGATTCTTCAAAAACCTGCACATCGAAAATATTGTAAACAATGTGAAACTGCGTGCCAGCTGGGGTCGTGTAGGTAATGGTAATGTGACCAACGACTATGCCAGCCAGAGCCTGTACAGTGCTTCGCTGTATGGTAGTGCCGCTACCTGGTACCTGAGTCAGGCCGGTAACCCTGATCTGTCCTGGGAAACCAGTAAACAAACTAACCTGGGTCTGGATCTGGGTCTGCTGAATAACAGGATCCAGGTAGAAGGTACATGGTTCAACAACGATGTAAATGGTCTGATCCTGAGTGCACCACAATCTGCATCCAAAGGTATCCCTGACAATGCCATCCTCATGAACGTAGGTGCTATGTATAACCGTGGCTGGGAACTGGGTGTAACAGCCAGCGTGATCCGCAAGGAAAATTTCAGCTGGGATGCAAGCTTCAACTATACACACATCAAGAATAAAGTAACAGCACTGGCAACAGGTAACTCAGACATCATCGGCTATACTCACACTTCGTCCGAAGCAAGTAACGTAACACGTGTAGGCTACTCTGTTGGTAGCCTGTATGGTGCCAAAACGGCTGGTGTGAATCCTGAAAACGGGCGTCGTATCTTCATCAACAAAGCAGGTGAGAAAGTACAGTACAGTGCTACAGTCGCTTCCGGCGAGAGTAACTGGACTTACCTGGATGGTACCACGGCTACTGCGATTTCTGCCAGCGACTACTACCTGCTGGGCAATGCATTGCCAAAATGGTATGGTGGTCTGAGTAATACTTTCCGTTACAAGAACTTTGATCTGGGTATCAACCTGACTTACGCAGGCGGTAACTATGTAATGAACGGTACCAAAGCCACCCTGAGAGATCAGCGTTTCTATAACAACTATACAGACATTTCCAAACGCTGGACGACTGTAGGTCAGAAAACCGACATCCCTCGTCTGGTATACAATGACCAGATCTCCAATGGTTCTTCTTACCCGATTTCAGCGAACGTAGAGAAAGGTGATTTTCTCCGTTTGCAAAGTCTGACGCTGGGTTACCGTGTACCGGGCCGCGTATTTGGAACTTCAGGAATCAGCAGTGCACGTATATATGCTTCCGGCAACAACCTGTTCCTGCTTACTGGTTATACAGGTACAGATCCTGAATCAAGCAGCAATGGTAACTCCAATACCACACCGGGTATTGAGAAGAATGCAGTGGGTCAGGGAAGAACTTTCACAGTGGGTATTAACGTAGGATTTTAATGTAAAACAAATCAGGAAAATGAAAAAAATATATCAATATATAGGTTTGGGTGTGATACTGGCTTTCTCCTCCTGCAGTGAGAAAGAATTGCTGGATACCGTGCCTTCAACATCCATCAGCGACGCAAATTCATTTGGTTCTGCTTCCCGTATCCTGGGTCTGGTGAATGGTGCTTACGATGCTGTGAAAGGCGCCTCTTTATACGGCGGCCGTTACCTGCTGTACTGCGATGTAAGAGGAGAAGAGTTCATCAACGTGACTGCGAATTCATACACGGCGTATGAGAGCTGGAACAATAGCTACAACTCCGGTTCCAACGATATCAATAATCTTTGGTCACAGGCATATACTGCCATCAACGACGCGAATATCATTATCGCGGGGCTGGCTACCAGCACCGGTGTGATCTCTGACACGCTGAATGCGCAATATACTGCAGAAGCGAAGTACATCCGTGCATTGTGCTATTTCAGTCTGGTAACGGTGTATGCTACGCCTTACAACTCGGATCAGGGTGCATCCAAAGGTTTGCCACTGCGCCTTCAGGCAGAAACCGATGGTGACAATAATGACCTGGCACGTAGCACAGTAGCAGAAGTGTATACCCAGATCTTATCAGACCTGGATTCAGCAGAAGCGAATCTGCCTGACAGTTATTCCTCAGATCTGCTGAATACCACCCGTGCACATAAGAGTACTGCGATCGCCCTGAAGACAAGGGTGTACCTGACTATGAATAATTTTGCGAAAGTTGTTGAAGAAGCCGCGAAGATTGTACCACAGACGAGTGCTCCGTTTAGTACTACCAGTTATGGTGTGAAGCATGCATTGCAGTCCGATATCACAACATTGTTCGGTACGACTTATACGACAACCGAGTCCATCTTCTCTATGCCAATGACATCTTCTGATTCGTATTCAGGCCAGTCTGCCATTGGTTATATTTATAATGCCAATTCAGAGTACTATCTGAACCCGGATGGCATTTTAGGCAATGCACAATGGGGTAGCAGCGATAAGCGCAGAAGTCTGTTACGTGTAGCTTCCAGTTTATATTACCTGAAGAAATATGCAAAGGCATCTCCATATATCGATTACATTCCGGTGATCCGTTATTCAGAGGTTTTGCTGAATTATGCAGAAGCTGCGGCACAGACAGGCAATCTTACACTGGCTGCAAATCTGCTGAAGGCGGTGCATGCGCGTAGTGATGCGAGCTATACATTTGCAGATGCGGATATAGCGACCGCTTCAGCACTGGTATTTACTATTGCCATCGAGAGAAGGATTGAATTGTTGGGCGAAGGTTTCAGATCAGGTGATCTGCTGAGAAACCTGCAAACGATCCCTGCAAAGGGTAGCAGCAGTCTGCAGGCAAATGCGGTAGCCCCAACTGCTTCCAATTACATTTTCCCGGCACCCAATAATGAGCTGACAACAAATAAGCTTTATTAATAAAGTTTGGCCTTGTATTTGCTGTTATATAATAATAACGAATGAAATGCGTTTTATAACCGGACAGTAAACCCAGGATCATGCTTAGAAGATCTGCCTGGAAGAAATTTAAACAACCTGCCAATATCCTAATATCTTTTAGTTTATTGGCAGGTTTTGTGTTTTTGGGCACTGGCTGTGCCTCAAGTCGTGGTGGAAACTACGAACCCCCACGTCTCGGTGCAGAGTACCGTTTTGAGGATGGTATGCGCAAAGAAAAGCATCCCCAGTATTTATTCAGCAACAAGGAAAGAAAGGAAATGATAAAAATGGGATTGCCTGCGGGCGCCCAGAATGAGGCCGTAGGTGGTGCCACACTTCCTTCAGCTACGAACCAATTACCTCCCGAAGTCAGGAAAGATAGTATTCCTCCAAAAGATTCCGTGTACAAAGTTTTGCCTCAGTAGTAACTTTTTTTTAAGGAGCTACGTTTAACTCATGTAAATATCTATTTATGTGCAAATCCGGTTTGTTCCTATTTATGAATCCCGGCAATTGACTACCCATTGAGCGGTTTGCACCATTTCCTTAATATGTCCAATTATGAAAAACACATTTTATTTGTTTGCTTACTATTTGTAAGCAGGACAACCTTGGGACAATCAGAATTAATCAGCTTTGGTCCGTATGTAGAAAGATTGTATAACGACTGCCAGATCTCAGGTCATTCCTATATCGGCTTAGGCAGATGCAGGATTTCATCTTGTTAAACTATGAAACAGCTATTTTACTTTTTTGCCGTCCTGTTTTTTATCACTGCCTCCGCTTTGGGGCAGTCTAAGAAATTGTCTTACGGACCTTATGTAGAAGCCCTTATTAACCAGGGGAAACTGCCTGCAGCTTCTAAAGTTGGCACAGGGGTCGGTGTCGGCATGAATGTAAAATTATTGACCGGGTGGAGTTTTACGGCATCTGCAGGATATGTGTGTTTTAAAGGAAACAGTACGCAGAAAAATTCTACCGTTGCAGACTACCAGGTCATTCCTGTTCGTTTGGGAGTAGCATACAAACTACCCATGCCGGCGGTGTACATCAAAGTAGAAACGGGAACTGCTACGGCCATTGGTCATGGCACAAAGGTCATTCTCACCCCGGGATTGGGTGTTCATTTAAAATCATTGGATGTAGAGGCGAAGTATGAGACCTGGATACAGGAGAATACGAATAGCGCAATAGGGGTAAAAGCCGCATATTCCTTCTGACATTAATTTACTATGAATTACTTACATTTGTGAGAATTTTAAAATATCCGTATGATAAAAACCATTCAAATTTCATTATTACTGGCACTCTTTTGTGTGATTGGTACCCAGTCCCAGGCACAGTTAAAGAGATTCAGCATTGGCCCCTATGTAGAAACAGGTGTTCCTACAGGTGACTTCAAAGATACCCACAACGCTGGATGGGGTGGTGGTCTGAATGCAGACATCAAGCTGATTGCTGGTTTGGGTGTAACTGGTTCTGCTGGTTACATGCGTTTTTCCGGTAAGTCTTTTGACTATAGTGCAGTTGACGGTCCGGTAGGTAAATATTCTGCTCTGCAGGCTTTTCCGGTAAGAGTAGGGGTGAAGTATAAATTCTCTATTCCATTACTGTATGTAAAGGTAGAAGGTGGTACTGCTACTTACGTAGGTGACTATGATGGTACTGCTGCTCTTTTTGCACCAGGAGTGGGTATTCGTTTCCTCGGTCTTGATGTGGAGGCGAAATATGAGAGCTGGTTTAAGGATGGAGACCATTTAGGTTTCTTTGGTCTGAAAGCCGGTTATAATTTCTAGTATTCAGGCAGTTTGTTATTTATTTATAGAGGGCCTCCGGAAGTATCCGGGGGCTTTTTTTATGGGCAATAAAAGGGAGTATTGAAAAAGAATTTTCAAATGTAAAAGGAAACCATTCCTTCAGGGCGATAGTCCATTAACAGATCACAATCCAATAAAACAGATCTTGTTTGCTGCCACAGGCCAATTTCCCCAAAAAAAGAAGCCCCCTGAATTTATCAGGAGGCTTCAAGGTTTCCGTTTGAATAAGAAAAATCTTTCCGGTCAATAATAATGTACCGGCATGTTCACTGTACTGCTACTGTTTAGGTTGTTTCTTATGCTTTTTTGCAGTAGTATCAGCAACTTGCTTGCCTGTAGTGTCGGCTTTGGCAGATGAAGTATCACCTACTGATTTAAATGCAACAGTGTCTTTTACAGACATTGCTGTATCCAGTCTGTGAGCAAATGCGGCAGTGTCTGCTTTTGCACTGGTAGTGTCACTTTTCAGCGTGAAGCTGGCAGTGTCTTTCATCATTGCAGTAGCCAGGGTGTCTTTACCGAAAGCAGTGTCTGCTTTGGCAAAAGCCGCAGTGTCACGGAAGTTGGCAGTGTCAGCTTTGAAGCTGAAAGCTGTGTCTTTCATCAGCGCAGTATCAGCTTTGAAGAAAGATGCGGTGTCGCGGAAATTTGCAGCAGTATCAGCTTTGAACAGGTATGCTGTGTCACTCATCATAGCGGTATCCGCTTTGAAAAAGCTCGCAGTGTCTGCTTTAAACAAATTTGCTGTGTCATTCGCCATCGCAGTGTCTCTTACATAGCTGGCTGTGTCGGTGCTGAAGTTAGCAGTGTCTCTCGCAAAGCTGGCAGTATCTGCTTTGAAAAAGCTCGCAGTGTCTGCTGACATAATGGTGTCGGCCGCGTTACCGCTGTTAGACATAACATTCTTTGCATTCACATTGGCCAGAACAAAAGCGCCAAAACCTGCCATAAGGCCGAAACGGATTAATTGCTTCTTCATGGTTTTTCAATTTTAATTGGTTAAATAAAAAATCAATAAATGATGGTTGATGAGTAAATAACCAAAACGGTGCAAGAATCTTCTAAGAAAATGTTAAAGACAATTCGTTTTTATATAATAGATTGAAAAACAGATACTTGTGTCGTTTTCTTATTTGAGTAGTTTTTCCAACCCCATTAAACTTTACTAAAGAAAGTAAGTCCGCACTGCGGGGAAACTGTAGATATGAAGTAACAAGACCGGGTATACGTTTTCATACTGGGAATAGTAAGCTTAAAAAAGAAGCATGTTTACTGGCTAAATTTTTTTAAACTCGTTAAATTAATATCATAATATCTTGTTAAGAAAGTCTACTTTTACTTTTATATCTGTGAATGTGACATCGTAAAAAAGTGTTCCTATTAATAATGTACACCACTTGAATGTAATGCCAGCGAACAGTGTGTAAGCTTCCTTGATATTATAATTACGTTTTTCCAAAATCCAACTACTTACTTTGCTATGAGGTACAAACCATTGGGCAAGCTATGCTTCCTTCTATTCATTTCATGCCTGCTAACCACGGCGGCACTCGCACAGCGAACCATCTCCGGGATGGTCAAAGATGCCAGCGATAGCAGCGGCCTCCCTGGTGTAAACATCACAGTGCCGGGCACCACATCCGGCACCATCACTGATGCCAAAGGCCATTTCTCTTTGCAGGTCCCTGAATCCGCAAAAAGTCTGACTTTCTCGTTTATGGGTTATACCCAGCAAACAATCACTATCGGCACCCAGATCACGTTTGCTGTATCACTGCAATCCACTTCCAAAGGCCTGGGTGAAGTAGTTGTAGTCGGTTATGGTACACAAAACCGTCGCGATGTAACAGGTACCATATCGTCCATCAAAGGTTCCGATATCAAAAACCTGCCTGTCAGCGACGCCGCACAGGCTATACAGGGTAAAGTACCCGGTGTAGACATTGTGCGTTCCGATGGTTCCCCAGGTACTGAACCGAGTATTCGTATCCGGGGTACAGGTACTATCAACAATGCGGAACCACTTATTATTATAGATGGTGTGCCCGCTACCGGCATGAGCGATGTGAGTCCGAACGACATCGCCTCTATGGAAATCCTGAAAGACGCTTCCAGCTCCGCTATCTACGGTACCCGCGCTGCAAACGGTGTGGTGATCATCACCACGAAGAGAGGAGGCTATGGCGAGAAAACCCACGCTACCGTGAATGTTTATAAAGGTACTTCCAACGCACGCCGTTACATTCCATTACTCACCGCTCCTGAACTCGTACAGCTGAAACAGGAACGTTATACCAACGATGGTGTGGCCATCAACTCCCTTTGGCAGGATCCTTACTATGCGGTACAGCGTACCGACTGGCAAAGAGCACTGATCGGCACCGGTTCCACTACGAATGCAGATGTGAACCTGCGTGGCGGTAGCGCTGTTTCAAACTACCTTTTCAGCGCTGGTTATTACGATGAAAAAGGGATGATCGAAAATACCTTCTTCAAGCGTTATAGTTTCCGTATTAACTCCGAACATAAACTCGGTAGTCGTGTGAAAGTAGGAGAGAACCTTCAGCTTACTTACCGCAATGCCAAAGGCTTTGATACGTATTCTTCACAAACAGGTCTGATCTTCAGCGCACTTCGCTTTAACCCTGCTATTCCTGTAAGAAACGATGATGGCAGCTATGGTACAGCGAAGGCCAGCAACGAGCTGGGGGACATTAACAACCCTGTATTCACTGTTGAAAATATCGATGCCTGGAGCAAGACCTATCGTGTACTCGCCAGTGTTTATGGTGAAGTACAGATCATAGATGGCCTCTCCTTACGTGTGAACGGCGGTTACGATGGCAACATCTACCAGCAATATAGCTTCACCCCTGCCATTCTCGATCAGACCCGCGTGAGCGCAAACGCTGACCTGTGGCAACGTACCGAATCCAATGGTACCGCATTGGGCGAAGCCTTCCTGACGTACAACAAGACTTTCAATAACGTTCATCAGGTGACATTGACTGGTGGTTACTCTATTCAAAAAACACAGGGCAACTACTTCCGTGCAGAGCGCTGGGGTTATACCGACGAATCCGCGGATCAGCGTGTGCTTGACAACGGTACTACTGTATACAATGCTTCCGGTAACTACAATCCGGAGAGCGCCATTGCCTCCGGCTTCCTGCGTGCGTTCTATGGTTATAAAGGTAAATACCTCTTCACCGGTACTTTCCGTGCTGATGGTTCCAGCCGTTTCCCGAAAAACCAGCGCTGGGGTTATTTCCCGGCTTTCTCACTGGGGTGGCGCGTGAGCGATGAAGCTTTCTTCAAAGACAACGTCGGCTTCATGAGCAACCTGAAAATCACCGGTGGCTGGGGACAGCTGGGTAACCAGAACGTAACCGACTACCAATACCTCGCGATAATAACCAAGGACCGTAAATACTCCTTCGGTGGTAATGCTACAACAGGTATCTGGAACAGTTCTCTCGCCAACCCTAACATTACCTGGGAAAAGGCAGAGATGACCAATATCAGCGCCGAAATGGGCTTCTTTAAAAACGCCCTGAATGCCACTGTGACCTGGTTCAACAAGAATACCCGCGACATGCTGGTACCTTATCCTGAACTGGATGTACATGGTACAAGTACAATTCCTGATCAGAACATTGGTCAGATGAGCAACAAAGGATGGGAAATTGAATTGAGCTACCGTGGTGGCAAACAGGCCGTGCATTATAATGTAGGTGTGAATGCATCCTTCATTAAGAACCGCGTGACCCGTCTGTACTCCGGTACCTATATCAGCTCTACGCCTTATGGCCGTCAGGCACAGGAAATTTCCCGTACCTACGAAGGACAGCCGATTGCTTCTTTTTATGGCTGGAAGACGAATGGTATCTATCAGAACCAGACTGCTATTGACAACGATGCGAATGTGGCGAATGATAATAACAGGGCCGATATCAAACCCGGTGATGTACGTTTCGTAGATATCAACGGTGATGGCAAGATCGACGAAAATGACCGCACTAACCTGGGTGATCCTAACCCACGTATGACTTACGGAATACAAGCTGGTATTGAATATAAAGGCTTTGATCTGAGTGCAAACTTTGCAGGTGTAGCAGGTGTGAAACTGTATAATGCTGACAGAATGCAAGGGCTGGATCCTACCTACTCATACAACATGTATGCAGAAGCAATGGGCCGCTGGCATGGTGAAGGTACCAGCAACAGTATGCCACGCATGTCTCTTGTAGATGCCAATCAGAACGCACGTACATCAGATCGTTTTGTAGAAAGTGGTAATTATTTCTCTCTGAGAAATGTCACCCTTGGCTATACGATTCCTTCTCATGTATGGGGCAAATCAGGGATTTCTGATATCAGGATCTATGCTACTGGTCAGAATGTGTTCATGATCACCAAATACAAAGGACTGAATCCTGAGCTGGGTTATGCTTCCGCTTCAGGTGGAGATGGTAACCTCATGCGCGGTGTAGACGTGGCTACTTACCCACAGGCCCGTGTATTCACTTTTGGTGCAACCATGAATTTCTAAACAAGCAAAACGAATTAAGCAATGAAACGAATGAAATATTTGCTGCTGTGTGTACCTGCGTTCTTTGCCTGTAACAAGGAATTGGATGTAGAGAAAAAAGGTAGCTATACAACGGCCAACTACTGGCGCAATCAATCTGACGCAGTAGATGGCATCACTGGTATCTATAATATTTTACTGGAAGAAGACTTTACGGGCTTTGGTGAGTTTGTATACGACAACTGTTCTGACGACCAGTATCGTGCGGGGGATCATCCTGAACTGGCAGACCTTGAAGCCTTTACATACGATGCTTCCAATGCTGCTGTGAAAGCACCCTGGAAGTGGAAGTACGAAATGCTGAACAGATCAAACAGTGCCCTGCTGTATATTCCAGATATTACCAGTATTGATACAGATATCAAAAACCGTTGTTTAGGTGAAGCGCATTTCTTCCGTGCATACGCTTACTGGCGCCTTGCTTTGATCTATGGTGATGTACCTATGATCATGGAAGAGGATATCAAAAACGGTACTTACAATAAGGCAAAATCTACTATCGACGAAGTGCATGCACAGATCGAAGCAGACCTGAAAGCAGCGGCGATCTTATTGCCTGAGAGTTACGATGCATCGCAGGCAGGTCGGGTGAGCAAAGGTACGGCATGGGGTTTACTGGCAAAACTGTATCTCTATGAGAATGATTTTGCAAATACTATTTTGTATGGTGATAGCGTGATCACAAATTCAAATTACGCCTTGCAGTCTACCTATGCGGCGAACTTTACACCTGCTACCAGCAATAACAGTGAGATGTTGTTTAACGTACAGACACTGGATGGATGGGGGTATTCTGACTTCATCACTTATCATGCACCACGTGCATGGGGCGGATGGGATTTCTTTGAGCCCGTGCAGGGATTACTGGATGAATTTGAAGTGGGTGATCCACGAAAGGATGTATGTATTATGAAGCCGGGAGATGTGATAAATATTGGTACAGGTAATGCCACTTATACTGCATCTTTGTCATCAACAGGGTATCATTATAACAAGTTCTGCGCATGGACGAGCACAGGTGGTTTGAACTATTCTTTCAAATATCCTTTGATGCGTACATCAGACATTTATTTGTGTGTGGCAGAAGCAAAGATCCGTCAGACCGGCACTGGTGCCGGTGATGCGGAAATCAATGCAATTCGTAGCCGGGTAGGTTTAACAAGCGTATCCAATGCAGGTATGACTGCGTTAATGCATGAGAGAAGGGTAGAGCTGTGTGGAGAGAATGAACGTCACCAGGATCTGATGCGTTGGGATAAGGCGGGTATCATTGATATCACGACAATTTACAATCAGCCTAAGTTAACGTCTTCTGGAGCTGTGATTCAGGCAGCGCGTACATTTACAAGACCTAAGAATTACTATTTCCCATTACCACAATCAGAGATTGATAAGAGTAATGGTGTGCTGGTACAGAATTCAAATTTTTAATAATGTAAAAAGGAGCTGTGTTTTACAGCTCCTTTTTTAGGCATTGAAAATAATTGTCAAAAGTACACACAAAAATTCCTTTTTAAAACCTATATTGGGCTTCTGAATAATTCCTGGTTATGCGATACAAACTTCATCGCTGTCTTACAGCGCTATTATTGTCCGGAACAATTTCCGTGGCTCAGACGCTTACCGTCAAAGTAAACACACCGCAACACACTGTTCAACCCACCATGTGGGGGATCTTTTTCGAAGACATTAACTTCTCGGCAGACGGCGGCATTTATGCTGAACTGGTCAAAAACCGCTCGTTTGAATTTGCCCAGCCTTTACAGGGATGGAAAGTGATCAAAGAAGCCAATAACGGCAAAGTCCTGATCGTAAACCGTGCTCCTGAAAATGCAGCCAATCCACGCTATGCTCACATTACTGTTGCTGGCAACTTCGGCCTTTTCAATGAAGGTTTCCGTGGCATGGGCTTTAAAAAAGGAGAAACGTACAACTTCTCTGTGCTGGCTGGTAATACTACTGGCGACCTTACAATTAAGGTAGTCCTCCTCAATGACAAAGGTGCTCCTATTGGCACTGCTACTATAGGCACTCCCGGTAAAGACTGGAAAAACTACGCTGCAAGCATTACAGCCAGTGAAACCGTGTCCAAAGGCGGGCTGCAGGTTTTCTTCGAAGGTAACGGCACCATAGATGCGGATATGCTCTCCCTCTTCCCGGCTAATACCTGGAAACAGCGTCCCGGTGGTCTCCGTACCGATCTGGTACAACTGCTGGCTGACCTCCATCCCGGTTTTGTCCGTTTCCCCGGTGGCTGTATCGTGGAAGGTAAGGACCTGGTGAACCGTTACCAATGGAAAAAGACAGTAGGACCTATCGAAGAGCGTACCCTGATCGTGAACCGCTGGAATACAGAATTCCCATACCGCGCTCCGGGTGATTACTATCAAAGCTATGGGCTTGGGTTCTTTGAATACTTCCAGCTTTCTGAGGACATCGGCGCCGAGCCACTGCCTATTCTGAACTGCGGCATGGCCTGCCAGTTCAATACCGGCGAAGTGGCGGCAGATGACGATGTACCTGCTTATATCCAGGACGCCCTTGACCTGATCGAATTTGCCAATGCCGGCACCGATACAAAGTGGGGAAAACTGAGGGCCGATATGGGGCATCCCAGGCCTTTTAACCTGAAAATGATCGGGGTGGGTAATGAACAATGGGATAGCCAGTACATAGCCCGTTATAAAATGTGGGAAACCGTGCTGAAGACCAAACACCCTGAGATCAAACTGGTATCCAGTGTAGGCCCGTCTCCGGACGATGAGCGTTTTCATTATGGCTGGTCCCAGCTGAAAGGTTCCAAAGCAGACCTGGTAGACGAACATTATTATATGGCGCCAGACTGGTTCCTGCAGAATGCTTCCCGCTACGATAATTACGATCGTAAAGCGCCCCATATCTTTGCAGGGGAATATGCAGCCCACATCAGGGATAAGGAGAAAGACCAGCCTGAAAGCCGCAATACCTGGGGTAGTGCCCTGGCAGAAGCAGCATTTATGACCGGTCTGGAAAGAAATGCGGATGTGGTGAACATGGCTTCCTACGCACCGCTGCTGGCTCACGTGGACGCATGGCAATGGCGCCCTGACCTGATCTGGTTCGACAACCTGCGATCTGTAGGTACGCCCAATTATTACGTACAGAAGCTATTTGCCAACTACAAAGGCACCAACACTGTTCCTGTTACAGAAAATGGGAAGGCCCTCACTGGGCAGGACAGCATCTACGCCAGTGCTACCATTGACGCAGCTAAACACCAGCTGTTGCTGAAAGTGGTGAATGCTTCCTCAGCTGCCCGTCCTTATAAGATCCAGCTGGATGGTGCTACGACCACCAAAGAGGCAGCCTTACAACAGATCCTTACCGCGACGGACAAACTGGCTATCAATACTTTGGACCAACCGTCACTGGTAGCTCCGTTGCAGCAAAAGCTGACTGTTACAAAAAACAGTGCCAGCGTAACCCTGCAACCGGCCTCTGTGAACGTTTTCGTGATCCCATACAAGTAATAAAATACTGTTCCCATTCAGCCTATTTTTCTGCCGGTGGTAGAAAAATAGGCTTTTGCATTTTTAAATGAACAGCATGGCACGTTTTTTAGTTAAATTAGTAACGGATGAGTATCTGTCTTGAAATGTTCCTTTATGTTCAACAAACTCATAATCTTTTGTTTCTTTGTTTGTAAGTGTGCTCCTATACAGGCACAGGACTCCCTTCCACGGTGGAGCCTCCAGACCTGCCTTGATTATGCTAAAACGCATAATATCACACTGAATAGTTTACGTCTGAGCCGCAGTATTTCTGAACAGGACCTCTTGTTATCCCGGTCAGCAGTATTGCCCGGCGTATCGGCCTCCCTAGCACCTGCTGTGACCTATTCCAAGGTGACAGACTCGAATGGCGACCTCAGATCCCGGGTAACTACCTCGGGTACTACGGCCGCCAGTGCTTCCGTTACACTATACAATGGTGGGTATCTCAGAAATGATATTAAGCAAAAGCAGTTGCTGGTGCAGGTGGCGGGTCTGGACCTGGCGGCTTCGGAAAATGATATTACCCTGAGCATTACGCAGGCCTACCTGAATATTCTGCTGGCAAAGGAGAACATTGTGTATGTCAGAGATGTAGTAGCAACGTCGGAGGCCCAGGTAAAACAGGAGCAACAGTTCTATGATGCGGGTACGGTGGCACTGAAGGACCTTATCCAGTTGCAGGCGCAATTAGCCAATGATAAATATACACTGGTAGCGGCGGAGAATACTCACCGCCAAAATATGCTGACGTTAAAGCAAATATTGCAATTGCCACCGGATACGGGTTTTGCCGTGCTGGAACCGGATACAATCATGTCTAATCCTGTGTTGACCACTTTGTCAGAAGCAAGGCAAACAGCATTGGATAATCGTCCTGAAGTGAAAAGCAGTGAGCTGAGTGTGGAATCGGCTAAAATAGGGGTACTGAAAGCCCGTGCGGGTTATCTGCCTACATTGTCAGCAGGAGCAGGGATAGGGACCAGTTATACAGATAATAGTTACTATTCTTTCATGCGGCAGATGGACAATAATTTCTACCAGCAAATAGGCGTGACGCTCTCCGTGCCCATCTTCAGCAAGCGGGCGAACAAGGTAAATGAAGCGGTGGCAAAACTGGAAGTGGGGCAGGCGGAACTCACCCTGCAGAATACACGTACTACCTTATCTTACGACGTGGAGCAGGCTTATATCAATGTGCTCAATGCCCAGTCACAATATGATGCGGCTGTTGAGCAATTGCGGTATACACAGGAAGCCTACCGCATAGCGAATGAGCAATTGAAGATCGGCGCTACCAATACGACGGAAGTGCTGGTGCAGAAAAATCTCTACATACAGGCGTTACAGTCTTATATACAGGCTAAGTATAGTTCCGCGCTGTATATCAGAATCTATGATTTCTACAGGGGAGTACCTGTTACATTGTAAAATTTGTATAAACTGATATAGGATGAATAAAAAGGTCCTTATAATTATATTGATCGTGGTGGCTGTATTAGCCGTATGGTTTTTCTTTTTTAGAAAGAAAGAGATGCCGGTGTTCATTGAAACGGAAAAGCCGAAATACGGTCATATATATACGAGCGTCACAGCGACTGGATATGTGCAGCCAGTAGATACTGTAGCAGTAGGTACGCAGGTATCTGGTACGCTCAAGTACATTTATGCTGACTTTAATTCGCAGGTGAAGAAGGGCCAATTGATCGCTGAGCTGGACAAGGTATTGTTGCAGGCAGAAGTGGATCGGAACAAAGGTAATCTGGCCAGTTCGCAGAGTCAGTTGATCTATGAAGAAGCACAGTTCAAAAGAGAAGAACAACTATATAATGTAGGTGCGGTGAGCAAAGCAGACTATGACAATGCGAAGTACCTGTACCAGGCGGCGAAAGCAAGTGTGGAAAGTGCTCGGGCATCGTTGGCGACTGCGAAGCGGAACTTATTCTTTACAGAAATTTATTCACCGATTGACGGAGTCGTTTTGAGCCGTTCTGTGAGTGTAGGACAGACAGTGGCAGCAAGTTTTAGCACGCCTACGTTGTTTATATTAGCGAAAGATATTACGAAGATGCAGGTGCAGGCCAATGTGGATGAGGCGGATATAGGGAATGTAAAAGATAGTCAGCGTGTATCCTTTACGGTAGATGCGTTCCTGGAGGATGAATTTTCCGGCAAGGTAGAAGAGATACGCTTGAAACCTTCGGTGTCTTCAAATGTGGTTACATATACCACGATTATCAGTGCGCCGAATGAAGATATGAAATTGAAGCCGGGTATGACGGCAACGGTAACTATTTATACGGCAGAAAAGTATCATGCTTTATTGGTTCCTGCAAAGGCGTTGATGTTTAAGCCAGATTCAGCGATGTCAAAGAAATTTACAGTGGTGAGTATAGCACCTGCGGCGGCCGAGAAGCATAAGTCATCAAAGCCTGTAACGGGAGGGGAGCAGGATACAGTGAGGAGGCAGCATGCGGATACGTCGAAAGTAACGACTACTTATGTGTGGGTGAGACAGGGAGATTCGTTGGTGCAGAGAAAGGTGATTATTGGGTTGAATGATAATACGCATGCAGAGGTAATTTCAGGGTTGACAGAAAATGATGATGTGATAACGGCAATGACGCAGGAGGCGGAGAGTAAGGGGACAAAGACTTCAGGGTCTGGTAGTAGTCCGTTTATGCCGCAGCGGAGAAAACGATGATTTAATATCTTTCATTAACAGACGGTTGATGACTGTTTTTTCGATTCATTTGCAGGCGGGTTTTCGTCTGTTCCATTCATTTTAAACGATGAGCAAAAAGATACTGGAAATACAACAAATAAAAAGGGAGTTCCGCATGGGCACAGAAATTGTTCGTGCGCTCAAAGGCGTCACCTTCGATGTGTTTGCGGGGGAGTTCATCACCATCATGGGAAGCAGTGGTTCCGGTAAAACAACTTTACTAAACATACTGGGTTGTCTTGACAAACCTACAGAAGGCACATACTTACTGGATGGTGTAAACATCGGACAACTTTCCCGGAATGAACTGGCGCAGCTACGCAATCGTAAAATAGGGTTTGTGTTTCAGTCTTACAACCTGCTTCCGCGTACATCTGCATTGGAGAATGTAGAACTGCCTTTGCTGTACAATATGGAGATCAGTCATGAGGATCGTCGTAAGAAAGCCATACATTCACTGGAAGCGGTGAAATTGGCAGAGCGCATGGACCATACGCCCAATCAGCTATCTGGTGGACAACAGCAGCGTGTGGCCATAGCCCGTGCGCTGGTAAATGAACCTGTGATGATATTAGCGGATGAAGCGACGGGAAACCTGGATACGCGAACATCCTACGAGATCATGGCCCTTATGCAGGAGCTAAACAGGGAGCAGGGCAAAACAATTGTCTTCGTTACCCACGAACCGGACATTGCTGCATTTAGTAGCCGTACGGTCATGTTGCGTGATGGGAAAGTGGTGAAAGATACAAAGAATGAAAATGTAAGATCAGCAAAGGAAGCATTGGCTTCGCTGCCGGTCTCAGATGATTATTAAACATATGAATGTATTAAACCTCATCAGGATTGCTTTCAAAGCCCTGCTCCGCAATAAGCTGCGGGCTTTTTTGACCATGCTGGGTATTATCATCGGTGTGGCGGCTGTGATAGCTATGGTGGCGATTGGACAGGGGAGTAAAGAGAGCATTCAGTCCCAGTTATCCAGCATGGGATCCAATATGATCACTATTCTGCCCAGCAGCAATGTGGCTGGTGGGGCCAGGCTGGGAGGGACCTCAGTAAATACCCTGACTATTGATGATGTGAAGGCCATCCGTAAGCAGGCGGAAAATGTAAGTGCGGTATCGCCAGCAGCAAATAGCAGCGGACAATCGATCAATGGCGCGCTGAACTGGCCGACTACTATTTATGGCGTGAGTCCGTCTTATTTAGATATTCGTCAATGGGCCCTGAAGGACGGTATACCTTTCAGTGAAGAAGATGTCCGTGCATCAGCAAAAGTGTGTTTATTAGGTCAGACGGTAGTAACTAATTTATTCCCCAGTGGCGATAATCCTATTGGGAAAATCATTCGCTTTAATAATATTCCTTTTCAGGTAATAGGTGTGCTGGAAGCCAAGGGACAGAGCTCCTTCGGGCAGGATCAGGACGATGCGATCATTGCGCCGTATACGACTGTGCAGAAGAGGATATTAGCGTCTATTTATTTTCGAACCATCTATGCATCGGCGGTGAATGAAAGTGCTTCGGATGCGGCGACAGATGAGATCACGAGTATACTTCGCAAACAGCATCGACTGCGTGCAGCAGATGAGGACGATTTTCAGGTGCGCACGATGGCGGAGTTGATCGCTACATTGAGTTCTACGAGCAATTTGCTGACTATATTATTGACGGCGATAGCCGGTATTTCGTTGGTGATAGGAGGTATTGGGATTATGAATATCATGTATGTGTCAGTGACGGAGCGTACGAGGGAGATAGGGTTGAGGATGTCAATAGGCGCGAGAGGGATTGATATATTGATGCAGTTTTTGATAGAAGCGATTATGATTAGTATAACGGGAGGGATAATTGGGGTGGTATTAGGGATCACTTCTGCGAAGGTGATAACGATATTTTTGTCCTGGCCAACGTTGGTGTCGGAGTCGTCAATAGTGTTGTCATTTTTGGTGTGTGCGGCTACGGGGGTATTTTTTGGATATTATCCGGCACAGAAGGCATCGAGGTTGGATCCGATAGAGGCGTTGAGGTATGAGTAGGGGATAACATTGGGTTGATCATTATCCTGCAATTTTTGTTGCAGTATAAATAAATTATTTTATCATGAGAGTAAAGTATGAAGAGCTTAAACAGGTTTTTATAGAGAAATTGATTGACCTTGGTTTTGACACTGCAAAGGCCGGCATTGTAGCCGGTATCTTTGCTGATAACAGCCGTGACGGTGTCTATTCCCACGGATTAAACCGTTTTCCTGTATTTGCGCAATTGATAAAAGATGGCCTCGTAGACCCCAATGCCACTCCGGAAATGGTTGAGAAACATGGTCTGATTGAAACATGGGAAGGATACAATGGTGCTGGTATGTTCAATGCCACTGTATGTATGGATCGGGGAATCGAACTGGCTAAACAATACGGTGTCGGTATTGTAGGCATCCGGAATACCAACCACTGGATGCGTGGAGGTACTTACGGCTGGCAGGCAGCCCAGGCAGATTGTATAGGTATTTGTTTTACCAATGCAATGGGTAGCATGCCGCCCTGGGGAGGTACAGTTCCCCGCCTTGGCAATAACCCATTAGTAATAGCTGTACCCCGCCCTGAACACCCAATTGTGCTGGATATGGCCATGTCTCAGTATTCTTATGGCAAGATGCAGGAGTATGAATTGAAACAAAAAGAACTACCATTCGAAGGAGGATATGACAGTAATGGAGCACTTACAAAGGACCCTGCAGAGATAAGGAAAACAAAGAGAGCATTACCTATTGGTTTATGGAAAGGTTCCGGATTGGCCCTCATGTTGGATGTGTTATTAGGAGCCCTGACCGGGGGACGCTCTGTAGAGCAGATTACAGCTAGTGGAAAGGAGTTTGGCGTGTCACAATGTTTCATTGCGATTCATAAACCTGATTTCCATGAAAGTTTGATAGCGGGTATCTTAGAATATACCAAATCTGAAAATCCAGATCAGATTAGTTTTCCGGGAGAGAATACTTATAAGACAAGAATGGAAAATTTACTGGAAGGTATTCCAGTGAATGAGGAAATGTGGAAGCAGGTAAAATCTATTTAAGTGAGATTGGAATCAGGTTTTCTTCTGAAATATATCTAAGCCCAATTCCAGCATTGGTCACATGGCTCTATTTTGTTCAAAAGTAAAATTGAATTACCTACATAGAAATTAATCAAACGATATTGAGTTTAATATCCTACAAAAACTTTCTTAGATCGCAATCCTTTCTGCGAATAGTAACTTACTATATAGAGGCCACTGCTGAACGAAGGTCCCAGGTCGTGATAACCTTTGCCTGATAATTGTTGACGCAGGATTACCTGTCCGGACATGTTACTTAACATAATACCGGCTTTATCTCCTGAAGCAAGGTCCAGGTATACGTATATTTTGCGACCGGCACTGTACACGTTAAATGTATCAGTCGCATTTTCTTCGGATGGAGAAAGGTCTTTCAGACTAAATAGCAGCGAGAAGCGGTCGTTGTATTTTCCTGTTTCAATGAGTTGGCGATAACTGGGGTTACGTTGCAGGTCCTGGGTAATATTTGTTTTTTCATCGTGCAGATAAATGTGCAGACCGGAAGGTATTCTCTCAAGGTCCTGTACTTTAAACGTAATCCATCCTGACCTTTGCGTGATCAATCCTAACGGTATCCTGCTGGAGCTATCCTGCACATAAGGAAGGGCATGGATAGATAGTTTTGTCGTATCGGATAATGAATAGAGATTAGGCACCAAAGGATCTGTATTGATCAGTTTAAGCGCATCCATTTCAGGGTCCGTTGAAAGGGTAGCGGAATGATCAAAATAGATAACAGTTGCATCTTCCGGCATAGCTTCATCTGCAAAGGATGCATTGAGGCGAAGTAATGGAACAGTTGATGGTGCATCCCTGTGATAGTTAGGCGTCAGGTTGTTTACCCTGGCGGTGTTATTAACAGCAAAAGATGCGGTAACAGGATAGGTGCCATTGCTTACATGGACAAAGAATCCCTGCATGGCAGGAATGATATTATTGGCTATGCCATCGCTGGAAATTCCATTGATATAAGTGGAGTAAGTACCGGTATATTGGTTGGTAGTACCGGCATTGAAATAATAAAGCGCGTTATCAATGTTTGTTTTTGTCCATCCCCCCGAAGCGTTCCAGTCGACCGGAGAAGGGTAGGGATTTCCTGCCAGGTTAAAACCGAGTGTGTACGGCTGGTTATGGTTGTATATTGTTGGCGAGGTAATGGTACCATTATTCACCACGCCTGTCATATCAATTGTTTTAGGCGATGAAGAACTGCCAAAGTTGGCAGAATATCCCACCATGGGTGTGAGTATGCTCGTAGCCGTTGTATAGACAGTATATCCTGAGGAAGCCTGGTTCTCTACGTACTTATAAAAAGTAGGGAAGGTGGCGGCCAGATTCAGGTCATTAGCAAATTCATTCACTGTTGCAGCTGTGAAAGGGGAGCTGACATATTTATAACCAAAACCGGAAGCCAGATAGCGTTGCATGGTTACGTTGCCTGTTACAGAACCTGATCCACTGCCATCTATCAACGCTGTTTGCGTAGCTGTGGACAGGAGGGTAAGGAAACCACCTGTGCTGAACTGACCGGTAGTGGCTTTTAATACGTCGGAGACCTTCAACGTACCGCCTAATGTTACGCCTGCACTATTGTTTGTTGTAAGGTTTTTGATCAGGTTACCTGCAAATGCGGCCGCAGGTATTGTTTGTGCCGTGATGCCTATAAGTTCGATGCTGCCATTGCTGGTAGTGAAAGTACCGCTATTTGTAATAGTACCTGCTATCTGCATGGCGCCACCATTGACAGTGACGGAAGCACCGTTTTGTATAGTAATGCTTTGTACGGTAGCTGTGCCAGTGGTTATCACCGGGTAATTGGTTAAACTGGAAGGAATAATCGCATCAGTGGTAATGAGCGGAGCAAAACCGGTTGACCAGTTCCCGTTAAGATACCAGTCGGTGCTTGTTGCGCCTGTCCAGGTAGCGCTGTTTACCAGTTCACCTACAGCAATATCTCCAACGAAGCTGAGTCCTGTTCCCTGTATAGACGTTGAAAGAGGAGAAATCGTAGTAGGTAAAGACCATGAAGATCCATTATAACTGGCCACCTTAAAGTTTGCGGTAGTAGCTTCCGCATCTACGTCTGCAGCTACCCAGTTAACTGTAACAGATGCCGTTGTGAAAACAGTAGCGTTGTTGGTAAATGACCAGTAGCGGTTTACACTTTTGATGGTGTTAAGACCTGAAGTACCGATGTTGGGATGATCCGGAGTGGTGGTTACAGCGCTGAGATTGCCGGAATTGGTAACACTGGCATAAAGGACTGTAGCCGGTGTATAAGAAGTATTATCGCCTATTTCAAAAGTGCGGGATACAGCAGAGCCGGTAGCTATATTTTTCTGTAATTTTCCATTTACCCATCCGGTACCCTGTGCGGCCCCTATGACGCTGCCACCTGCTGGAATTATTACTCGAAAACTGCTGCCTGTTTGTATGTTACCTGCGCTGAATTTAAGTATCCCGTTTGTTGTTAAATTAGAGGCAAGTGTAATAGGATTCGTCGTTTTATTAACGGTGAGATTATTGAATGCTCCTGTGGAGTTGATACTTTGCGGTGCTGGTCCGTTAAAGACAAAGGTACTTCCTGTGTTGGTAAAAGTACCACTTGTCATATTCCAGTTGCCATTGATGGTATCTGCAAACGTTCCCGGAACAAAGGTGCCATTGGTGAGGGTGAAGTCACTTAATATATATAAAGCAGCAGTAGCTGTTTTAGTACCGGTGGTTGAAATGGTGAGATAGCCATATGGTGTAGCAGAAGATACTGTTTGCGTACTTC
>Ga0316604_10001263_pt1 | contig 23267 bp, 21 predicted proteins | sample OWC_soil_day20_C_FD_207650 | JGI IMG/M metagenome (GOLD analysis project Ga0316604, IMG submission 207650) | Wetland soil microbial communities from Old Woman Creek delta, Ohio, United States - OWC_soil_day20_CT | ecosystem: Environmental > Terrestrial > Soil > Wetlands | place: USA: Ohio...
GAGGCCACCTTTCTTATCTCAGTCATGCGACTAAGATACCACATTCGGTATTAGCACCACTTTCGCGGTGTTGTCCCCAGTTTAGAGGCAGGTTGTCTACGCGTTACTCACCCGTTCGCCACTAAGTATTCATTGCTGGATACTCCGTTCGACTTGCATGTGTTAGGCACGCCGCCAGCGTTCGTCCTGAGCCAGGATCAAACTCTCCAATAAAGTTTTTTATTGAAGCCATTTGTTGGCTCTATAAATCAAATTAAGAAATTGTTTTTGGTTTTGTATGTCGCAAGCGACATACAACCGCACATCTGGCTTTTTTGATGCATTACTTACATTGTTCAGTTTTCAGGGAACCGCGTACAAGAATATGCTAACGTTACAGGCGTATCATGAACAATACATTTTACCCTGAACCGTTGTCGTTTGCTGACGACTTATATATAGTAACACATAGGTTTTCACTGTGTCAATATATCTTTTATTGGTAATTTTTGTCGTTTGCCATGAATAGTTTACTGTTTCATTATGACTCACTCGCTGCAAGCGACTTTCATATAATACCTTAAAGCAGCGCTAGTGTCAAGCATCGCTTTAAGGTATTATACAGCCGTTTATCTTGGATACGAGTCAAGACTCCCGCCTCTATAGGCGGCGTTCATTCAGGTGGAGTAGACTTCTCCACCTGAATCCCCAATGTTTCAGCTATGCTGAAACGAGTTCACAGCTTTAAACCAAAAAGTGTTGCACCGATTCTTTCAATTCGGTTGCCATAGCACTTGTTTCTTCTGCACTAGCGGCTATTGTCTGCATTGTTGAGGACTGTTCCTCAATCGAAGCTGTTGCCTCTTCAGTATGCGCAGCCACCGTTTCAATAACGCTTGAAAGATCGTTGATTAAGTTCACAATTTGGTCTGAGTTAGCTACCTGTTCTGAGGTAATGTTACCAATTTCTTTAGCCTCATCAGTCATAAACCTCACTGCCTGCAAGATTTTATCAAGTGCCAAGCCTGCCTCATTAACAGTACTAACACCGCCTTCTACTTCTGTTACATTTTGTGTCATAGCCAACACGGCTAGATGTGTTTTTTCTGTAACTTTCTCAACTAATGCGGTGATTTCCTGCGCTCCCTGATTAGACTGTTCAGCCAACTGGCGCACCTCTTCCGCCACCACCGCAAATCCACGTCCGTGCTCTCCGGCCCGAGCGGCTTCAATAGCGGCATTAAGTGCCAAAAGATTAGTTTGTTTGGCAATCATCGTGATGGTATCAATGATCTGGGAAATTTGCTGAGAGTACTCATTCAATTCGCCTATTATCTGACTGGACCGTTTAGTCTGCTCTGTAATATTACCCATCTTGCTAACTGATTCAGTGACTTTAGCCCGTCCATTTTCAGCTGCTGCCAAAGTCTCTGTTGAACTGTTGCAAGTATCATTAGCTTTTTTCTTGGCAATTTGAATAAGACTGGATAATTCCACCAACGCCTGAGACGCTTCCAGCATAGAACTATTACCAGTATCAGCCTCACCAGATAAGTGCTGCATGCTTTGAGAAATCGACTCTCCGGTGGCTGTGACCTCCTCAGTCGATGATGCCATTTGTTCTGATGCAATAGCTAGTTGTCCTGATGCTGAACGGATATTAGTAATCATACTAACGAAATGATTATGCATAATACACAAAGACTGTCCCAATTCCCCAACTTCATCGGAAGATTTGATTTCTACAATATCCCGCAAATCTCCTGCGGCGTATTGATTAGTAAGCGCCGTAAGAGCAAGTATCGGTTTCCTGATCATATTCGTTAAAACTATCGCAATTACCAGTCCCAATATCATCACAATCAGACTGACCACAAGGGAAAACCGATTAACGTTGTCAGCCCTGCTTATACTATCATCAATCAAATTTTTCGCAAGATTTACGTTGTTTTCAGCAATACCATCAGCCTTTTCGGTTACTGATACAACTAACGGTGCCAACCGCTTAGTAATTCCATTTAATTTTATCTCAGCTTCCCGCTCAAGTGCCAAGTCGCCTGCCGCCTTGGCAGCATGATACGCCTTAGCTACTGGCAGATATTCCTTGATAATAATATCTCGATACTGATTTGTTTGCTCAATTAATATCTGAACTTCCTGCCGCTTGTCCGCTCTAGCCATAGCCAGCAGTTCTTTTTCGGATGTCAAAAGCTTATCAAAACCATTATCCATTTGTCCCAAATATACATTTTCGCCAAAGGCGGCATAACCACGAATAGCAGCTATTGTAGTCTTATATTGCACTGCAATAGCATCAGCTAACGCCATTCGCGCATTAGCCTCATCGATTTTAACTAACTCTCCTTTTGCACTTTGTAAATTGACAAAAGAGTTAATAGTCATAATAATCATCAGCAGTAAGATGATACCAAAACTCACTGCGAATTTAAAACCTAACTTAGCTTTCAACATATTCACTCTCCAATTCGCTAACCATCTGCAACAACATTAACCATGAATTAATGCACAAGTATCCCCACTCCGGAAGCATCATCCTTAATTGTTTTGCTAATTGGCAAATTCTTGCATAGTTCATACATAGTAGCAAAAGTATGCAATTTATTAATAGGCTGCGCCAGCATTTCAAAGAGACCGTCAGTTAAAAAGAAAAAACTGTCGCCTGACTGAAAAGTCATCACGCATTCATCATAAGCTTCTTTTTCATTAATACCTAAAAATAAACCCGGACTCTTTGTCACTGCTACTCCCTTGCTGTTTAAACAAAGAAAATAGCTTATCCCGGCAGAAGAATATGTCAATATCTTGCGTTTGAAGTCAAACTCAAACAACAAGGCTGCAGCAAAACCGCCACTGCTAAAAAACGGCATAACTTCATTGTTAATCCATGCTAATTTGTCACTTACAGCTATATGTTTCTCAACCGCCTGGCGAAAAAGGTAACGCAAAATACCGCCCTGACTGGTTGCAGCAATGCCATGCCCCATCACATCAAGAATAATTCCAAACAGAGCTTGACTTTCCTCATTATATTGAACATCATATAAGTCACCGCTCAAGCCGTATAACGGCTGGTAAATAGTCCGCATAGAGAACTGTGCGGTTTCTAACTCCTCCGGCAGCAACAACCGCTGAATCTTTCCGGCAATTTCCAATTCCTGCCTCATTTTACCGTCAGCAGTTGCATCCCTAACCAACGCAACGATAACAGCCTTGCCATGCATAACCAAGCAACGAGCACTAATCTCTACCTTGAATAGTGTTCCATCTTTCTTGACATGATTGGCCATAAAAATATAGCCACGCTTTGCCCGTTCAACTACCATTTGCATTTTTTCACATGCGGTTTCCCGCGACTCATGGCTTAAATCAACAATTGCCAAATTATCAATTTCCTGTTGCTCATACCGATACATATGCAATGCCTTTTGGTTCATAAATAAAACATCATTGGATTTGGCGTCCACTAAAAGCACAGCGTCATTGATCATGTCCAATAGATCAAACCGCTGGCAATACTCACACATTTCCTGACTAACGGCTCTTTGCAAAATACCACTCATTCCTACATCCCCTTGCAACTTCGGTTACTGCATATCAAATACTTTATTCAAGCGGGTTAATTCAAATAATTCTTTGACAAAGCCGGTTGTACCAGTAATCACCAAGCTGCCATTACATTGCCGTGTCCGCTTATGGACGGAAACCAATACACCAAGTCCGGAACTGTCGATGTAATCAACCTTATGCATTTTTACCAAAAAGTGTTTTTGCCCGTTTTCCATATATTTGATAAGTTTTTCCCGCAGAATCTCTGCTCCTTCAACATACAATCCGCCGGACAAATCAACGATAACCTGGTTATTGACAATGTTGGTATCAATTTGCATTCGTTAAACGCCCCTTTTCAATAATTTTTTGTTTAGATATCATTGAAGATTAATAACTTTTTTAATCAAAACCACTTCGCTAGGTTCTAAAGAAAAATAATACTGATCCACGCAGTGCCTGATAATTTCAATGCCCCGTCCACGCTCCTGCAAACCTTCCTCTTGCTTTGCCTTCGCTGGTGCAAAACCTTGACCCTCGTCGCGAATAATGACTCTGACTTCCCCCGGCCAGCTCGTTATGGTCAACTGTACTTTTTTAGTTTCATCTTGCTTATTACCGTGAAAAATAGCATTATTCACAGCCTCATTGATAGCGACAAAGAAGGGATCCACTCCTGCAACCCGCATTTCGGTCAGTTTTTCTCGCACAGCTTCCCGTAATTGTGAAAATTCTTCCACTGTAGAAAAGCAATACATACTTTTCACCTCGTGCATCATATTTCCATAAACTATAAAAGTGGCATGAACCAACAAAATCTCTTTTGCAGCTTCATGCCACTGTTATACATAAGCAGCCTCAATTATTACTAACATTACTTAACCATCGCCAACATTACTCAACCAAATAATGCAACATTACTTAACTATTGCTAGCATTGCTCAATTATTGCCAACATTACCAAATTTTAAACTATTGATATTCTTAGTATAACTTTGTTAATAAAAAACCGCAACCCAATAAATATTAAAATCCGCAGTTTTTTTACATAAAATTCATTTTTAAATATCGCTATTTGTTGACAGTAATCGTTTTTTGCTGCTGACCTAGTTTTTGTTCCCAGTCAATCATATTTTTGTACATAAACTCATGCACAAGAAATTCAGGCTGTACATAATCGATGATACTTTGTGCGACAGGAGTGGTAAACGGCTTGTGTTCATCAATCTTGAGTACATGGTTCATAACTTCTTCCATGTTGTACTCTGCTTTAAACTCCCTGGTACTTTGACTGGCGTGAAGATATTTTCCAGATAACGATTTGTGCAAGTGAATCCCTTTGACATAACGCGCATAACTGCCCAGATTTTCCAGGGTATTTAGAACATAGTTAGCCCCTTCAGCCTCTGTTCGTAATTCCGGATTCGTATTCATTAGATGGCCGGTATCCAGCATTATGCCAATATTACGATGGCTGACATTATCAAGCAGCATGGCGGTTAATTCTTGGTCTCTAAGTGTTAACCCCGGCCACCATAGATTCTCAAATAATAGGGTTATATCCTGCGGAATTTCTGGCGCCAATGCGTTAGCTACCTCAATTGTGGCTTCAATTACCTCTTGACAGCTAGCACTAAACTGCCAGCTGAATAATTCAGGTACCCTCGCATGACTAACATGTAACACAAGGTACTTTACTCCTGCCTTTGTGGCAGTCCGGATATTATTACGGTAAATATCGAGCCACGCTTCGCGGGTTGATCCCCCATAACACTCGTTGATGGCTGCTTGACTACCAAACTGCCTGAGCAATGCATCCTGGTCGCCGCGCCAAAAATCCAGCCACCAAGGCCAGAAACGCAGATGGCACCCTTGCATCCATTCCGCCCGATGAAGTTTTGCGTTCCAAGGTCCGCAAAACATCATTTCGACACCATCTAAGTTATGTCGTTCCAAAAATTCCCGCAGGCGCGCAGGGTCATTGTCTATAAGATCATTATCACAACTATAGTTTGATATATTTACAAGCTGCAACATAGCGCTTATCCTCACCCAGCTATTTTGTATAACACTGAATATTATGCATCGCTTTTCTTAGAATTCTATCCCTTTTTGCGCTTTTATCCCTTTTTTATAGGGATGTTTAATTTCCTTCATTTCAGTTACTAAATCAGCTTTATCAATGATTTCCTGACATGCATCGCGTCCGGTAAGCACAAGATGCAGTAAAGGAGGTTTTATCGCTAGTAGTTCAACTACCGCTTCCCCAGAAACCAGTCCAAATTTAACAGCATAGTTAATCTCATCAAGAATAATCATATCCCAATTTCCTGACATAATTTCCGTTCTCGCGTCATGGAGTGCTTTTTCAGCAGCCGCTTGATGACTAGCTCTGTCATCCCCGCTGGTATTACTCACAAAACCTTCACCCAGCTGACGGATTACAAAGTCAGCCCCCATTCTCTCAGCCGCCTGTAATTCACCATATTTCCAGTTTCCTTTGATAAATTGTAAAACCAGTACCTTAAGTCCCTGACCCCAGGCCCGCAGTCCCAGCCCTAATGCAGCAGTTGTTTTTCCCTTGCCATTTCCCGTGTTTACAATTACCAAGCCTTTGGTTTCTGACATACTATCCTTCCTTTCCTTTTACTATAAAATTTCTTATTACTATACTATGAATTAAAGACTTTCGCCTGTTACTACCTGCTCGGCAAACTGTACTGAGCTTAGCACAGTTACCTGCGGCAACGTACGCAATTCACGATATAACTTGGTTGCTTTACCGCCAGTAAAATCGCGTTCCTCAATAGCTGTATCTTCAATTATAATAACTTTTTTGGCAACAAACGCCGCCGCCAGATTATCCAAATTTTGTTGTCCGTAATACAGATTGCTTAACACTGTAACATCGGCAGCAAGCATTTTTTCTCTGTTTTCCCTTGCCTGTACCTTATCAATAATACAAAAAGGCTGGCCGACTATCGCCTGTATGCCAAACGCCATAGCTACATCGGCATCACTATCGCCTTGTTGAAAAACGCCGCCGCTCAAATTATAAGACCTTTCGTGCAGCAGCCGCAGAATATTTCCGGCAGTACCGCCGCCGCCAACCACGTGGACAGACGGCTGCCGTGTAGTAGTCCCGGCAGCCTCATAGGTGTGAATATCCAGATTACCTGTTACTTTATTAATAAAAACATCGGAATGTAAACCATAAGCCTTTTCCAAATTTTTAGCAGTGATGACTTGTTCCGGTCTTCCATCAGCAAGTATGGTGCCACCAGCCAATAAAATCAGGCGCGTACAAAACTTAGCAGCCAGTTTGATATCATGAGCAATAATGAGCACCGTCTTGCCCTCTTGGCACATGACCTGACAATGCCGAAAAATTTCTTCCTGGTACCCCAAATCCAAACTGGCTGTCGGTTCATCAAGGAAGATGAGCGGTGTTTCCTGCGCCAATACCTTTGCCAGAAGAATCCGCTGCCGCTCCCCGCCTGAAACCTGCTGCACCGATTTCTCAGCCAATGCCTCAACACCAGTGAAAGCCATATATTTCCGCGCAATTTCATAATCCTCGCTCTGCTCATTCTGCCACCATTTCAGATACGGGTAGCGTCCGGCCAACACCACTTCCAAGGCGTTAAAACCAAAACCAACATTTACGTCCTGCTGCATATAAGCAATACTGCGTGCCAGTTGTTTGTCGCCTAACGTATGCAGCGGCCGCCCAAAAACCTCAACAGTCCCGGAGGTAATGGCTCCCATGCCGCGGAGGCCTCTGAGCAGTGTACTTTTCCCTGCGCCATTCGGGCCGATAATACCAACAAATTCACCTGAATTAGCCGCGAAACAAATATCCCGCAAAATAGCTTTATCATCAATAGTTACCCCTACATTAATAGCAGCTAAAGCAATTGGACTGGTTACATTCATGACAGCCCGCCTCCTTTCTGCGCTTTACGTAACAAATACAAAAAGTAGGGTGCACCCAGTAATGCTGTCATAATACCAACCCGGATCTCAGACGGTGGCATTAACAGTCGTCCCAGTGTATCACAGGCCACTAGAAATATCCCTCCGGCCAAAGCACAGGCCGGCAACAAAGTGCGATGCTCTGGCCCTAGCAAAAGACGCATAATGTGGGGTACAACCAAACCCACAAAGCCAATTGTGCCGCTAACACATACGGCAGTTGCGGTTGTCACAGCTGAAACAAACAACAACACTAGGCGCAAGAAAGCCACTGGAACGCCGACCGAACGTGCTTCTTGATCTCCTAAAACGAGAATATTGAGATGTCTGGCTAATAAAAATAAAATAAGAATACCAATAATGACTGGACCAGCAGCCAGATAAACATGTTCCCAGCGGCGGTAATCCAGTCCGCCCACCGTCCAAAATAAGAATTCCCGCAGCCGGTACTCATTTATAAAGGTCAATATCCCGGAGGTCAAAGCGCCCATTAGCATACTTATGGCGACACCAGCCAAGAGAAGCACCATCACCGGGATTTTGCCATCACGCATAGCTAACGTAACTGTCACTCCCACTGCCAACAGCGCACCCAGTAACGCAAAAAATGGCAGGTAAAAAATCCCTTTAGCTGTCATACCTAAGGCAATGGCAATAACGGCTCCTAATGCCGCGCCGCTTGATACACCAATAATGCCCGGATCGGCCAGCGAGTTGCCAAACACTCCTTGCATAACTGCTCCTGATACCGCAAGTGCCGCACCTACCAACAGCCCTACCAGCGTGCGCGGCATACGAATATGCCAGATAACAGATGTATATTCCTGACTAATATCGCTGCCTTGCATGCCAGGCAGGTGTAATTGTTGACCAATAACTGTAAGCGTGGCACTGATAGGTACGGTTACCTGGCCCCAAGCTAGCGAGCATACGAGTACTACCAGCAGCAGCACACCCAGCCCGCTAAATAACATAGCTTTATTTTTAACCCTGCCGATCATATCATCTAGTCCTTCTGCTCATGATTTAGAAAGAATACTTAACACCCAGTTGGAAGTTACGAGACGTCATAGGGTAATTGCCCCGGCTACTTCCGGTTCCACTGGAAGTGAGTTCATATGCCTTGTCTCCTAAATTGTAAACATTTAAGTAGACACTGGCAGCTGGCGTCATTTTATAATTGGCAGCCAGATTCCAGACCCAGTAACTACTGTCAATAAATCGATTGTGACTTAGCCCAGTTGCGCTCTGACTGTTGACATTCACATCCCACTTCGTATCAGCATAACCTACTTTCACACGATACCCGTTTGGTTGGCTGTTTTTGTCTTCAACTAAATAACCGGCATTATTTTGATTGTTTTCCGTATGCACGTAGGAATAACCAACTTCGCTGTAATAATGTTCAGAAAGCTTGTGCTGAACATCAAGTTCAAAGCCACGTTTCTTTTGTTTCGCAATATTACGTGCCCATGCATTGTAATTGTTGTCATAATCCCAATCAATGGCGTTTGTCAGTTTGCTGCTAAAGCAATTGGCTTTTACAGTCGTATTATCGCTTAATTTTTTATTTATCCCGATACTAATTACTTGTCCCTTTTCTGGTTTAAGATTAGGATTCCCCTTTGTCGTTGTTCCATAATATTCCACATCATAATATAAGTCATCTAACGTAGGGGCCTTAAATACTTTATTGTAGGATAAATAGATATCGGTAGATGAATCGGCACTATAGTTCACATTCACCTTCGGCGTTGTTTGACCGCCAAAATTACTATGATGGTCATAGCGCACGCCGGGTGTCACAGTCCATTTGTCTGTTACCGTAAAAATATCTTGTAAGTAAATTGCCGTATTAGTAACCGATTTATCTTTGTAGTTTACAATATCATAATATTCATCATGATATGTGCTTTCCAGGACTTCACCCTTTTCCCAGTCAAGACCGGTAATCAGTTTATGTTTGTCACCTAATTGCCAGCCTGTTTGGTAGGCAAAACCTTGTGTTCTGCTTTTATAGGTACCGTAAAAGCCTTGATCCGCATAGTTAGCATAAATGCGGGCAAAACCCGGCACGTCTTTTTGTTTATTAAAATCATAGGTTAGCGCCCAGTTATTTGATAACTTTGTCGATTGATTGAGCGATCCCAGACTTGGGTAACTTACCCCAAACGGTTGTCCGCCCTCATCATTCCAATGTTCAAAGTTAAAGGTAACCGAACGGTTATCATCAATTGTTTTATCTAGCCGCATGGTAAAGCCCTGTCCCTCATATTTGCTATTAGGCCACCGATAGCTGTCCCCTTTACTGCTGCCTGACGTTAAGGCTGGATTTAATACATTATATTTCGCATAATCCTGTTCTTTTTTATTGGCGGTAATATACCAGCTAACTCCATTTTCACTACCCTGGGTACTAAAACTATAATTGCGGGTGCCCCAGGAACCGACAGAAAAGTCCATTGTGGTTTTCGCTTCTGCGCCTTTGCGGGTAATAATATTAACCACCCCGCCGACAGCGTCAGAGCCATATAATGCTGAGGCACCGCCTTTTACAATTTCAATACGTTCAATATTATTCAGGGAAATAATTGAGCTTAGATCAATACCGGCCCGACTGCCAATGACGCCCTGGGGCTGACTAATCCTGCGTCCGTCAATCATAATCAGCACACGGTCATCGCCGTTTAATCGAATTGTCTGATTGGCACCAGCAAAACCTTTGGTTGTGACAATAACCCCATTAACGTCTCGAAGCACATCCCCTAAATTGGAAAAGTGCCCTTTTTCAATCTGTTCTTTGGAAACAACCGCAACATTCGCAGCTGTTTTTGCTGCTGCTGTCGGCACCCGGTTAGCCGTTATCACCACTTCATCAAACGAAAACTGGTCTTGCTTATCTGCCTCATCCGCAAATGAAACACCCGATACCTGAACTAGCAATGCGCTGGTCACCATAGCCCATAGCCATGTTTTGCTTGCACTTGTAGACTTCTTTCTTTTCACCATTATTCACTCCTATTTTATGCTTTCAACCTAAATACCACCGGTAACGTAGTTTGACAGGCAATACTTTGATTTGTTCCCCGCACTTTGGCTGGTACAAACCGCCAGCGCTGCACCGCAGCCGCAGCGGCATCATCCAGCAACTCTGAACCACTTGATTGGTAGATGCTAACCTGTCCGGCATGACCATTTTCCAGAATTTCAATATTGAGTACTACAGTGCCTTCAACGCCCGCCTGGCGTGCTTTCTCCGGATAATTTGGTTCCCGCTGCGACAATATTCCAGGCGGAATGATTTCCCTAGTTGTGACTGTACCATCCCCTGAACCCGTACTGGTACTTCCCGCTGAACCTGAACTGCTTCCAGGAACACCGGCGCCCGGCTCGGCAATACCAGTCCCAGGTACACCAGTCGATACAATCGCGCCACTGTCAACAGCTACAACCGCCATCGCACTAACAGCCACTACCGCCTCTTGTGCTGCCGGTTCAGCTACAGGTGTGGTTTGCGGTAGCTGCGGCACGATCTCCTTGCTAGCTGGTACTACCAACGATGCAGCTGTCGTGGGCAGGCCTGCCTGTTCATCACTGGCTAGCTCCAACTCAATCAGGGTCTCTGGCAGGGGAGCAGGCAGTACAGCTTTACCGGCCAAGTAACCGACACCGGTAAGCACAATACTGTGGAAAAGTACAGAGATAACCATGGCTTTGCGCCACCGTGAACCTGCCACCCACTCCATTACTTATCCTTCCTTTCGGTCGCGATAGCCACCCGCTCAGCCCCCGCCAGTTTCAATTCATCAAGAACAGCCACCACTTTGCCATATTCAGCCGCTTTATCAGAACGCAGGATAAAAACCAGGTCATTCTGCTTACTCATTTCCAACTGCACTCGTTTTTTCAACAGTTCCAGCGGTACATCTTCCTGGTCAAATAAAATTTTTCCCTCTTTGGTAACCGCAATCGCCACACTGCGAGGTTTGTCACTTTGCGCTGAGGCAGCTTGTGGCAAATTAATCAGTATAGTCTGCTGATCAACCATATAGAGCGTACTCATGATAAAAAACACCAACAAAAAAAAGATAATATCAATCATGGGAATAATCATCAGTTTAGGCTGACGCTCAGTACGCAAATTACGCAATCTCATGGCGCTTCTCCTGTTTGATATGCCCTATCAGCAATAGGCAAGTCTGTTCAATCTGGGTGATCAGTTTATCTAGTCGGTGGTTGAAATAACTATATATAATCATAGCTAAGGTAGCTACACACAAGCCAGAGGCGGTAGCAATAAGCGCTTCCCCAACCCCACCTGTAATGGCCTGGGGTTGACCGGCTTTGATATTCATGATACTGAAAGAACCAATCATGCCAATAACCGTTCCCAAGAGGCCCAAGAGCGGCGCAATGGTTACAATAGTGTCTAAATGGCTTAGATTGGTTCGCAGACCGGCAACAGCCAACGCCGCCTCTCCTTCCAGGACACTTTCGATATTACTGCGGCCACGCTGAACATAACCAATACCTTTAGCAGCAACACTAGCCGCAATACCTTGGGTCTGCTGGCATAATGCATAGGCTTCCGCCCACTCAGCTTGTTCTAATAGCGGCGCCAGCTGTTCGCTAAACTTGCACATATTGGTATTCATCTTTTTATAATACAAAAACCGTTCCACCCCAATGGCCACAACTAGTAATGAACAGGCCGCAATCAAATACATAACCGGGCCGCCTTTATGGAAAATGCCAAAGGATTCTGCTATAACACTCATTTTTGTTCCCCCATTTTATGTATATTACTTGTGCTGATGCTCAGCACCAGCGCCTGCCAGGCTTTCAGACAAGCCGTCGCACTTGTGTCGGCAATCAGAGGTGCGGTCACACCATATTTAGCAGCGACTGCCGCCAGCAGTTCATTGCCTGCCTGACACACTTCTCTACCAGATAATAGTTCCCACTGCAGTTCGTCCAGAAGATGTACATACAGAGCACTATTTGTCACTAAGTAATTATCACTGTCTAGCTGATATAGCTCGTGTAAGAACTTGGGTTTAATCACAGCATTGTCCGTATTGTTTGCATAAGCCTGCCATAGTTCCTCTTCCGCTAATCCATAACGTTTAAATCGGCGCAGCATGCTGTGCTGCTGCTCTGACGACAACCCTGTCTGCTTAAATAAAGCTTCTTTGACTGCCGGCATTACTGTCCGGCCAATTAGTTCTCCCAGCTTCGAATGTTTGCCCGCGCACTCCAGGTACAGCGGCGAGGCGGGATTAGCAATGACAATAGTTTGATCAGTACCCGAACCGGTAGCTAAACCTGTCGAGTAATTACTGCCTGCCACAAGTTCCTGCAAGGCAGCTGTCTTGGCTTCGGTACAGGTAACCATGGCCCTGCTTACAATACCTGGCGGCAAATCAGCGTCAATAATCAGAATAATATTGATAGTGCCAGGTTTCTCCACTATACCTTTATCAATAGGCTGAAAGTAGTCTGCCGGATCGCCAACGCGTCCACCATTGACCTCAATCCCGCCGGTGACAATGGCGGTTACCGTCAGAGTTTCATAGCACTCTGTATGAATAGACACATTCTGCATGGAGGCTGCCGTCTCCATCCCGGCCGTTGTCAGCGGATCAAGTCCGATTTCCTTAGTAATGAGCTTTATATGTTCCTGGTAGGTGGGTGCACGCAGAGTGCAAGCCATCCCCGCCCCTGGATTACAGTCATTATTAAACACAGCTGTCAAATCTTCCCGGTAACCGCCATTAACAATAGCCGTACTGATTACCTTGCGTGGCTGTTCAAATGGAATGACAATGCTTTTGTAATAACGGTAAATAGTATCGCCAGTAGCTAAGGTACAAAGTTTCATAGTACTGCTCCTCGTACTCTTTATTTTTTCCAACCTAAAAATATTGTGGATAAACAGCCCGGGCTACGTCCTGCACCCCGAGTACAATGTACTGTGAGGTAGAAGTTAAGTGTCTGTCAGGCACGACAATCATTTTTTTATTGCGAATGGCTTTGACCGACTGCAAGGCTGGGTCATTCTGCACATCCTCAGCAAACTTCTTCATATCGGTTTTGCCGCTATAATCCCAGACAGGCAGCAAAATTACATCTGGATTAACACTGACAATTTGTTCTTTGGACATTACGTCCTCACGGCTCAGTCCGGCTAATGCCGCACCTTCAATTACCCCTGCCTGACGACAAATATCTTCAAAGGTACTGCCTTTGCCGCCGTTGTCACCCATTGATGAAAACCGGATGACTACCTGCTGGCTTCCTGCCGGAATCTGCCGCACTTTCTCATTAACTTGTGCCAGTTGAGTTTCCATCTCGGCTACCAAGCGTTCACCGGCCTGCGCTTCGCCAACAACATGGGCAATTGTAGTAATAGATTGTTTGACTTCATCAACGGTGGTTGCTGTTTTATAGACATAGACCGGAATGCCTACTTCCCTGAGTGTTTGGGGTAACGCCGGCGGCATCCAGTCTGGAATAATTACAAGATCTGGCTGAAGCGCAATAACACTTTCGGCATTAGCCTGTATTTTCCGCGGAACAACTTTGGCTTGTTCGGTAATATTGGATACTCCACTGTCACCAGACCAATGCGTCAGAGCCACAATGCACTCTGGGGCTACCAGAGCCATAAGAATTTCATCAGTGCTAATCGAAAGCGACACAATCTTCTGGGGCTTTTGTGGAAGTTGCAATACATAACCAGTACTATCGACTACTTCGTAACCGCCAGAACCGGCTGTACTTTTGCCTTGAGACGAACTACTATTATTTTTTTCGGTACAGCCACCTGTGAATAGCAGCAGCAGTCCTAAAACTACGAGCATGCTCCAGTGGAAGAATGGTCGCTTAGCTAAATTTACTAATGTCATAGCTTCATCTCCTACAGGTTGTCTCTTCAGTTATGCAGCATCTTTATAGCTGCTTCTTTAAAGCGGAATAAATATTGAGAAAACAGGTGCAAATAGCAAAACTCCCGACCGTTTACAGCCGGGAGTACTAACAGTAAGCTAATAAAAAGCTCCTGGTGCATAAAACCAGGAGCGAATCAACTCGTGCGCCATAAAAACGCCTACTGTAATCCCCTCCCCAAACCTCGTGGGTAACAAACGGTGATTGTCAGACAGGCAGTTCTCCTGACTTCGGATCATTGCTTGCTTAAACCTTCCCAGGAAATTCATCCCAGTGGTATATCTTAAACTTGCTCCCCGTTACAGTGGCGGGACCGCGCCGGCTTTTCACCGGTCTTCCCTATTAAGCCCAGTTGGGCACCTACCTCGAATATTCTGTTTTCAATATTAGTATATACCTCAGTCAAAATGGTTGTCAAGTTTTACCTTACTGCGATTTATGAATCTCAATACCCATGAGGCGGTTGGAGAATGGCGGCTTTGAGATGGCCTACGTAGATATCTTGAATGGCTGTGTTTTCACCCAAGCCTCGGAGATATACATCCACCTCAAAACCAGCCGCCAATAGCTGAGATTTGGCAGAGCCTTCTGCCTCGCCAGCCATGTCGTTAGTGGCATGATCGCCCGCTACCAGTAAAAACGGCATCAGGGTAACTTTTTTTACTTGTTTCTGCTTTAGTTTATTGATAATCCGGCTCAAAGATGGAAATCCCTCCACTGTGTAGACAAAGACATTACTAAAGCCGGCATCTTCGAGTTTTAACTGCAGTACACCATAGGCGGCATTAGCCGGATGCATCCCGCCATGCCCCATGAGTACAACGGCACTTGCAGGGTCAGCTTCTGGCAACTGCGTTGCCAGTGCCTGTATAGCGATTTCATAGTCATCAGGATGGTTGTCCTGTCCCATGCAATAAAGCAGCGGCCGAGCCAACCGGATTTTTTCAAAAGCCTTTTCTTTCCCATGGGCATAATGGCTGACAAATCCCTTGACCTTATCATATTCGGCCCCAGGCACAATATGTAACGGCTGGATATACACCTCCTGATACCCTTCCATCTGGAGACGTTCTAAAGCTTGTCTCTCATTATCAATCCGGACACCATCGCGTTCAGCTAACCGCTTGATAATAATACGGGAAGTAAAGGCCCGGCGTACCTCATAATCAGGAAAAGCGGCGCGGATGCGATTCTCCACGCTTTCAATATTCAACATCAAGGTTTCCGGATAAGAAGTGCCAAAACTAACAACTAGGATAGCCTTCTTTTTCACAGCTTGTTCTTGATTCATAAGTGATTTCCCTTCATTTTACATAATGATAAATATATCACGTTACATGCAGACAACCTGGTTTCTTCCGGCCGCTTTGGCTTTGTATAATGCATCATCAGCCCGTTGAAACAGCCTGTCCGGCGTATCGTCCTGCCGCAGCTCAGCTACTCCTATGCTAACAGTTACTGTTACCCTTGTATCCCCTATGGGTCTAAATGTTTCGGCCTGGAGTTGACCACGAATACTGTCTGCAATCTGTACTGCCGCCTCATAATTGCTGCCTGGCAGTAAGACAACAAACTCTTCTCCCCCATACCGAAAAGCCATTTGGGACTGCTCAAGGACATTCAACAATACTTGAGCAAGCTGGCTAAGTACTTGATCACCTTGTAGGTGTCCATATCTGTCATTATAGATTTTGAAATGATCAATATCGATTATCATTACTGTCAATAACCTGTTACTCTCCAAGGCTGCAGCTATTTTCGGCTTCATAACCTTAGTAAAATAACGTTTATTATATAAGCCGGTCAATTCGTCAGTAAGACTTAAATTCCGGTAGTATTTCATGTGTTTTGTCAATACCATTTCTTTTAAACGCAAAGTTTTAAATCTTTCCGATAACGCAAAAGAAAGTAAGATTGATTCGCAGGCAGTTGCCGTTAATAGATAATTGACTGCAGTAAATGTATCAGGGATATATGCAGCCATTACCCATACTACAATTCCTACCGCGAGCACACCCCAGGCTAACAAGTAATACCTAGCTGGACGAAATCCCTGACGCAAACGCCAAACAGCCACCGCCATATATACGATGGGTCCTGCCAGACCCAGCCCATGTGCCAGCTGATTAGCCCAAATAGTATAGCCAAAAAAACCTCCGCAACCTTGAACCAACGCTGTTACCACAAGTACTGCCCTCGTTTTATTCCAAAGGGCATTGCACTCAACCTGCAGAAAATAATGGGTAAAGTAAATCGACGCAAGGAAAGCAGCAGTTAGCCACACCCAAAAAATCGCATTATAGCTTTGATAAGAAATATCCAGCCACAGCTTAAGATGCCCGTGCACTTGAAGCTGATAGAGCAACATGAAGCCGATATATAATACGTAGCACAAATACGATTTGTCCTGCAAAACGAAATATATAAACAGATTATAAAAAAGCATGGCCAGCAGAATCCCATAGAAAATGCCAAAACCAAGATTCTTCAAAAAAGCTTCTGCTTGGAAAGAGTTATCCCGCCATAGTACTACCGGCAGCCTAAGGGCCGAACTACTTTCCAGCCGAAGATACAAAAACTGGTCCTGCCGGTATTGATCTGGAATGGAAAACACCCAGCCATTATCCAAAACATCCCTATTTGCGGCCGGCCTGGTTACCCCCACTGATTTTGCAAGATAACCAACACCAGCAACTGTACTGGTATCGTTAATCGGTATAAACAAATCTATTTTATCAATATTAGGGTTCTTAAACTCCAACATTTGACTAGCCGTAATAGCGTCCGGATTATTGGGGGGTAGATGAAAGCGCAGCCAGTAGATTGATTTTGTAATACCCAGAGAAATTATTTCGTGGGGGTACTGCTCAAATTGATTAGCAAAAACAGGGGAGCTTATGGCCGCAAAGTCATATTCTCCCCTTACATCCTCAATTAATTCAAAAGTAGCTATCGGGTATGCACCATGTTCCGACTTTTGCGAAGCATAGGCAGTATCTAAAAAACTGCTGGAAATAATGGTCAGAAATGCCACTAATCCTATGATCCAATATTTTTTTGTCATTTACAGTATCGCCAACCCGTTTTCAATGTTCAATACTATCAATTATTTATATATTATTAGGGTTACGTTCGATATTGGCGCTGTCTTTTCCTTTCCAGCAGAAGAAAAGACTTGACTTAAACCATAAGTTGGTTGAGGAAGGCTGTTTTGCGGATTCTCAGTGTTTCTTTGTCTTGGGATTATTCAGTTCAGCCATAGCATCTTTCGTATGTTGGATAATCAGGAAACTCGGCTGCCATTTTGTTTTCAATCGCTTCAATAGTTGCCTTCATAGTTTCCGGATATGTAGTGCCAAAGCTTACAACCAGAATAGCCTTTTTGCTGGTAATGTCTGGTGCGCCCGCTGCCAGTGAAGGTATTAGGCTTACGCAGCCGAATACCGTTAGCAGACATAGCGTAGTAATAAGAGAATAGATATTTTTCATAGGTAAGAAACAGCTCCTTTAGATGTGATTAAAATAATAAAGCTCCTGACCGTGTAATGTCAGGAGTGATAACCAGTAAGCTAATAAAAAACTCCTGGCAGTTAACCAGGAACGAATTAAGCTAGCTACACTTTGAAAGTGCCTACTGTAATCCCCTCCCCATACCTCGTGGGTAACAAACGGTGATTGTCAGATAGGCAGTTCTCCTGACTCCGGATCGTTGCTTGCTTAAACCTTCCCGGGAAATACATCCCAGTGGCATATCTTAAGCTTGCTCCCCGTTACAGTGGCGGGACCGCGCCGGCATTTAACCGGTCTTCCCTATTAAGCCTTTAAGGCACCTATCTCGTACTATTCAGTTTGGGTACTATGTTGTTACCATACCATATCCATAAACGAGTGTCAATACCAGTGCCTGGATTACTAATTGACAATTATGACAAAACAATTTATAGTTAAAGTAGTTGTTTTGAATCATGAAGATTCAGCATTTTCGGTATGAAATCCGTGGAATAGCTCCTTGGATGTTCATGCCTTTTTTAACTGTATTTCAGGAAGGTGAAAATATATGTGCAATACTAAGTTTTGGACAGATGCCTGGCAGGAAGTCCGAGATACCTCCAATCAGGCTCCCAGTTATGGGAATAAACACGGCTGGCAGCAGTTCTGGAATTCGTTCGCCGAACAACATGCCTTGCGCAACCGCCAAAGCCGTTCTATCTATAATTCAGTTGTCGAAGGACTCGTGGCTGATGGTGTGATCAGTCCCTTCAGCATGGTTCTTGACATAGGCTGTGGCGCCGGTACCTATACCTTGCCCCTGGCTTCTAAGGTCAGACAAGTGACTGGCCTCGATACGGCCAGCCAGATGCTGGCGATGCTAAAATCCGAGGCTGTACATGAAGGACTTACCTGCCGGATTGAGCCGTTACAGGCAGACTGGCTGGATTTCCCGGTTGAGCCCGCCTATGATGTCGTCTTTGCGGCCAACACGACTGCCATCAATGATTATGACAGCTTAATGAAAATGAATGCTGTGTCCCGCAACATCTGCTGCCTTATCGGCTTTGCCGGCACCTACCATATTAAAGTTCGCGCCCTCCTGTGGGAACATCTTATGGGAGAACCACCTGAGCATATGGCCTTTGACATCCAATATCCCTTTAACATTCTCTACCATGAGCGTTTCCTGCCAAACCTCAAATTTTATAGTTACCGTGAACGCTACCGGGAAACCTTAGCATACATGATTGAGTACTATACCAGCTATTTTGCCTTGTTTGGACTGGAAGGCCCGGAAACAACAGTGAAAATTACTGAATTTTTGACCAACCGGGCTGTTGATGATTATTGCTCCGAACTAATTAATACAACAATTGGAGTACTTTGGTGGCGTGCTGACCGAAAGACAACTATTTTAGAATAACCGAAAAACACCCCGTCGCCCTGGTAAAGTGTTTGCAACTCCACTTTACCAGGCGGCGGGGTGTCTTCCAGTGCCAGGTAGAAATCAGATTCCATTACTTTCAAGAAAGTCACACAGTAAATTCATACAAACACTCTTTCTGTACTCTGCCGAAATTCTACCTCTGATAGGAACAATCACCTGAGCAAAGGCTGCAAGATAGTCTTCCTTAACAGCCTTTGCTTCATCGATTGTCTTCCCGACAAGCATCGCATCAATATCTGCTCGTCTGATAATAACATCACTGACTGCACCAAATGCTGTCTCACAGGCAACAATCTTACCCTGCTCGACGTTAAGTACGGCTGCAAACGATACTCTGGAAATTGCCAAAGCAGCTCTGGCCCCGACCTTCTTATAGTAGTAATTGCTAAGACCTGTTCGCTTCATCAGAATCTCTACAAGCAGTTCATTTGCCTGGAGGGATGTTTTCCTATTCCCAAGGTAGAACTCGGCAATAGGAATCACCCGTTCACCTTTGCTGCTAACAAGACGAAGTTTAGCGTCTGTCGCAAAAAATATCAGCGCACTGTCAGCCTTCGGCGAGCCATTGCAGATATTGCCGCCAACAGTACCAAGGTTGCGGATTGCCGGTGCCGCTATTTGTGCTCCTGCTTCCTTTAGTATAGCAGGAGCCAGTGCACTTTCAATAATATCAGTAAACGTACAGGCAGCACCAATACGAATATACTCCTTGTCTTCCACTATATTTTTCATCTCAGGTACTTTAGTAAGGAACAAATAGTTTGCCTTTTCATCTGCTGCAATCATCAAATCAGTTCCGCCGCCGTAAGGGGTAACCGCTTCCTTGGCCAGAATAGCCAAGGCCTCCTTTAACGATGTTGCTTGATAGCCATTTACCATAACCCTTGCCCCCCCTTTGCTGCAATACCAATCGCCTCAACAATCGCATTATAGCCGGTACATCTGCACAGATTACCAGAAATACCTTCGCGAATTTCTGCTTCGGTAGGGTTTGGATTTTGGGCAAGAATACATTCGGAAGCCAGAATCATGCCTGGAATACAAAAACCACATTGTACAGCACTGACAGCAGCATAAGCCTTAGCAAGAGCTGCAAAGCGATCTGTTCCACGATACCCTTCAATAGTCACCAACGTACTGCCTTCAATATGCCCCATGGCTACCAGGCAAGAGTTAACTAATCTACCATCAAGAATAACCGAACAGGCGCCGCATTCTCCTTCTTTGCAACCACATTTTACACCAGTGAGACTAAATTCATTGCGTAAAACATCAAGTAAACGTTCATTTGCTTTGGCAAGCGATATAACCTCTTGGCTGTTAAGAGTAAATTTTATCAACGTTTATCGCCTCCCTTGTAAAACTCTCATGGTATCTTCTTGGGTGAATGGCGCCTTATGCAAATTTGTGCCAAGTGCATTTTCCATTGCTTCCACATAAGCCGGAGCGGCACCAACAAGAGGAAGTTCACCTGCCCCCTTTGCTCCATATGGGCCGTGAGTATATGGATTATTCAAAATTTCAGTCACAAGCTTTGGCACATCTACCGCTGTAGGAATGATGTAATCACTGAAGCTATTATTACGAATCATCCCTTTCTCATTGTAATCCATCTGCTCCATCGCGGCATAACCAATCCCCTGTAGAAATCCGCCTTGCATCTGTCCCTGGATAATATTCATATCAACAGGAACACCAACATCGAAAATCCCCCAGGCCCCCAAAACCTTTGTCGTTGCTGTAAGCGTGTCTACTTCCACTTCAATCGCATTAACAGACCAGGAATAAGTTGGGTAAGCATCTCCTTTGAATTCTTCCAGACAAAACGGAATTACAAAATCAGGCTCACTGAAGTGTTCTTCGATAACTTGTTCCTTTCCCTCTAGCCATTCTTTTTTAAGTTTCGCTGCTGCCTGTTGCAGTAAACCGCCAACTGTCATTAGCGAACGACTTGCTACAGTCGGGCCTGAATCTGGCACACGATCCGTATCCGGGTTGTCAATATACACCTTGTCATAAGCAATTCCAAGAGTATCTGCAACAATCTTACAGAAGGTCGTTTTGATACCTTGACCCATATCGGTATTGCTTGCCAAAACCTCTACCGTACCATCGGCATTCTTCCGAAGCTTGGCAACAGCCTTAATAATGTCCCGCTCGCCGCTGCCAGTAAAACCACAGCCATGAAAGAACATCGACATACCAATACCTTTACGATAGCGCCCTGTCTGATTCTGGTATAGCTTGCGCTTAGCACGGTAAGCAGTAAGTTCATCAATTCGCTGAATCATTTCCGGTAAAGGTACATGGAAATGAAACTTACCGCTTGTAGATGTAGCATCCCCTTGCTGCACAATATATTTTTCTTTAAGTTCAAGTGAGTCAAGTCCCATTTCCTTAGCAATATGAGCCATAACCATTTCTACTGCAAAAAAAGTCTGCGGTGCGCCAAAACCGCGGTATGCTCCGCAAGGTACCGTATTGGTCTTAACCGCCCGTCCGGCAACACGCAGGTTATCGATGCGATATACACCGTTTGCACAAATTAAGCCCCGCTGCAAAACAACGGCAGAAAGTGTGGTGTAAGCACCACTATTAAATAGCACATCAATATCCATACCAGTAATTTCACCGTTTTTTATAGCTACTTTATAGGTGCATAGTGATGGATGACGTTTGGACGTAAACTCCAGGTCTTCGCGTCGATCAAATATGACCTTAACTGGTCTGTTTGCCTTTTTTGCCGCTACTGCGATTTGACACGCAAGTATGGAGGGAAACGCTTCTTTACCACCAAAGGCTCCCCCAGTAACATCTTGGATAACCTGAACGTCCTGTTCCTCATAGCCTAAGGCTTTAGCGACTGCCGCATGCACATAATAGGGACACTGCATCGAACCGCGTACCGTCATTCGTCCAGCGCGCGGATAAGCAATTAGACCCTGTGGCTCAAGATAAGCCTGCTCCTGATAACCAGTCTGAAAGGTCTCGCTGATAACACGGTCAGCTGCTCCCAAAGCCTTCTCAATATCGCCTTTGGCATAATTGTAATTGAAAAAAGCAGTATCTGATTGGCACATATCAAGAACTGGAACTTGGTCTTCATATATGATAACGATAGCATGCAAAATTCTCTCAACTTCTTTAACAGCCGGGCCGACAACCATCAAAATTGGCTCACCAACATATTCTACCGTATCTTCGGCATAAACCGGAGTGTCATGAACTATTATAGCAACACGATTTTCACCAGTAACATCGTTCTTGTCAACAACAAAATAACCTGTAGGCAATGCCGGAAGAATAATCTTGGTGATGCGTGCTTTTGCTTTTGCAGAGCGCAACAATCTACCATAAAGCATGTCATCCATTACATGATCATCCACATAAAGAGCACGACCGCTTATTTTCGCGTCATGATCTTTTTTCTTGGTGGATTTACTAATCATTTCCATACAATGCCTCCTGAACATCATTAAAGTAAAAAAACTCCCCCCTATTTTATAGTAGTTGTTACAATTATTATAAAATAGGGGGGAGTTCTTTTACTATCGTAATTTACCAGGACTTACCTTGCACAAGCTCATTTACCTTCGCAACAGCTTCTTTAATAGATACCACAAGTGGTCGGGTTTCTAACCCGACTATATCGAAGTGTTGTTGATTAACAGGTATCAGTACTTTATGCGCATCAGCCGAAGCAACGACCTCGGCAATTTTAGGCGTAATCTCACCCATCAAGGAATTAGGAATAATAATACCAATTGGCCCTACTACTATATCAACTTTGCGGATGGAGACAACAACAACGTTTTCGCCTGTCGCACCACGCATAGCTCCCGCCCGCACCATATTATTG
>Ga0316604_10001264_pt1 | contig 23256 bp, 18 predicted proteins | sample OWC_soil_day20_C_FD_207650 | JGI IMG/M metagenome (GOLD analysis project Ga0316604, IMG submission 207650) | Wetland soil microbial communities from Old Woman Creek delta, Ohio, United States - OWC_soil_day20_CT | ecosystem: Environmental > Terrestrial > Soil > Wetlands | place: USA: Ohio...
CAACAGGAACTACCGGTCCAATGGGCAATTGTCTAAAGTATGGAAATGGTTGTGCCATGTGTATTCTCCGCTGCCCGACTTTTGGGCCGCGGGTGAGCATAACCGCCAAAGCTGAAATCAAAGAAATAATGGGTAAAAAAGCAGATGGCTCCTATGGTGCAATGAGTGGCTCCTGCAAAATTAATAAAGATTCATTGAGCTATGAGCTTAAAGCTCAATTGGAAAAAGAGGGCATGGTAGTAATCCCCTTGCCCGAAAAGCTTAATAAATCAGGTATGCTCGGCAAAAAGGCTTGTTCACAATATGCCATTGCTGATTATGCCGAGAACATTGTCCTTATTGATACCGGTCATGCCAAGCTGATGACACCCTTTTTTCCGCTTGACATGTTACGAACGATACCCGGACTTGAACGCGCCCGCTATGAAGATCCCTACTCTGGTGGAGTGGGCAACTCTATCCGTTATCTGGGCATTGCCCCTTGTGATAGTTCACTAAAAGTGGATGGAATAGATAATTTATTCTGTGCAGGCGAAAAATCAGGTATATTAGTTGGTCACACGGAAGCTGTGGTAACCGGGCTTTTAGCTGGACATAATGCTGTTCGCTGCTGCCTTGATATGAAGTATCTCGAACTCCCGACCGAATTGGCTTCCGGTGATTTTATTCGGTTTATTCATGAGCAAATGACTACAGAGGAAGGAATTAGACTAAGATATACCTTCTCCGGCTCAATATATTTCGAACGCATGAAAAGCTTAGGGCTTTATTCAGCACAACGCAGCGAGATTACGGAACGAATAAACAAGGCTAGCCTTACCGATATTTATAATACTTGTTTGGTATAAAGAGGAGGGATTGTTATGCTTAAAAAATTGGCTAGCCGATGCATTGATATCAACACACCCTATTGTCCCTGCTTACTGTCGGAAACTAATCATTGCACTTTTTGCAGTCATTTGAAAGGGAAGGAGGTATGTGACTGTAATTGGAGTGGAGTGTGCATACTATATGAAAAACAATGGCAACTGAAAAAAAATAACTGGCTTAGCGATATTGATGCACCAGTACGGTTGGAATCTGATACTGAGTTTGCCATAAAAGAGAAAATTTCTGAGCATACATACTTATTACAAATTGAAGTTACGCCTGAACTTGCCCAATCACTTGATAAATGTGGCTCTTTTGTTTTTTTGCGTCGGCCAATAGACCAACAGTTTTATCACTTTCCCGCCGGTGTAATGAAGGTAATCGGGAATACTATTCAGGTAGTTGTCGAAACAATTGGCCCCAAATCTGCGCGTCTGTTAACTAATAATAATAAGCAAGTATTAGTACGTGGACCATATTATAATGGTATTTTTGGTCAACCCTGGATTGACAATATAGATGATGGTAAAATATTATTAATAGTTGGAGGTATAGGACAGTCACCGGCTATACCAATAGCCCGGCAACTAGTAAAAAAGAACAACAGTATTCAGGCTATTGTAGCACCAGGAAAGATTGGCAAGGTATTTATTGCCGATGAACTTACAGAGCTTGGAATTAACGTTCAGGAAGTAGCCTCTATGCGTGAGATGGGAATACGCTTTTTGTCCGAGCGTTTGGCTGATAGCAAAGAATGTCCTGAACTAATCATCAGCGCCGGTCCTGATGACCAACATTATGGAATTATAGCTGCTATGCATGCAGCGAGAGTTAGTCTGCCGATGGCAGCTACTAATAACACCACTATGTGCTGCGGTGAAGGAATTTGTGGTAGTTGTGAACGAGTAACCAAGGACAATAAACGTGTGCGTACCTGTAAAGTCCAAACTGATTTTAGCCAATTCATTCAAGAGTAAAATACATTTTGAAAGTAGGAGTCGAAATTTAATGTTAGAACGTTTGCAGAAAGTAATTGCGCAAGCTGGAATTGCTTCACGGCGGGATGCCGAAGAGCTCATTAAAGCGGGACGGGTAACGGTTAATAACAAGGTAGTTACTGAACTTGGTACCAAGGTTGAGCCTAAACGGGATCGGATCGCCGTTGATAACAAACTGATAAAAGCGGAAAAATATCTCTATATTTTACTTAATAAACCCAAAGGGGTAATAACAGCCTTGGAAGATCCTCAAGGCCGCAAAACAGTGGCCGACCTTGTTGCCAATATTCCGGAGCGAATTTATCCTGTTGGCAGACTGGATTATAACACCGAAGGATTACTTATTATGACCAATGACGGTGATTTAACCAATACCCTAACCCATCCCAGTCATGAAATTGCTAAAACTTATTTAGCGAAGGTTCAGGGATATCCCCCGGAAGAGAAGCTTGATAAGTTACGGGTAGGCATTAAACTGGAAGATGGCGTGACTGCCCCAGCTAAAATCAATATTATCGCCATTGACCGGGAAAAAGAACTGACTACACTGGAGATAGTTATTTATGAAGGTAAAAACAGGGAAATACGTCGAATGTGTGAAGCCATCGGCTATCCTGTGAAAAATCTCAAACGAATTCAAATTGCCTTCTTAACATTAGAAGGGCTTCGCCGTGGGCAGTACCGCCAACTGCTCGCGGAGGAAGTGGAGGAATTAAAAAAACTGGAAAAAAAACAAAGCGATTAATTTTTTCACCCTTATTTCGGAGAATAAGGGTTTTTTACTAAACTACAATACTACTTTTGAAAAGTGAGTGTGAGATATGAAGCAGGTTCTTATCATTGGTGGCGGCGCCGCTGGCCTTATGGCCGCAGTCAGCGCCGCCCAGCATGGAGCTAAGGTAACAATAGTGGAAAAAATGAAGGATATCGGTCGTAAAATACTTATTACGGGAAAAGGACGCTGTAATCTTACTAATAGCTGTGATATTCCTGAACTAGTTAAAAACATGCCAGGGAATGGTTCCTTTTTGTACAGCGCCTTTCATGCCTTCAGCAATCTTGATAGTATTGAATTTTTCAATCAAGCCGGCTTACCAACAAAGGTAGAGCGTGGCGGACGTGTTTTTCCAGTTAGCGATCAAGCCAAAGATGTCATTAAAACATTTGCCAGGCAACTCGCCAAACTAGATGTTGCTGTTAAATTTGGGCAACCAGTAAAAAAACTAATCATAGAAAATGGCCGAGCCATTGGTGCTGCTACGATTGATGCTGAGTATCGGGCTGATGCTATAATCATCACCACAGGTGGCGCATCCTATCCAGGTACAGGATCGTCAGGCGATGGCTATCGATTGGCCGAAGCTGTCGGACATACCATTATACCGCTTAAACCGTCCTTAGTACCGCTTGAAGTCGAAGAAGAATGGATAACCGAGCTACAGGGATTATCACTCAAAAATGTTACAGCAACTGTTATCAGTGACGGTAAAAAAGCGGCTGATGAATTTGGTGAGATGTTATTCACCCATTACGGCTTGTCTGGACCTATTATTATATCCTTAAGCAAAAAGGTTGCAGAACTATTTGTTGCCACTCCCGATAAAGAAGTAACAATAGAAATTAATCTTAAACCTGCACTCAGCATGGAGATTTTGGACAAGCGATTACAACGTGACTTTACCAAGTTTGCCAAGAAACAACTAAAAAACTCTTTGCATGAACTGTTGCCAACCAAATTAATTCCTGTTGTAATTGACTTGTCGTTTATCGACGCCGATAAATTTGTCCATCAGATTACCAAAGAAGAACGCTCTCGCCTGCTGGATGTTTTGCAGCATCTGACATTTACAATTTCTAAAACCCGGCCGGTGACTGAAGCTATCGTAACCGCTGGTGGTGTCAGCACTAAAGAAATAGATGCTCGCACAATGGAGTCCAAATTGGTCAACGCGCTTTTTTTTGCGGGAGAGGTCATTGATATCGACGGTTACACAGGTGGTTTTAATTTGCAAGCAGCCTTTTCTACCGGTTATGTGGCTGGCAAGTATGCTGCGACGTAATACTATGTTACTATGTTTGCAGGCCAGGCGGGTGGTGTATTGACAACGCTCCACCACTAGCGTTTGACTTCCGCTTTTGCCAACACACCACCCGCCTGCAAAAATCGTACACCTTGTAGATAGCGATAGGAGGGAGTCGTATGGAAAACAGGAATAACAGGTTCCGTCGCAAATACTTTAGTACTATTGATCACCTGCTTATAAGACTGACGACAATTGCTGTTATCCTGTTAGTAGTTGTTCAAGCGCTCCTATTACATGCCGAAGCCCGGAAATATTTATCGCTAGTAGATAAATTGGAGGGAGAACAACTAACATCTCCACCGACAATGTACGCTGCTGACATTTCCCGGGTTGATCCTAATAGAATAATGGCTACAGTAGACAGAGTTATTGCCAAATCCATACGTTCCTTACGTTCTGGTCAAGCTATTACGATCCGAATGATTACCCCAGCAGCTACTGGTGATGGGTTGCTAACAATAAATGGTGAAGTAGTTGGCAATTTTGCCAAGGGAAACCTCGAAGTTACTGTATATAACGGTGATTATATTGAAATTGATGTTACCAAGCTTACAAGGTCTGCTCAATTTATTATTGATACCCATAAAAATGATAGGATACTATCACCGTTAGATGGTATTCTACTCCAAAGCCAGAGTAATGTCATAGTTGTAGGGAAAGTTACTTTTAAACGCTAAACTATTGCTGCTTGCAAGCTATCACATAAAATTGCCACATAGCTGCTAAAGATTAGAGGAAATTTTTATTAGGCAGGGAATTATTATTTAACTATTAAAATCAAATAGCAAAGAGGGAAGAATATGAGCAAAATCATTCAAATAGCAAAAACCGGTGGCTTAACAGGGGCAATCACGATTCCCGGAGACAAGTCAATATCGCATCGAAGTATCATGCTGTCGGGGCTTGCTGATACACCAGTGACAATAACAAATTTTTTGCATGCTGCTGACTGCTGGTCAACAATTAATTGTATGCGGGCCTTAGGGGTAATCGTTGAGGAAGATAAGGGCGGTGTACTTACGGTCCAAGGCAAGGGATTTTATGGACTGAGTGAGCCTAGCGATGTACTTGACGCTGGTAATTCGGGAACCACTATCAGGCTGTTAACAGGCTTACTGGGTGCTCAGCCGTTTTTTAGCGTCCTTACAGGCGATGCTTCCATTAGAAACCGTCCGATGGCTCGAGTAATAGCGCCACTAGCTAAAATGGGCTTACAAATAGCAGGACGTGGTCAATCACGCTATGCGCCACTGGCCATCAGTGCACCTGAGCAAGTCCGCGGTATTGATTATGATATGCCTGTTGCCAGCGCCCAGGTAAAGTCAGCGATATTGCTGGCAGCACTTTATGCCAATACGACGACTACCATTACAGAACCCATACCTTCACGCGATCATACCGAGCGCATGTTTGAGACCTTTGGGATACCTGTTAAACGGGAAGGCCGGGCTATTATCCTTGAGCCGATACAAAAAATTGCTGCGCCCAAACGCCTTGATGTACCTGGCGATATTAGTTCAGCTGCCTTTTGGTTAGTAGCAGCATCCATAATTCCCAATAGTGAACTAGCCTTACTTAATGTTGGTATCAATCCGACTCGTACGGGTATTCTTGATGTCTTAACGCAAATGGGGGCAGACATAACCAGTACCAATAATCGCTGGAGTGGAGGGGAGCCGGTCGCTGATATTGTTGTTCGTTCGGCTAATCTAAAAGGTGTGACTATTGAAGCTGAGATTATCCCGCGTCTGATTGACGAAATTCCCATACTTGCCGTAGCTGCGTTATTTGCAGAGGGACAAACTGTGGTCAAAGGCGCTGAAGAACTCCGTGTAAAAGAAACCGATCGTTTAAAGGCCGTGGCACTGGAACTGGGAAAAATGGGAGCCGCAATTACGGAAAATCCGGATGGCCTTGTTATCGATGGACCACAAAGTATAAACGCTGCTAGCTGCGATTCCCATCATGATCATCGTATGGCCATGTCGCTGGCGATTGCTGGCTTGGCCGCTCAAGGTGTTACAATTACAGAAGCTGACTGTGTGAAAATTTCGTATCCTGACTTTTTTGACGTTTTATCTAAGTTAAGACAGGATTAACAAGGAGACAACTTATGAAGCGATTAATAATTGCCATTGATGGGCCGGCAGGTGCCGGAAAAAGTACTGTGGCTAAGCTTACTGCCCAAAAATTAAACTATAACTATATCGATACCGGCGCTATGTACCGGGCAGTAGCCTGGCAGACACTCCAACAGGGCGTTGCAGCTTCTAATCAAGCAATTGCTGAATTAGCCCAAAACCTTGACTTAAAGCTGGACTATAGAAATGGTAAAACGAATATCACTGTAGCCAGCCAGGATATTACCGAAGCTATTCGCACTCCGGAAATCAGCCGTCTTGTACCCAAGATAGCACAAGTAGCCGAAGTTAGAGAGGTTATGTTAAAATTACAGCAAGATATGGCCAAACTGGGTGGGGTTGTTATGGATGGCCGTGATATTGGTACTCATGTCTTACCACATGCCGATATAAAAATATTTTTGACTGCCTCAATTGCCGAACGGGCTAAACGCCGCTGGCAGGAGTTAATTGCTAAGGGGTACACAATACAATTAACTGAACTGGAAGCTGAAATTGCTTGCCGCGATAAGGAAGACTGCGAACGTGAACTTGCCCCTTTACTAGCCGCACCTGATGCTATTAACATTGATACTACCGAACTATCTATTGAAGCTACGGTTACAAAAATAATAGACTTGTGTAGGGAGAAACTGACAAGTGTATGAATTATTGCGTATGTTCTTTGCTGTTCTTTTTTCAATCGCATTTCGCTGGAGAACTTCCGGAACTGAGAATATTCCCGCCGGCGGCGCTATCATTGCAGCAAATCATATAAGTCTTTGGGATCCACCGGTAGTCGGTACCGCCATTTCCCGCAAAGCTCACTTTATGGCTAAGGAAGAGTTATTTGCCAATCCTGTATTTGGCTGGCTGATTAGCAAATTAGGGGCTTTTCCCGTAAAACGCGGCGCAGCTGATAGAACAGCAATTAAAACCGCATTAACGCTCCTTAAAAATGGCTCTATTCTTGTAATATTTCCCGAAGGAACCCGTAGTAAAGATGGAAAACTAGGTACTCCGGAAGCAGGACTGGCTCTGCTAGCGGTCAAGGCTGGTGTGCCGGTTATCCCTGCTGCTATTTTTGGCACAAATAAGATATTTCGTGATGGCCATGTGCTGCCTAAGTTCCGTATAGTGTTTGGTAAACCGATCCTGCTTGGCGGTAGCACTGCCGGTAAAGAAAGTATGGAAACAATGAGTACCCAGGTTATGGCTGAAATTAGTCACCTACTGGAAGAGGCAGATACTTCAATAACTAAGCAGGTATAAGCATGGAGAACACGACAATTGAAGTGTTAGACACAAACTTATCCATAATCTTAGTGCAGCGGATTGCCATAATCGCTGTTTTCGCCTATGTATTATCACATACACAAGCATTTAGACTAATTTTTAAAAAAAATACCACTGCCCGCGAGAAACTCATCTTGGTCTTTATCTTTTCACTGATCTCTATTGCCGGCACATATTTTGGTATCCCTATTGAAGGTGCACTTGCTAATGTCCGGGACACGGGAACCATTGTCGCCGGACTTCTGGCCGGTCCGGTAGTTGGAACCGCAGTTGGTCTGATTAGCGGTATCCATCGCATTTTTTTGGGAGGCTATACGGCACTGCAATGCGGCATTGCTACTTTGCTTGGCGGTATCCTTGCAGGTTACATCCACAACCGAACAAAGCCCAAAGCTCCCGAATGGATTACTGGTACAATTACTGGCATTGGTGTTATTTTACTCAGCATGGGGTTAATTATATTATTTGCTAAACCTTATGAAACGGCCTTATCGCTTGTTACCCAAATTACCATTCCCATGTCCATGGCCAATGCTTTGGGAATAGCCATCTTTATGATTATTATTCATAATGCCCGGGAACATCAGACCAAAATTGCTGCGCTGCAAACACACAGAGCGCTTAGAATAGCCAATATTACTTTACCCCACTTTCGGCAGGGACTTAATTCGCTGTCGGCTGAAAAAGTGGCAGTCAACATATTAAGCATGACTTCAGCGGCGGCAGTAGCGATTACTGACTTGGAGCGGGTCTTAACCCATATTGGATTAGGAAACGATCACCATGCCAAAGGAATGCCAATATTTACGCAGCTAACCAAGGCCTGCCTGGCCCAAGGACAGATTACTGTAGCACAGAGCCAAAAAGAAATTGGCTGCACGGTATCATCTTGTCCCTTGAAGTCAGCCATAGTAGTACCGCTTTACTGCCGGGATGAGCTTGTCGGTACTTTGAAAATGTATTATGCTCACGAAGAAGCACTTACAGCACTTGATATTGAATTTGCGCAAGGTCTTGGACAGGTATTTGGTACACAGCTTGAATTATCAGCTCTTCAGCATAAGGCAGAATTGGCCGCAAAAGCCGAACTCAAAGCGCTCAGAGCCCAAATTAATCCGCATTTTTTGTTTAATTCTCTAAATACTATTGTCTCTTTCTGTCGTACCAATCCAGATAAAGCCCGCAAGCTTCTAATCGAATTAAGCGAATTTTTCCGCCGCAGTCTGAAAACGGCCCGTGATTTTGTAACACTCAAAGAAGAATTGGAGCATGTAGACTCATATCTAACCTTGGAACAAGCCCGGTTTGGCGACAGGCTAATTATTGCCCAAGACGTTGCCCCAGATACCCTTGCAATATTAATTCCTATGTTCACGCTTCAGCCCTTAGTTGAAAACGCTGTAAAGCATGGTCTCTTAGCTAAAGCGGCTGGAGGTACTATTCATATTGTTGCTAAAATGATCGGCAGGCATGTTGAAATTGTCATAACCGATAATGGTCAAGGTATTCCCCTTGCTATCCAAGAGCATGTGTTGGAACCAGGGTTTGGCAAAGGAACTGGTGTGGGACTAACCAACGTCAATGAACGACTTAAGGCCATATATGGAATCAAATATGCGCTCACCATTCACAGTGTAGAAGGGCAGGGGACAACAGTATTGCTTCATATTCCTATTGACGCAGAGGTGGTTGTTAATGGCTGAGCAATACCTTACAATTAGGGTTATGATTATAGATGACGAAGCGCCAGCGCGCAGTGAGTTAAAATATCTATTAGAGAAATTTCCCGAAGTTATTATTGTTGGGGAATTTTCAAGCGGTGAAGCAGCTCTTACTGCTATACCAGCACTTAACCCTCATTTAGCATTCATGGATATTGAAATGGCAGGTTTAAATGGATTACAAACTGCTGAAAGGTTGAATGTAACCAATGTAGTACCGCTGGTTGTTTTTGCCACTGCCCATGAAGAATTTGCCGTAAAGGCTTTTGAACTTAACGCTGTCGATTATTTACTAAAGCCTTTCTCTGAAAAACGGGTGGCAAAATGTATTGACAAGGTTCGTACACTACTCTATGAATCGATGCCAGTAAGTTCCCATAAGCAAAATAACGACTTATCTGCGCTCTATAGCTTACAGAAACTAGCGATAGAGCATAATGGTAAAGTCTCTGTAATTGACACCAAAGATATTATTGCCGCGTATTGTACTGAAGGACAATTATCCATACATACGGTTAGTAAATGCTACTACTCCAATATGCCTCTCCAGGATTTGCAGTCTCGCCTTGATGCACGTTTGTTTTTTCGTACACATCGAGCCTATCTTGTTAATATTGAAAAGATCCGCGAGATAATCCCATGGTTTAACGGTACTTATAATCTAGTAGTAGAGGGATTAGCCAAAGAAATCCCCGTAAGTCGCCAGCAAGTTTCAAAGCTAAAAAAGCTGTTTGGTTTATGAAAATCCATGTAACTATGTAAATAAATTTTGCCATTGACCAGGATGATAATGTATTTCATCCTGGTTTTTTGTCATTTCACCACATACATATTGTTTGCTGACACAATATACTGTATTATTTACAATATAAAGAAAATTTCAATGAAAGGAGGCTAGTAGTTACTACGTAGGCTCTTCTTTATGTTTCACTTCTTATTTTGAAAGGAGGACTTATTTAATGAATTCAGTGAATCTGTTGGTAGTTGCCGTCTGTGTTTATGTTCTGGCATATCGGTATTATTCCGCCTTTATTTCTGCAAAAGTTCTGGCATTAAATGATGCCAACATAACTCCTGCCTATCGTTGCAATGATGGCCGTGAGTTTGTTCCCACCAACAAATGGGTATTATTTGGTCATCACTTTGCTGCCATCGCCGGTGCAGGTCCGCTTGTTGGTCCGGTACTTGCTGCCCAGTATGGCTGGGGTCCTGGCTTTATGTGGATTTTGCTTGGTTCTGTATTTGCAGGCGCAGTACACGATTTTATCATCTTGTTTGCCGCAATACGCCACAATGGTCAATCGCTGGCCGTTATTGCCCGGCGTGAGGTTAGTCCGTTGAGCGGTATAACAACCTCACTTGCCACTTTCTTTATTATTATTGTTGCTCTTGCCGGCTTGGCTATCGTTGTTGTAAATGCTCTATTTAAAAATCCCTGGGGCTTATACACATTAACGATGACCATCCCGATTGCTATTTTGGTTGGTCTTTATATGTTTAAGATTCGCCCAGGTGCCATTCGCTCTGGCTCAATTGTCGGTTTCCTTTTAGTACTGGGCGCAGTATTTACCGGTCACTGGCTAAGCCCTGGTCAGCCGTGGGCTGGTATTGCCAGTATCTTTGACCTTACCAAACCACAGTTATCAGTCGCACTACCACTTTATGGCTTCTTTGCGGCTGTTCTGCCAGTATGGCTCTTGTTGGCTCCACGCGATTATTTAAGCACGTACATGAAAATTGGTACCATTTTTGCGTTGGCCTTTGGTATTCTCATTGTACAGCCTACGATTAATATGCCTATTACTACTAGATTTATGGATGGCGGCGGACCTATCATTCCCGGACCATGGTGGCCGTATCTGTTTATCACCATTGCCTGTGGAGCTATTTCTGGTTTCCATGCGCTGATTAGTGCAGGTACTACCTGTAAGATGATTGAACAAGAATCTCAGGCCCGCATGATTGCTTATGGCGGTATGATTACAGAAGGCTTTGTTGCTGTAATGGCTATTATTTCGGCAGTTGTACTTATGCCTGGTGACTATTTTGCAATCAACAGCCCCGCGGCAGTATTTGCTAAACTGGGAATTCCAACTGTTGAGCTCAAAGAATTGTCTCGACTAGTAGAAATGGATGTTGCCCATCGTCCTGGCGGCGCAGTATCGCTAGCCGTTGGTATGGCCCATATCTTCTCAAATATCGGTGGTATGAAGCACCTTATGAGCTACTGGTATCAATTTGCCATTATGTTCGAGGCGCTCTTCATTTTGACCACAATCGATGCCGGTACCCGTGTAGCCCGTTATATTCTCCAAGATATGCTTGGCACTTATTTGTATGCTCCACTTAAACAAGCTAACTGGTGGCCTGGCATTCTCTTTACCAGTGCTATCGTATCTTACTTCTGGGGTTATTTGCTCTATAGTGGTGATGTTGCCTCTATTTGGCCGCTATTTGGTGTTGCCAACCAGCTTTTGGCTGTAATTGCTCTGTCTCTTGGCACAACCATTATCTTAAAAATTGCTCCGAAAAAATCATATGCCTTAATAACATTTACGCCTCTTGTTTTTCTGGCAGTAACTGTTCTTCTCGCTGGCGTAATGAACATACAAATGTTCTTTAAACGTGGTGATGCACTTGGTACTACCAATGGTACTATAAGTATTGCCCTCATTATTCTAGTAGTTATTACTTTAGCTGACTCGATTAGAGTGTGGCTTAAACTCTTAAAAACTGATAAGCCTGTCGGTATGAATACCGAGGTTTCATTTCAGTCTTGCCCAATTAATTCCAATCCTCCGCCCAATATTCCTGGCTAATAATTAGATTAGGGAAATAAAACCGCCACTATTTTAGCTTTGGCTGAATAGTGGCGGTTTTTATTTGAAACACAGGGATAAAGGGGTTATAATAAGATGATTATACAAAAGCTGCCATGCAGGAGGCTAGACGTGAAAATTTTCTTGGCTGAACACCGAGGTTTTTGTTATGGTGTCAAACGAGCTGTCGATATGGCTATCAACTCGCTTGACGTAAACTGTCCGGTACATACTTTAGGTCCGATTATCCATAATCCACAGATGATAAGCCACCTTAACGAATTAGGTATTAGTACGGTTGATAAACTGGAAGAAATAGCAGCAGGCAAAGTCATTATCCGGTCACACGGCGTTGGCCCCGACATATATGACCAGGCTGCAAGTAAGCAATTACAGGTAGTAGATGCCACCTGTCCGCATGTAAAGAAGGCTCAACAAGCGGCTCATGATTTCTTATTAGCAAACTACAAGGTAGTTATTATTGGCGAACCTCACCATCCCGAAGTGCAAAGTATCCTTGCCTGGACAAACCAAGCGGCCTCAGTAGTAGAAACACCTGCCGAGGCCAAAGCACTGCCACATTATTCCCGCCTGGGGGTAGTAGCCCAAACTACATTTGCGGCTGACAGATTTCAAGCTATTGTCACGATTTTACAAGCCAAATGCCAAGATATCAAAATTGAACGCACTATTTGTACGGCAACTGATTTAAGGCAGCAAGCAGCCATCAATTTGGCTCAAAAAGTAGACATTATGATTGTTGTAGGCGGCAAAAATAGTGCCAACACAGCTCGCTTGGCCAGTGTCTGCCAGGATACTGGCAAAGCTGCTTATCATATCGAATCAGCTAACGAACTACAGCCTGAGTGGTTTACCGGTGTACAAACTGCCGGGATTACAGCTGGAGCGTCAACACCCGATTGGGTAATTAAGGAGGTATATGAAAAAATGGAAGCATTAACTATGACTGATATTAGTAAAGTAGAGAATGGTAGTATTATAGAAGGCACTGTGGTTGGTGTCCGGCATGATGAGGTATTTGTTGATATCGGTTATAAGGCCGAAGGAGTTATTCCGTTATCAGAATTGGCCTACCCAGCACCACAAACGGCGACTGAAATTGTTAGTGTAGGGCAAATCATTGAGGTGTTGGTGCTTGACGCCGATAGTGCTGATGGTCAGGTCAACCTGTCCAAGATACAAGCAGATAGAATCACTGCCTGGGATAAATTAGAGCAAGCACTTACTGACAAACTGCCGCTGGAAACTAAAATTACCGAAGTTGTTAAAGGGGGGTTAGTTTCCAGTGTTTTCGGCATACGCGGTTTTATTCCAGCTTCCCACGTTGACCTTAGATTTGTCGAAGACTTGCAGCCGTTTGTCGGGCAGACTGTTCAGGTAATCCCGATTGAAATTGATCGGGAAAAACAAAAAGCCATCTTATCCCGTAAGCAGCTTTTAGCGCAAGAAAGAGCAGTAAAAGAAAAAGAACTGTTTGCCACACTGGCAGTAGGACAAAACATTACTGGTAAAGTAAGCCGCCTGACTGACTTTGGCGCGTTTGTCGATGTGGGTGGTGTTGATGGACTTATCCATATTTCCGATTTGTCGTGGCAGCGAGTAAAAAACCCACAAGAAGTTGTCAATGTTGGCGATGAAGTAACTGTAGTTATTCTCAAAGTTGACCCGGAAGCCAAAAAACTTGCCCTTAGCTTAAAAGATTTAGAACGTGATCCCTGGTACGCCACAGTTGAAACTTTGGCAATGGGAACTGTCCTGACTGGCAAAGTTAGCAAGCTTGCTAAATTCGGCGCGTTTGTTGAGCTTAAAAAAGGGATCGAGGGACTGGTACATATCTCTGAGATAGCCGAGCGTCGAGTGGCTAGTCCTGAAGAAGTAGTCAGCGTCGGTCAACAAGTAGCAGTTAAGATCCTTGCTATTGACAAAGAAAACAAGCGAATTGGTCTTAGTATCGTCCAAGCCGAACAAGATAAGGAGCGAGCTGAATTCAGCGATTATCTTTCAACCCAGGCTCCCTCATCGGGAGTTACACTTGGTGATAAGTTTGGTCATTTATTCAAGCGGGAGGACTAAAGAAACACATGATGCGGCAGTCACGGAAATTAGAACACTTGAAGTATTCGCTGCTCTTAGATGATGGCCCGGCGGCTGCCGGATTTACTGATTTTCATTTAGTGCATAATTGCCTTCCTGATTTGGCGTGGCAGGATATTACTATCAACACCGCTATCGCTGACATCCCCCTGTCACAACCCATTATTATTAATGCAATTACCGGCGGCGCAGCCGATGTCATGCCCATTAACTGTGAGTTAGCAGAATTTGCCCGGCTGACAGGGGCAGCGATGGCGGTAGGTTCACAATATTCCGCTATTGAGGACCCGGCAGCGGCTGAGTCCTATAAAGTGGTAAGAAAGCGTAATCCAAATGGCGTGATATTTGCCAATCTGGGCGCCCATGCCTCCCCTGAAGCTGCTCTTTATGCTGTTGAAATGATTGGCGCACAGGCTATCCAGATTCATCTTAATGCCGGTCAGGAAATCATTATGAGTGAAGGCGACCGCAATTTTAGCGGCTATCTATCTCATATTGAAGCTATTGTCAAAAAAGTTAACGTGCCTGTTATTGTTAAAGAAGTGGGCTGCGGTATTGCCCGTGAACAAGCGCAAGCACTTGCCGGTATTGGCGTTAAAGTCATTGATGTAGGCGGTACCGGCGGCACCAACTTTCTAGCCATTGAGGCTGCTCGCGGCCAGCTAACCCTAAATGCCGATATGATGTCTTGGGGGATTCCCACTGCGATTGCAGCCGTCGAAGTAATGTCGGCAGTCGCACCAGACGTGAACGTGGTTGTATCAGGCGGCGTGCGGACACCACTTGACGTCGTAAAAGCGCTTGCTCTTGGCGGTATGGCAGTAGGCATTGCCGGTCCTGTATTAAAAGTAATTACTCATCAGGGACTAGAAGCGGCTATCCAATGGTACGAAAATTTCATTATTGATATAAAACGCTTCATGCTCCTGATCGGTGCCCATACTATCACTGATCTACGATCAGTCCCGATGGTAATTACCGGTTTCAGTCAAGAATGGCTTTCAGCCCGGGGAATTACTACAGCCCAATTTGCTGAGCGAAAAAAATACGTAAAAAGCATGGCTTAAGGCCATGCTTTTTGCATTAATTAAGCGGTAACAGCACAAACTAGCCTTGATAAATCAACATTACAAGGCTATGAGGTGAGATAACATGATGAATATGCCACTTGGGATGATTTTACTGTTAGTTGTCAGTGTGCTGGTTTACTTTGGATTAGCTCAACGAATTTTAGATCGTATGCGTATGACGGATAAACAAGCACTACTATTTATCGCCGGTATTGTTGTCGGCAGTTTCATTGACATTCCCATTATGCGTTCTCCGATGGAGATTACTATCAATGTCGGCGGGGCAGTACTACCCGCTATACTCAGTATTTACTTAATTACCAAAGCAGATGAAACAGCCGAAAGAGTACGGGCGATTGCAGCCGCAGTGCTTGTTGCTGTGACCATATCGTTAGGCTCTCGCTATCTGCCATATGAACCAGAAAACATGTTTCTTGATCCCAAACTGATCTATGGATTAGCAGCTGGCTTTATCGCCTATATAGCTGGTCGTTCACGTCGCAGCGCATTTATCGGCGGTGTTCTAGGGGTCGTGCTCAGTGATATCGTCCATATTATTACACTTGCAGGTCAGGGCATCCCTGGTACTACTTCACTTGGCGGGGCTGGAGCATTTGATGTTACCATAATCGCTGGTATTGTCGCTGTAATGATTGCCGAACTTGTGGGCGAAACGCGAGAGAAGCTCCAAGGCGGTCCAGTACTCGGTCCCAACCGACCTGAAGGATTATATGAATTTAGTAAGGAATTACATCCCAAAGACAAAGAAGTAGCTGATCAGCAAGTGGCTAAGAAGGTGGAAGATAGCGATACTACCTCTGACAAGGAGGGAAACAACAGTGAAAAATAAGCTTCTTACTACATTACTGGCGCTGCTATTTATTACAGCAACTGCTGTATGCTACGCTAATGAAAGCAGCAGCGGAAATTATTCGACAGTTGTTGATGAAGCCGGTAATTCTGTGTATATGACCGGTTGGAAAATGCGAGCCGGCGATCAGGTACTTACTGAAAATAACCAGCGCTATGAAGTTTTTCGCGTTGAGGGAAACATTGCCTATGCTAAATTTCTCGGGGATGTTAACTTATCTGCCTATTATCATGAGGATACAGGTATACTTGGTCGCCTAAAAGCCTATCTTAAACCGGCCATTGCCGAAGCGGAAGGTAACGGTAAAGTTGCTATTTACCATACCCACTCTGACGAATCCTATGTGCCTACAGATGGTGCAGAAAGCATCTTGGGAGCTGGCGGCATTTACAAAGTTGGCGATGCCTTTACCTCATCATTAGAGAAAAAGGGAGTTACTGTCATCCACTCACAGGCAAAACATGATCCGCATGACGATATGGCTTATGAGCGTTCTCGGCGGACGGCACTGGATTTGATAAAAAAAGAGCAGCCTGATGCTATTTTTGATGTTCATCGTGATGCGGTACCACCGCAGGTATATAAAACCACCATTGAAGGGCAGGATGTGAGTAAAGTCCAGCTTGTTGTCGGTAAATACGGGCCAACAGGTAAACAAATTGAAGACTATGCACTCCAGCTAAAGGCAGCGTCTGACAAACAACATCCAGGCTTGGTAAAAGGAATATTCTTTGCTAAAGGCGGTGATTACAATCAGGATCTGCACCCGCGTTCCATGCTGCTGGAAGTAGGTGCTCAATCCAATGAGCGTGAATCAGCCGAAAAGGGGATTGCTTTGTTTTCTGATATTGTACCCACTGTGCTAGGAAAATCCAGCACTCCCACAGGACCTCATGCTGCTGGAACGACTGGTGCAGCTGGTAATACCGGTTTAGGTTCGGCAGCTGGTGGCGCATCAGGTGCGGCTAAATCAATGGGCTGGATTTTAGGACTTTTACTTGTCGGCGTCGTAGCCTTTTTGCTGCTAAGCACAGGGAGTCTAAAAGAAACTGGTGCCAAACTTAAAAATTTCACTTCCACCGAGTTTGCTAACTTCCTGGGAACCAAAAAAAGCAAGCAGCGTAACACCCCAACTGAGTCAGAGGACACAGATCATCAGGATGATAAAAAGTAGCTCTTCCCAGGCAGGCTTATGTCCTGCCTTTTTCTTATTTCTTAATGCCTTACAGTTCGCTGAAGCTAATTCTCACTTTATTTTGTTGTTTAATACACAGTTTGCAGGAAATTATAGCTACAAACGGAATAGTAAAGAAAGGGGGGAATACTTTGACATATAAAGGCATTATATCTACAATTATACCAGATAGTATCGGCGCTGAAATCGGCCTTGTGCCTGGAGATCGTCTACTTGAGGTCAATGGAGAGGCTGTTCAAGATATTATTGATCTCAGCTTTGCACTAGCGGAAGAAGAAATTGAACTCCTAATTGAACATGCTTCAGGCAATCAAGAACTAATTGCCTTTGAAAAAGAGTACGACGAGGATTTAGGACTGGAATTTGAAAATGCAGTATTCGACAACGTACGGCACTGTGCCAACAATTGCATTTTTTGTTTTGTTGACCAAATGCCTAGCGGCATGCGTGATAGTCTCTACATCAAAGATGATGATTACCGACTGTCCTTTTTGTATGGAAATTTTGTTACCTTGACTAATCTAAATTCACGCGACCTAAATCGAATCGCCAGACTTCACTTATCACCACTCTATGTTTCAGTACATACGACAAATGGTGAACTTAGACAGCAAATGCTAGCCAGCAAGCAGGCAGGCAAAATTATGGAACAGCTAAACGAACTAGTAGAGAAAGATATTGAGCTCCATACTCAGGTTGTTTTATGCCCTGGATTTAATGATGGCAAAGAATTAGAGAAAACCATCAGTGATTTATATGCTATGCATCCTGCGGTTTTATCACTGGCCATTGTACCTGTCGGTCTTACCCGTTACCGTGATAATTGTCGCCCTTTAACCAAATTCTCAGCTTCAGCCGCGGGGGAGATAATTAAGTTAGTACAGCACTGGCAAAAAAAATGTCGTACAGAGAGCCATTCATCCTTTGTATATCTGGCTGATGAATTTTATCTAGCTGCCGGTAAAGAAATTCCTAGCTATGAATCATATGATGGCTTTCCGCAGCTTGAAAATGGTATCGGCCTTGTTCGCAGCTTTCTGGCTGATTGGGAGCAGGAACAGGTAGCCATTGAAGGATATAGTGAACCTCACTATATTGATGTTGTGTGTGGTATTTCAGCAGAGAAGATTCTCTCACCCCTTATAGCTGATTTTCAGATTCCCAACCTAACAGTCCGAATAATTGCCGTAGAAAATAAGTTTTTTGGCAGCAGCATAACTGTCACCGGGCTCTTGACAGGCAGCGATATAATAGCAGCTTTAAAAGAAATACCAGGTCCCCGTACTGCTGTTATTATTCCAGGGGTGGCACTCCGAAAAGGCGAACATGTTTTTCTCGATAACTTGACACCTGATACAATTGCCGCCAAACTAGCTGTTCCTGTGCGTACGGCCTACTCTGCTCTGGATTTAAAACAATTCCTTGCTGCCTGGCGGTAATGTATAGCGTGGCAGGGACAGGCAAAACTATTGCTAACCGGAACTTGTCTGTGCAGAGCAATCGTTGATTATTAGAAAGATACAAGGTGATATTTGATGAGTAAACCAATTGTTGCAATCGTTGGCCGACCGAATGTCGGCAAATCAACTATATTTAATTATATCGGAAGAAATCGGTTATCGATTGTAGAAGATATACCTGGCGTTACCCGTGACCGTATCTACATGGATTCTGAGTGGCTGGGCCATAATTTTACCATGATTGATACTGGTGGTATTGAATTTGAAACTACTGACAAGATGCTTACAGCAATCCGTAATCAGGCTAGGCTAGCCATCGATGAGGCTGATGTCATCATGTTTATTGTTGACGGCAAGGTCGGGATGACTACCGCCGACAATGAAGTCGCCGTGATTCTGCGCAATACCAGAAAACCAGTTTTATTAGTAGTAAACAAAGTTGACAACATGAAGAACGAAGCTGATATTTATGAGTTCTACAACCTGGGGCTAGGCGATCCAATTGCCCTTTCGGCCACTAATGCCCTTAATTTTGGCGACATGTTGGACAGGCTGATCGAAAACTTGCCTGAAGAACATATTGAACCTGAAGAAAATGATCAGATTAAAGTTGCAGTAATCGGTCGTCCTAATGTTGGCAAGTCTTCACTGGTTAATGCAATCATTGGCGAAGATAGAGTCATAGTTAGCGATATTCCCGGAACTACCAGAGATGCTATTGACACTCATTTCACTAAAGAGGGACAGTCCTATGTAATGATTGATACTGCCGGGATGCGCCGCAAGGCTAAGGTTGACATGCCTGTTGAACGCTATAGCGTTATTCGTTCGCTGCGAGCAGTTGACCGCTGTGACGTAGTACTTATGGTTATTAATGCCGAAGAAGGAGTAACCGAGCAAGATAAAAAAATCGCCGGCTATGCCCATGAGGCGGGGAAAGCCAGTATTATTGTCGTCAATAAATGGGATCTTGTTGAAAAAGATAGTAAGACTTCACTTAAATTTACCGAAACCATCCGTGAAGAACTGGGTTTTATACAATATTCTCCAGTTTTATTTACTTCAGCCCTTACCAAACAACGGGTGCAGCGGGTAACCGAGCTTGTTAAATATGTCGCTGATCAACATGCGATGCGAGTGACAACAAGTGTACTTAACCAAGTTATTGAAGATGCAACAGCCATCAATCCACCGCCTTCTGAGCAGGGACGACGGCTCAAAATCTACTTTACTACTCAGCCTGCTGTTAAGCCACCTACTTTTATTTTCTTTGTCAATGATCCTGAGATCATGCATTTTTCCTATTCGCGCTTTTTAGAAAACAAATTAAGAGAAGCATTTGGCTTTGAAGGAACTCCACTCAAACTGATTGTTCGCGGACGCAAAGAGAAAGATGAGTAAATAAATTGAGGGAGTGGGAGAATGGAATATTTGCTGGTTATTGTCACCAGCTATTTGATTGGTTCAATCCCTAATGGGTTGATTATTGGTCAAAAATTCTATAACGTTGATCTGAGACAGTTTGGCAGTAAAAATATTGGCGCAACAAACGCCTATCGAATACTAGGTCCCTGGCCAGCCTCCTGGGTATTTCTTACAGATGCCATCAAGGGAATAGCTGGGGTTCTTATCGGTCAGTATATCGGCCAAACGGCGGTAGCTGAAATGTTTGGTGGAATGGGGGCCATTGCCGGCCATAACTGGTCAATACTCCTGGGATTTAAAGGTGGACGTGGTGTGGCCACCGGGTTGGGCGTAATTGCAATTCTCGCACCAAAGGTTACAATAATTGTCTTTGTTATCTGGGTAATTATTGTATATTTTACTCGTTATGTTTCACTTGCATCGATTATAGCAGCCGCCTTAGTTCCAGTTTCAATGTGGTTACTGAATGCTAGGCAGGAATTCTTCTATTTTGGGGTATTAGCTGCATTGTTTGTCATTATCAGACATCGACCAAACATTGAACGATTACTAACCGGGACAGAGTCAAAAATTAAAGCTGGCAGTAAAACTGATCCAGGCTCCACGAAAGAGAAGTGACAATTACTAAAATGCATATAGCCGTCATTGGTGCAGGCAGCTGGGGTACAGCTTTGGCCACAGTATTAGGTCAAAAACACCCAGCTGTCAAACTATGGGTCCGCTCACCTCAGCTATCTGAGCAGATCCAGCGAACCCGAGAAAACGCAACTTATTTACCGGGCTGCAACCTACCTCATTCGGTTACTGTTTCCCATAACCTGAAAGAGGTCGCTGCAGAGGCTTCGCTCATTGTGCTGGTAACCCCATCACATGCTATCAGGCAAACAGCGGCAAAGCTAGCTCCCTATATCACAGCTGGGACTATTCTTGCTACTGCAGCTAAAGGCCTGGAGTTAAGCAGTGTCAAGCGACTATCGGAGATTATTGCTGAAGAATTACCGGTAATTTCCGGCCAAATAGCGGTATTATCCGGCCCTAATCATGCGGAAGAAGTGGCCCTACGCTATCCAACAGCCACCGTCGTAGCAGCTAAGTCTCGCAAAGTTGCCGAGTATATCCAAGATACTTTTATGCTCCCTTATTTTCGTGTTTATACCAATCCTGATATGATTGGCGTCGAATTAGCTGGGGCACTAAAAAATGTTATAGCGCTAGGGGCCGGTATCTCTGACGGATTAGGCTTCGGCGACAACGCTAAATCTGCGCTCATGACGCGTGGATTGGCTGAAATTGCCCGTCTGGGTATGGCCATGGGGGCGAATCCCTTGACCTTTGCTGGCTTAGCTGGTATTGGTGACCTAATTGCTACCTGCACCAGCATCCACAGTCGTAACCGGCGAGCCGGACTTATGTTGGCAGAGGGTAAGACGGTAGATGAAATCCAAGCTGAAACATCAATGGTGGTAGAAGGCATCAGAGCCACCAAAGCCGCATATCAGCTATCAACTAGGTATGAGGTTACTATGCCAATAACAGAGCAAATCTATCAAGTACTATATCAAAATAAGTCTCCTAAAGACGCTGTCCTGGAGTTAATGACCCGCAGTCGCACCCACGAGGTCGAGGAAGTTGCACTTACTAATTTAAACTGGAATTAAATAAACTTGGCATAAAAATGTATGGTGACTAATAAAGTATGGTAAGTTACTTTTTAGTTACCATACTTTTTTTATTTTGTAATATTTGGAATGGCCTGTCATATATTTATAATGACAACTACCGTAATCAGGGAGGGAAACGCCAGATGGAAAAATTCGACTTGTTTAGAGATATCGCCGAACGCACTGGTGGAGATATTTATATTGGTGTAGTCGGCCCGGTCCGCACGGGTAAATCAACCTTTATTAAGCGTTTTATGGAGACTATGGTACTGCCTAATATCACCAATCCCTATGACAAAGAACGTGCCAAAGATGAGTTACCGCAAAGTGCCGGCGGTAAAACCATAATGACGACTGAACCCAAATTTATCCCCAATGAGGCAGTAGAAATTAATGTTAAAGACAACGTGAATGTTAGAGTGCGGGTGGTCGATTGTGTTGGTTACACAGTAGATGGTGCGTTAGGGTATGAAGAAGCTGATGGACCTCGTATGGTGCTCACACCCTGGTTCGAGAACGAAATTCCATTCCAGGAAGCGGCTGAGGTAGGCACCCGCAAAGTAATTACTGAACACTCAACAATTGGCTTAGTTGTTACTACTGATGGTACTGTTACCGATCTGTCGCGGGATAAATATCTATCAGCTGAAGAGCGGGTCATTACCGAACTTAAAGAACTACAAAAGCCCTTCTTAGTAATTCTAAATACTGGCAAACCCAATGCAAAAGAAACACGGGAGCTGGTAGCAAAATTAGAAGGTACTTATGATGTACCGGTAATTCCGGTAGACTGCGCCCAATTATCCCATGATGATATATATGGCATTTTGCAAGAGGTACTCTACGAGTTTCCTGTTAAAGAAGTCAATATTACCCTACCCAAGTGGGTTGAAGAACTTGATAAAGATCATTGGTTGCGCCAGAAATTTGAAGGTGCTGTGAGTAATGTTGTGCAATATATTCGTCGCCTGCGTGATATTGACCGGGCAATTGACGATTTATCAGGCTACGATTTTGTCGCCGATGTAATTCTTCATGATATGGATCTTGGCAACGGTATTGCTGTTATTGAAATGACCGCACGCACAGACCTATTCTATAGTGTTCTTGAAGAGCTCACAGGCTTTACCATTACGGGAGAACATCACCTGCTCAGGCTTATGAAAGACCTTTCAGTAGCCAAACGACAGTATGACAAAATAGCGGCTGCGCTGGAAGATGTTGAACAAACAGGTTATGGTATTGTGCCGCCGCAGCTTGATGAAATGGTTCTGGAAGAACCAGAGATTATTCGTACAGGCAATCGCTTTGGCGTAAAACTCAAAGCTTCAGCACCTTCATTACATATTATCCGCACTGATGTGCAAGCTGAAATCTCACCTATTATTGGCACTGAAAAACAAAGCGAAGAACTGATTCAATACCTAATGCGTGAATTCGAAGGCGAGCCGGAAAAAATCTGGCGTACTAACCTGTTTGGTAAATCGTTAAATGAGCTTGTTCGTGAAGGTATTCAAAATAAATTAACAAGTATGCCGGAAAATGCACAAA
>Ga0316604_10001265_pt1 | contig 23252 bp, 16 predicted proteins | sample OWC_soil_day20_C_FD_207650 | JGI IMG/M metagenome (GOLD analysis project Ga0316604, IMG submission 207650) | Wetland soil microbial communities from Old Woman Creek delta, Ohio, United States - OWC_soil_day20_CT | ecosystem: Environmental > Terrestrial > Soil > Wetlands | place: USA: Ohio...
GTACAACCTGACTATGTAGTAATAGGGGAAGCATCAGAGCTTAATTTAAAAATAGGTCAACGGGGGCGGGCGGAAATTGTAGTAGAGACGTATGGTAAACCTGCACACTCCGCAAATCCACAGGCGGGCATTAATGCTGTATACAAGATGTCCAAGCTAATTGAAAGAATCAGAGAGCTTACAATGACCTCTCATCCTATTTTAGGACAGGGTATTTTGGAGCTAACAGATATTAAATCTTCACCCTATCCTGGAGCCTCCGTAGTGCCTGATTACTGTAGAGTAACCTATGATAGAAGACTGTTGGTAGGTGAAACGCGGGAATCAGTACTTAAACCGATATTGGATCTAATTGAGGAAATGAGTAAGGAAGATGTTGAATTTAAAGGGGCAGTTTCGTTTGCGTCTGGTATTGAAAAATGTTATACCGGCACTAACATTAAAGGGGAAAGGTTCTTCCCAGGATGGTTATATGATGAACAGGATGAATTTATCCAAGCGGCTTTAAAAGGCATAAAGTCTGCGGGCATAAACCCTGCTATTACCCAATACTCCTTCTGTACCAACGGCAGTCATTATGCTGGTGAAGCAGGAATTAAAACAATTGGCTTTGGACCTTCACGGGAGAACCTGGCTCATACAATTGATGAATATATTGAAGTGGAACAGCTAGTGAATGCAACAAATGGCTACTATGGAATTTTAAAAGAAGTATTGAAATAATAGGGAGGTGAATCTTATGAGAATTCTTATTCAAAATGGTACTGTTATTGATGGGACAGGTTCAAAAGGGTTTATAGGCAATGTAGCGATTGAATATGACAGAATAACAGCAGTCGGTGAGACTAGCCTAGAAGGATTTGATAAAGTAATTGATGGGAAAGGTATGGTCGTTTGCCCAGGATTTATTGATACACATAGTCATTCCGATTTGAAAGTTTTACTTGATCCCTATGTGATACCTAAAATTCGTCAGGGGGTTACTACCGAAGTTTTAGGTCAGGATGGAATTTCAATGGCGCCATTGCCTAAGCAGTATGTTAGCCCTTGGAGAAAAAACTTGGCAGGCCTTGATGGGGATAGTGATAACATTAACTGGAACTATGAAACGACAGAAGGCTATCTGAAAATGATGGAAAAAATTGGAGTGGGTCTTAATGAAAGTTATTTAGTTCCTCATGGCAATATTCGCATGGAAGCGATAGGACTGGACAATCGACTGCCTACAGAGAAAGAAATCCAAAAAATGTGTGATATTACTAGACGGGAAATGAAAGCCGGTGCCTTTGGTTTATCAACAGGACTTATTTATATGCCTTGTGCTTATTCTGAAACCAAGGAAATTGTTGAGATGTGCAAGGTTGTCGCTGAATATGATGGTGTTTTTGTTGTCCACCAGCGTAGTGAGGCAGATACAATTGTAGAATCAATGGAAGAAGTTATTAACATTGGGCGTCAGTCCGGGGTTAAAGTTCACTTTTCACACTTTAAGGTATGTGGCAGAAAGAACTGGCCATTGATTGATAAAGTCGTGGAGTTATTAGAAAGTGCTCAGGCGGAAGGTATCCGGGTTTCTTTTGACCAGTATCCATATGTAGCTGGCAGCACGATGTTAGGCGTTATTTTGCCGCCCTGGGTACATGATGGTGGGACAGACAAACTAATCAAACGTTTGGAAGATCCTGAACTTAGAAAGAAAATGATTCATGATATTGAGCAGGGCATACCAGGGTGGGATAATTTTGTTGATTTTGCTGGCTTAGATCAAATATTTGTAACTAGTGTTAAAACAAAAGCAAATGTAGATTTAATCGGTAAGAGTTTGGTCGAAATCGGTCAAATCAGAGGTAAAAATGCCTATGAAGCTACTTTTGATTTGCTGCATGATGAAGAAAATGCCGTGGGTATGGTTGATTTTTATGGGACAGAAGAGCATGTTATTCGTTTTATGACGAGACCTGAGCAAAATGTTTGTACAGATGGACTTTTGGGCGGCAAACCCCATCCGCGAGTATTTGGTTCTTTCCCTAGAGTATTAGGAAAATACGTTAGGGAAGATAAAGCCCTAACGTTGGAAGCCGCAATCCAAAAGATGACGTCAAAACCAGCAAGTGTATTTGGTTTCGTTGGTCGTGGAGTATTAAAGGCAGGGAATTTTGCTGATATTGTTATCTTTAATCCAGAAACAATTATTGATAAAGGAACCTTTGTTGAGCCTGTACAATACCCTGATGGTATCCAGCACGTCATCATTAACGGAATGACGGTAGTGGAAAATGGTTTGGAAGTCAAAGCTCTGGCAGGAAGAGTCATTAGGAAAACTTGTCAGTAATAATAAAAAAATGCCCATTGAAAACTGAATATTTTAATTAGCATATAAAGCGGAATTATTCTAAAAAAATAATAATGGAGGTTATTTTATGAAAACAGTAGTAAATACAGACAACGCTCCAGGGGCGATTGGCCCTTATTCACAAGGTATCAAGGCAGGAGGATTCTTATTTGTATCAGGACAAATGCCTGTTGATCCAGTAAGCAATGCTGTTGTGGAGGGGGGGATTGAAGCTCAAACCAAACAAGTATTGGAAAATATTAAAGCAATACTTGCTAGTGAAGGTCTTACGATGGACAGTGTTGTTAAAACGACTGTATTTTTAAAAGATCTAAATGATTTTCAGATCGTGAACGGTATTTATGGTCAGTATTTTAAAGAACAAGCTCCCGCCCGCGCGTGTGTGCAGGTAGTAAAGCTACCGAAGGATGTTATGGTTGAAATTGAAGCGATTGCAGTAATATAAAGCATCGATTGCAGTGGTGAGAAAAATATCGTAATAAGTGCTGGCATAAAATTGCCAGCACAAAAATAGGAGTGAAAGAGTATGAGTGAGTTAAAGCAAGACGGTTTTCGGTGGAAAGTCAGGCACACGATTTTATCTATCATTTGGGCAGGTTGGTTGTTTTCGTTCCTAGATAGAATGGTTATTAGTATTGCTCTACCTTTTATCGGTAAGGATCTCAATATTGATGCAACCATGCAAGGTGGGATTTTAAGTGCCTTCTTCGCAGGATATGCTTTATTTCAAATACCTGGTGGAATGCTGGCCGATAAATTTGGCCCGAGAAAAGTTATGTCGATTGCTATAGCATGGTTCTCCGTATTTACTACTCTTACTGGTTTCGTTAGTTCTTATTCTATCATGCTATTTTGTCGCTTAGTATTTGGTGTAGGGGAAGGCTGTTTTCCAGGTGCTTCATGGAAAATGATTGCAACCTATTTTCCACCGAAAGAAAGGGCAACAGCAACTGCGATACAGTCATCTGTTAATACCCTAGGACCAGCAGTTGCTTCATTAGTCGCGGCTGGTATTATTGCAAGCTATGGCTGGCGTCACGTATTTATTTATCTTGGTTTTCCTGGTCTTTTGATTGCAGTGGCCATGTGGTACTACTTTAGAGATAATCCAGCAGATCATCCTAAAATGACCAAAGAGGAACTGCAGGAATTGAATCTTGATCAGGTACATGGTGGAAGTGACACGAACAATTCAAGTATGACTTTTAAGCAATTCCTCACAAAGCCAATTCTCTGGCAGATGGTTTTAATATGGTTCTTATTTGATATTACTTTTTGGGGGTTTGTTTCTTGGCTGCCTTCTTATCTAATGAAAGTTAGAGGATTTTCCCTCATTAAAACTGGTATTACAGGTTCCATACCCTTCTTTGTAGGGACAGTGGGCATGTTAGTTGGTGGTTACCTATCTGACCGTATGAAAGGTCAGCGTAAATGGATGTTTATTCCTAATGCGCTTATAGCTGGTTTTTTCTTGTATATGACATATACAGTAGTTTCTGCAGACATGGTTGTCGTGTATCAGAGTGTCTCAGCCTTCTTCATGTTTTTAGCAATGTCAGCGTTCTGGGGTCTGGTTATGGATTCGATTCCTCCTCACATTATGGGGGCCAGCTCAGGCACAGTAAATTTTGGCGGACAAGCTGCAGGATTTATCTCCCCTTTTGTCATGGGCTATCTAATTGATGCAAATCAAGGTTCTTTTGATGAAGCTTTTATTTTCCTTATTGTAGCCATGATTGCCTCAGCAGTGGTTGCTTTAACAGTACAGCAAGAACGTCCTGCATCGGATATAAAAATATAATAAAAGTTTAGAAAAAAGCAGTCGAGATGATTCTCGACTGCTTTGTGTGGGTAAAATTGTTAATTTTAAAATAATGCTAATCAAAGAGGAGAAATAACATGATGTTGGTAAAAAAGCTACGAAAATTATGGAATGGCGATTCTTTGCAAACAAAGTTGCTTTTATATATTTGTTTGGCCTGTATGATACCCTATGTTTTAGGTGGAGCATACATTAGCAATGTAATTACACAACGAGTGAAAGCATCTTACGTAAATGACACGTATGCGACTATGACCAGAGTGCATGATATGATTGAAAGTGCATTAATAAACCCGAATAAGGAAAATGTGGCAATGATGTCTGCCGATGATCGTCTCTTACATGTAGATGGGACAATCAATCATTATATTCAATATAAGGCTGGAGATCTTCCGAATGAGTCTGTTGTAGAAAAATCCATTAGCCGCTATTTCGAAACTGTTAAAAATAGTCACAAAGACATGGGGTTTATCTTTTTGGGAACAAACGATGGTGGTTATATTGAATACCCGGCTTACAAGGCGACGAAAAGTTATGATCCCCGGCAAAGACCTTGGTACAATAATACTGTAGCCAATAAAGGGCGGGCTGTACTATCGGCTCCATATATTACAGGTGCAACAAAAGATTTAGTTATGAGCATTACCCAGACAGTAGAACATAATGGGGAAGTCCTAGGTGTTGTCGGTATCGGTATAAAACTTAAAGACTTAGAACAGAATATACGCAATATAAAAATTGGTAAGCAAGGCTATGTGATGGTTCTTGATGAAAATGATAAAATAATCATGAGTCCGGTTCATGAAGAATGGATATTAAAAACACCAGCGGAATTAAATATTGAGCCATTACAGTCTTTGGAAAGCAAAATAAATAAAGCTAGTAATTTTAGTTTTGATAAAAAACAGCAGATTATGAACGTTAATATCTCTCCAACAAGCGGCTGGAAAATTGTTGCGATTGTAGATGAAAGTGAGATTGCCGAACAGGTAGATGATATTCGTCAGAAAATTTTTATGACATATGTTATTACCTTACTATTCATACTAATAGCAGTTTTCTTTGTATCTGCTAGAATTGTTAGACCGATTAAGGCGCTACTAAAGATGACCAATCAAGTGGCAGGCGGCGATCTTAGAGTCACTAACTTAACAGTCACATCTAGAGATGAAGTAGGGCAATTAGCTAAGTCATTTACTTTGATGGCAGCTAGTTTGAGAAGTTTGATTCAGCAAGTACAAAATAATGCTCATCAGGTAGCTTCCTTATCTGAAGAATTAACAGCAAGTGCGGAACAATCAGCTGATGCTTCTCAGCAAGTGGCCTGCGTGATTAATGACGTAGCACAAGGTGCTGAAAGACAAGTAGCCGCTGTAAAACACACTACTGCAGGAGTCGGGCGCATGGCAAATAGTATTGAGAAAACAACCAGCAATTTTAGTACCATATCCACCACATCAGCCCAAATGGCTAAGGCAGCCAAAGGAGGCAGTACAGCAGTAGATACGGTCGTCAAACAAATGGATACTATAGAAAGAACCGTTAATAATTCAGCAAAGGTAGTTACTAAGTTAAATGAACGATCTCAGGAAATCGGTCAGATTGTTAATACTATTTCTGGTATTGCGGGTCAAACTAATTTACTTGCTTTAAATGCTGCAATCGAAGCGGCTAGAGCCGGTGAGCAGGGGCGTGGTTTTGCCGTAGTTGCTGAGGAAGTACGTAAACTGGCAGAACAATCTCAGGACGCTGCTAAGCAAATTGCAACATTAATTGGCGACATTCAGGAAGACACTGTGCAGGCGGTCAGTGCCATGCAGGCGGGAACCGATGAAGTTAAAGTTGGTACTAACGTTGTAAATACTACAGGTAAGGCATTTTGCGAAATCACAGTGCTGATTAATCAGGTAGTAATCCAGCATGAAGAAGTCTCGGCAGCAATCACACAGATGATGGATGATAGCCATAAAATTACATCCGCTGTTCAAGAAATTGATGGGGTTAGTAAAGAAGCCTTCGGTCAAACGCAAATCGTGGCTGCGACAACGCAAGAGCAGTCCGCCTCAATGGGGGAAATTGCTGCTTCCAGTCGGGAGTTGGCTAAGATGGCTCAAGAACTACAAAATACGATTAGTAAATTTAGAATATAATATATTTTCTAGGATGCCGGTTCTTGCTATGGATTTGATAGCAAGGACCTCATTCATGCAAGATATGTTGCTTTTCGGTGACTTAAAGTTGAAAAAACAAGGATGATTTATGAAGGTAAAAATGGGGATTCTGTGGAATGCAATACGTTATATTAGTGTAAGGTGGTGGCAAATTGCAGTGAGGGAGGCGATTATGAAGAAAACAAGTTTGCAGGAGATTCAAGATGCAGTTATTCAATATTCAAAAGTAATATCCCATGTAATAAAAGTAGATGTAGAGATTGTTGATGCTAGATTATTTCGAATTGCTGGTACAGGGCGTTATGACAATAATCTTAATGAGGATATGTCGCAGGAAGGTTTTGTATACAAACAGGTATTAGCTACAGGAGAAACTCAATTTATTGAAGAACCTGGTAAACATAGACTATGCATTACATGTCCTAAGCATGAACGTTGTGAAGAAAAACTGGAACTATGTACCCCTATTAAATCTAAAAATGAAATTATTGGTGTAATTGGGCTTATTTGTTTTGATGAAGAACAAAAGCAACGTTTATTACAAAACTTGAATTATTATCAGTTGTTTTTAGTCCAAATTGCGGAATTTATTAGCGCTAAGGCTTATGAACATCAAGAGAGTGAACGAAATCAGCTCATGATGAACTTATTATTTCAGGTTATCAATAGCGTAGATAAAGGGGTACTTATTTTAAATCAAAGTAATGAAATCATACAAATTAATAATAACGCATTAAAACAATTACAGCTGCCAGCGTCTTGTATAAATGGAAAAATTATAATTGAAGCTACTGGCGATTCTTTGTTAGGTGCAGAAGAGTATAGAGTTATTATTGGTAATAAAACATTTTCCCTAATGGGTGAACTGCTAGCAGTATCGCCTGGAATTGCTGTGTATAATCGAATTTTTATTTTCAATGAAATTAAAAACATCAAGTCGGGTATTTATGGACTCACCAATGTCGCTAAGTCCGTAACGTTAGACCATATCATTGGCAAGTCGAAGGTTATTCAAGAGTTAAAGAATAAGATTGTGAAGATTGCTGATTCAAATTCAACAGTTCTTATTACAGGAGAGAGCGGTACTGGCAAAGAGCTGATTGCTAGAGCCATTCATTCTGAGAGCAATCGGAATGAGAAACCATTTATTGCGATCAACTGCGGAGCAATCCCTGATACGCTGTTGGAAAGTGAACTTTTTGGCTATGTGAAAGGAGCTTTTACTGGTGCTGATCCTCGAGGGAAAATTGGTAAATTTGAATTAGCCAATAAAGGAGTTATCTTTTTAGATGAAGTTGGGGATATGCCAATTTATTTACAGGTAAAACTCTTAAGGGTTTTACAGGAGAGAACGCTGGTACGTATTGGATCGAATCAATCCATATCATTTGATGTGCGTGTCATTACTGCTACCAATAAAGATTTAAAACAATTAATACGGGAAAATAAATTTAGAGAAGATTTATATTATCGAATGAATGTGATTCCTCTTGAAGTGCCGCCCCTCCGTCAGAGAATAGAAGACATTGAAGTGCTTGTAGCAAGTACTATGGAAAAGTACTGTGGTCTATTTCATAAAAGAGTACAAGCGATTGATCGTCAAACTATGGATATTTTATTGCGCTATCCTTGGCCTGGTAATGTACGAGAGTTAGAAAATACCATCGAATTTATGATTAATATGGCAGATGACTTAGGTGTTTTAACGCAGGAGACATTACCACAAAATGTCCGTGAATATAATAACCAAATAGATCAAGTATGTGATGAACGCATTAGATCTCTATGCGAAGTTGAGAAGGAGCATATATTAAAGGCAGTTGCTTCATATGGTGATAATACGAAAGGTAAGGAAGCTGCTGCCAAGCAGTTAGGGATTGGGATTGCTACTTTATATCGAAAATTGAATGAATATTGTAATTGATATATTTATAATGTTGTTATGGCATGGATGTATGGCTGGCTCATCCTAAATGTTGGGAACTTCCTGATTGGGTCATTGAACAGGCCAAGGAAAATGCTGTTACATATGGCGGTCTGTAACAGTCACGAATGATGAGGCCGCAGCTTATGAAGGAGCACACATTGTTATTCCTAAAAACTGGGGAAATCAGATACAGCAGGCTATGGATAATGAATTTAGTAGAAGAGGTATGCAACGGAATAATCTACACTGGGTGTTAGGCATGGGACTTTTGGAAGGAGATTGACAGACACGGATGAAAAAGCAGCTGAAATATATATCTTGGTTAAAATTTTATTAGACATATCTCTTACTTTGAGATATGATGTTCTAAAAGGAACTTAAAAGAGAATGAAGTAGTGAAGCAATGGCGCTCCAAGACAATCGTATTGTTTTTGGCGCTTTTTTATTTATTGCTATGCTTGATAATACAAAATGCTGCTGAAGGTATGTTCGGCTGCACTGATAGCGGCTTAAAAAACTTGCAGATCATGCGTATAAAATAAAAGGGGTGTAATCATATGGGAACAACCAATCCAACTCGTCTTTATTTTGCCTATGGGTTTAATCTTAATTTTGAAAGAATGAAGCAAAAATGCACTAAGCCTCGTGTACTTGGCATTGCCCGATTACCGGGTCATAAGATTGGGTTTTACGAAAATTCTGTTATCTGGGATGGAGCCGTAGAAACTGTTGTTCCTGATACTCAATCGGAAGTGTGGGGAGTGTTGTATCAATTAGAATCTTATGATTGGGAACAATTAGATAATTGCGAAGATGCGAGGTTAGATGGAACTGGGGAATATTTTCATTATCCGGTGGAAGTACTTGATGAGGAAAATGGAGTCAGAGAAGCAAGTATTTACAAGAAAGCCAGATTGGGAGAACCTAAGCTGCCTAGCACTGAGTATTTGGATATAATTATCCAAGGGGCAAAAGAGCAGGGATTACCTGAAAAGTATATAGCAACCCTAGAACATATTACTTCAAAGCCTGCTTCTTATGCTGTACCGCGGCAACGAGGTCAGAGTAAGCAGGAGGCTTGTGGAGGATGTGATGGGTGTTTGAGTGATTAAGTAAACTATAATTGCCTTATAAAAGGCATACAACTTCCTTCTATTAAAGTAAGGGTTGTATGCCTTTTTCATATTGGTAATTTATAAAATAGCGATATTTTGCATTTTAAAAATTCCTGTCCACTCATGCATCTTTGGTAATGCAGCAATTGGCAATAATCAGTGGGAGTGTCTGCATCAATAGAACAGCCAAAGTCATTGACGGCAACGTATGCAGTTTCTTTATGAAACTGTTGCAAAGCTATCTTAAGACCGCCGTCATTACTAAAATGGCGTATGTTATCAAAGCAATGACATGCAATCAGCGGAGGATGCTTTTTTCGTCCTTTAAAGGTTGGAAAAACAACAGACGAACCTGTCTTCTCCATGCATTGCTGTATACTTTGCAATGTTTCTGTAGCAATTGCCGGCATATCTCCCGGCAACACATATGCAGCATCACAACCACGTACTTGCCCTAGACCAAGTTGGATAGATTCTAGCATATCCCCATTTAAATAGTTGGGATTGTAGATGACTTCAGTATCTTTCATGCCAGATACTTGTGCTTCAATTTCATCACCACGGTAACCTACTACGACAATGATTTGTTGCACTCCTGCATTTTGCAAGAGTGCAACAGAGGTTTGTATTATTGTACTGGCGGCATAGGGAAGCAGAGGTTTAAAATCTCCCATCCTTGTCGACAAACCCGCTGCAGCCACAATTCCTGCAATTCTCAGTTGCCCTTGTCTCATAAATTCACCTGCTTATTTTTTATAGTATGTTTCTTTAAGCGGCAAGGATGTACGGAATTTTCCGTCAAAGCGGTAGTAGGCGTGTGAACAAGCGGGTGAGGTAGGAATCAAGCATAGTTCGCCGACTCCTTTGGCACCAAAAGCATAGGGCAATTTTTCGCCTTTGGATTGTACTAATTTAATCTCAACCATAGGGGCATCAGGCGCGCGCATTAAACCAATTGTACCGAACTTGACCGTTGGATATCCGTTTTTGACAGGAAAATCTTCAGTCAATGCAAAGCCCAAACCCATAATAATTCCGCCCTCGATTTGACCTTCGACAGACTGAATATTGACTGGCGTGCCCACATCATATGCAGCAACCACTTTTTCCACTTTGCCTTGTTTATCCAGAATAACAACCTGTGCACCATAGCTGTAACTAACATGGCTAACTGGAGATTCTTTAGGAGAGCCCATTGGATCAGTTATTGCTGAGAATTCACCGTAGAACTCTTGCCCCTCCAAATCAGCAAGCTTCTTGCCAATTTTCAGTTCTGCACTCAGCTTTTCCGCCGCTCTGCGAGTCGCTTCTCCTGTCAGAACCGTCTGTCTTGATGCGGTACTTGTTCCAGTATTCGGTGTACGTACTGTGTCTGGACGTTCATGATAAGTTAGTGCTGGATCAAGACCTGTTTCCTGACATACCATATGAGTGCACATTGTTGCAATTCCTTGTCCCATACAAGCTGCAGAAGTTCTGATGTGTACAATACCATTCTCTACTGAAAGAAGACAGCGTCCAATATCTTTCAATCCAACACCAGTACCGCTATTTTTAAATGCGCATGCAATACCCGTATAAGGGGAGGACTCATACACATCCTTGATTGCCTCAAGACATTCCACCATCGCGCAGTTAGGGTCTGCAACCTGTCCATTAGGTAGTACCTGACCAGGACGAATAGCATTTCTATAGCGAATTTCCCAGGGTGAAATGCCAACCATTTCAGCTAATAAATTAATATTGTTCTCAGTAGCAAAGCAACTCTGAGTCACACCAAAGCCGCGATATGCGCCGCCAATTACATTGTTGGTGTATACGGATAAGCCAAGGATGTCAATGTTCTGGTAGTTGTAGGGGCCTGCTGCGTGAGTACACGCTCTTTGCAGAACGGGACCACCTAAAGAAGCATAGGCACCGGTATCCGCAATCAAAACTGCTTTCATACCAGTAAGGATGCCGTTTTCATCACACGCTGTTGTGAATTCCATATCCATTGCATGGCGCTTTGTATGATAGTTGAGACTTTCTTGACGAGAAAATTTTACCTTAACTGGTTTCTTGGTATACCAAGCCATCAGCGCGGCGTGATGCTGGACACTCATATCTTCTTTGCCGCCAAAGCCGCCACCCACCAACTTGGACTGGCAGTGTACTTTTTCTTCCGGAATACCTAGCATATGAGAAATCTCGTGTCGTTCGTCGTATACAGACTGTGATCCGGTATAGAGCAGTAACCCATCGTCGCCCTCTGGCATGGCTATAGCGCATTCTGGCTCCATGAAAGCATGGTCGTTGAAGGGGGTTTTATATTTGCGGGTCACGATATACTTGGAGTTTTTAATCGCCTGATCTGCGTTACCGCGTTTGAGCACTTCTTTGCGCATAATATTGCCCTGTTCATGAATAAGCGGTGCATCTGCTCTGAGCGCATCGGTCGGGCAAGTTACAGGAGTAAGCTCAGTGTAATCAACCTCAATAAGGGATAGTACTTCATCGAGTGTTTCTTTATGGTTCGTTGCTACTAGGGCAAGTGCATCGCCGATATAACGGGTAGTTCCGCCTTCGGGGATTATCACGTCCCAATCCATTACAAGGTGCCCTATTTTTTTATTGGGTACATCTTTCTCTGTAAGGATGCGTACACAATCGTGGTGGGTGAGTGCCTTACTTACGTCGATCTTATTAATGATAGCTCGAGGATATTTCGAGCGCAGTGCCTTGGCGTATATCATATTTGGTACTACGATATCGTCGACGAACTCTCCTGTGCCAAGGATCTTTTCTTCCGCATCTACACGTTTGAAGCGTTTGTTGAGCAGTGCTTCGGTTTCACGTGGCGGAATCGGCAGATTGTCGCGAAAAAGATCAGCGGCTTTTAAAATAGCTTCTTCAATTTTAATATAGCCAGTACAACGGCAAAGGTTGCCCTTAATTGCCTGCTTTACCTCTTCACGTGTCGGATTTAGCTTGGTATCCAACAAACTCTTGGCAGAAATCACCATGCCAGGTATACAATAGCCACACTGTACTGCACCCGCCTCAGAAAAACAGTGTACATATATTGCCTTCTCCCGTTCAGATAACCCTTCCACCGTAACAACAGACTTTCCTTCAAGAGAAGAAAGTTTTGGGATACAGGCTTTTACTTTTTTCCCATCAATTAACACTGTACAGGTACCACATGCTCCCTCGTTACAGCCGTCCTTTACCGATGTAAGACGTAAATCATCCCTTAGAAAAGCAAGTAAATTTTTCTCCTGCTGAGTTTCAATGCGATTTCCATTAACTATAAATGTGAACATAATGGCCTCCTTACAATACTATTTAAGTCTCTTTGCTACGCCTAGAAATCAAAAAACGATGTTAATGTTACTTATAATAGATTTACCATAATATTACCGCATCTATACGCATGGCTTCTGCTGATAAACAAAAATGCGTCCACAGTGTGGACGCAATGGAAATTGTTTGCCAACTTCTATCTAAATCACGCGAAAAACGGCTTCATTGCCGTTATTATTGTTACTATAATATTATTATAAAGTGTAACAGCAGAAAATTACTTCGTCAAGATAAAAATCTCAAAATGAGACTTTGAGATAAAGAGATCATGCGAAAGTGTACATTGATGCTTTCATTTGAACTACATAAGCTAAAAATCAGGGATGTGTAGGGCTGTTCCCTTTACATCCCTGAAACGGTCTGCCTAGAGTCGTTTTTTAGAGTATTTCTGGTCTAAGAGGCTAATGAAACTAAACATAAGCTTCTTAGACTAATTAATAGTAAAGTTCAATTTTTGCTTGGTAAGTTTTATTTGTGCCATCTGTAATTCCTGATGTTACACCTTTATTCTTAATCCTTAAATCCTGATATTCCAGAGAGGCAACAACATTTTTGGCAATAACCTTTGAATAAGCAAGGAAAAAGGCATTTACATTGTCGCTGCCTTTAGTGAAAAAGTTATATGAACCACTAACATTAGACACGGCAGAGGTGTCAAAATTGCCTGAACCAGGAGCAAAAGCACCAGGATCAATACTGCGGTACTGAATCATCCAGGCATCAGTGCCTGTTTTTGCCGGATTGACCATCCCCATAACCTGATAAGCAACAGGAGCTGTTTTGCTGTTGGTTATTTGGATCATATAAGCTTTCGGGTTAGTAGGTAAGCCCACGCTGCCGCTGAGTTTTGAGTTTAGATAGTCACCGAATACGAGTAAGTCGCCAATTCTGGTATCAAAACCGAGAAGGAAACCTTGAGAAGTTTTAAAGCTTCTGCTAGGATCAACATTAAGTAAGCTTGATGTAGTTGAAGTATTACTGGCAACATCACCCCAATAGTAGCCTGTTTTTACATTGACTTTATTTACTTTCCAGTCTAGTTGAGCTGTAGTAAAGCCGGAGTTGTCCGAAGTGGATCCAGAACCAGTATTTGGTCTAATGTTGCCTGTCCATCCAGTAAATTTAGTTTCACCGATTTTTTTAACGGCTAGGATACCGTCCTTATTTCCTGGACCACCGATCATACCATGACTGAAGAAATCTAGAGCCGATCGACCAATGCGAATGGTATCCATACCTAAGATATTCTTAGCAGTAACATTCGCTTGATCCAATTCAATCGTTGACCCAGCGTTGAGGTTATAATCGCCAAAACGGCTGTGGCCGTTGGTAGAAATTCGTCCCGCCCAGGACCAATCTTCGTTGATATTGCCCCGGAACGCGATGCGCTGACGGAAGTCAAATTTATCGGAATGGGATAATTTTCCCGGCATATCGGAGCTCGGACTATCTCCCATAGCACGTATACGGGTTTCACCAGTAATCCAAGTATTAGTTTTAGCTTCCACTTTAGCTACACGCATACCCAAGCTATTCAACTCAGAAGCATATTCAGCAGATAGTTTATCAATCATTTCTTTTTGTGAGGCATCGGCTTTTTTATATTGGTCAATGGTTCTGGAAACGAGAATGGCCATTTCATAACGGCTCATCGCCCTGTCTCCCCGGAAAGTACCATCATCAGTACCTTCAACTAAGCCAGCTTTGGCTAGTGAGGTAACAGCGTCGTAAGACCAATGCGTAGCAGGAACATCGCTGAAGGATTGGCTTTTTGCTGCGTATGTAGTACAAGTGAATGTAGATGTTATTAGAGCAGTTAGAAGAATAGATTTTAAGACTTTACTGTTTTTTTTCATTGTTAATCCTCCACTAATTATTATTGCATTAGCCAATGCATATTGTTACTCTCCTTTCGATTTAATCATCTAGACTTTGCAGAGACTTAAAAACTCTAAGCTGCAATTTATTTGTAGTTATGTAGCTTGCTACAATAGTGCTACTGCAGCCTTAAGCATAACTCTAGAAGTAATATTTGAATAATCCTGATTTTGGTAAAAATAAAAACGCCCGATAAACTCGGACGCTATTGCTGCAAAATGCGGAGCCTCCATAGTAGTATACTCACCTAAGGCTCCGTTGCCTCTTTATGTAATTTATATAAAATATAGCAGTGAAAATATGCCATGTCAACAATTATTGTCTCAAATCGATACTTTTTTGTATTTTTTTGAGACAAATTTGTAAAATAAGGCATGAAAAAATTACTAAGCGCATTGGCAAATGAGATGATAAATGTTACTATTTTGTTGAAAAGGAGATGAAATAAATGTTATTGATTGGTAATAGTAGATTAATTACTCGTGATGATACCAGACCTTATATAGAAAATGGCTGTGTTGTAATACAGGATAATCTGATACTAGAAGTAGGCCTTACCTCTATCATGCAGCAAAAGTATCCGGATGCACAATTTATAAATGCGCGCAACCGCGTTATTATGCCAGGGCTTATAAATACGCATATGCATTTGTACAGTACTTTTGCCCGGGGACTAGCTTTAAAGGACGATTCCCCAAGGGGATTCATGGAAATTTTAGAACGTCTCTGGTGGCGATTAGATAAAGTTCTCACTTTGGATGATGTGTATTATAGTGCAATGGTTCCTTTAATTGAATCCATCAAATGCGGAACCACAACAATATTTGACCACCATGCAAGTCCAGGAGCAGTGAAAGAAAGTTTATTTCGTATTGCTCAAGCAACTGGTGACATGGGTGTTCGCAGCTGCCTCTCGTATGAAGTTTCTGACCGCGACGGAGGAGAAGTAACAAAACAAGGGATTGAAGAAAATAAGAAGTTTATTAGCTACTGTAATCAAAGTAAGGATAGCATGCTCAAGGGCATGTTTGGGCTGCATGCTTCTTTTACCTTAAGTGACCAAACCCTCAATGAGTGCAAAGAGGCAGTTGCAGGCTTGGATGCTGGATTTCACATACATACCGCAGAGGCACTTGCTGATGTCATCCACTGTCAAAATAATTATGGTAAACGAGTAATTGAGCGGTTACATGGGTTTGGCATACTAGGAAAGAAAACGATTGCCGCTCATTGTGTTCATGTAAATGAGCAAGAAATGAATTTGCTGAAAGAAAGCAAAACCAATGTAGTTCATAATCCTGAATCCAATATGGGAAATGCCGTAGGCTGTGCACCTGTAATCGAAATGTTACAGCGGGGCATATCCGTTGGTCTGGGAACAGATGGTTATACTTGTGATATGTTTGAATCTTTGAAAGTGGCTAATATCTTACATAAACATCAACAGCAGAATCCTAGTGTTGGATGGGGCGAAGCTCCAGATATGTTGTTTGAACAAAATCGTGCCATTGCTGCTGCTCACTTTGAACATCCTTTAGGGAAAATAACGCCTGGTGCCTATGCTGACGTAATTATTGTGGATTATAATCCCCCTACTCCTATTGATGCTAACAACATAAATAGTCATATTTTGTTTGGTATGTCAGGGCGAAGCGTGGATACTACGATTATTAATGGGCGTATTCTCATGGAAGAAGGAAAAATGGTGGGAATTGACGAAGAAAGGATTATGGCTAAGGCAAGAGAATTAGCTATAAAAGTTTGGCAACGGTTTTGAGGTGAAAATATGAGTTCTTTGCAAGAAATAGAACATACTGTACAAAGAACGGCAGAAGCCATTTCAGATGTCTTAAAAATTGAAGTGGAGATTGCCGACAGCAATCTTGTTAGAGTTGCTGGTACAGGTCATTATAAAGACCAGTGCGGTAGTGTTATGTTGGATGGTTTTGTCTATCAGCATGTATTAAACACGGGTAATACGATCCTGATTGAGAATCCAGGGTACCATGAACTTTGTCAGCCCTGTCCTCGAAAGGAGAATTGTTTTGAAAATGCAGAGATGGCAACTCCTATTTTAGCGCAAGGTAGGGTAGTTGGTGTAATTGGTTTAATTAGTTTTGATCCTATACAGGCTAAAAGACTGTTGGATAATCGAGAATGGATGCTGCAGTTTATTGTTAAAATGGCTGAATTGATTGCAAATAATTTACCTGAGAAGATTAGCAATGATGATCAAGTTCCACCCCTTAATTTAGAAAATCTGGAAAAAGAGGCTATTGTCAAAGCGCTGGATGAGGTAGCTGGTAATGTTAGAAGTAAAGAAAAAGCTGCTAAGTTATTAGGAATTAGTCGAGCAACGTTATATCGCAAAATTAGAGAATATGAAATTTTGTAGAAAAAATTTGTAAGATCAATTAAAAAAGTAGTAGACAACTGTCTCAAAATGAGATAAGCTTATTTTAACAAGTCATTATATAGACTTTTATTATGAGCAGCGGCGCTCTAGAAAAAGAAAGTACTTTCTTTTTCTAGAGCGTTTTTTATTTTGAAAAGGCAGGTGATTGTTTATTTTTGTTCACTGAAGTGAAAAAATATTAAATTGTTAAAATAGAAAAAATGGGGGACAAAGTCATGACTACTTCTAAAAATACTCATCCTGTAGATGAAATATTACCTTTAAATCAATTATTTTTATACGGTTTGCAACATGTTTTAGCCATGTATGCTGGAGCAGTGGCAGTGCCTTTAATCTTGGCTAATGCCTTGGGACTCGGTAAAGAGCAGCTAATTTATTTAATTAATGCAGATTTATTTACCTGTGGTATTGCAACATTAATTCAAACTTTAGGATTTTGGAAAATGGGGATCAAAATTCCTGTTATCCAAGGTGTGACTTTTGCCGCAGTAACACCAATGATTTTGATTGGTAAGTCTCACGGGCTGACTGGGATATATGGTTCTGTTATGATTGCTGGTATTATAACCTATTTGGCGAGTCCATATTTTAGCAGGCTCATTCGTTTTTTTCCGCCAGTAGTAACTGGTTCTATCATTACTATTATTGGTGTTTCCTTACTGCCAGTTGCCGTGCGATGGGCTGGAGGCGGTGCTCCTGGAATGAAAAATTTCGGTGATCCACAATTTATAGCCCTTGCTTTTGTAGTCTTAGCTTTTGTAGTTTTCTTTTATCGCTATTTTAAAGGATTCTTAAGCAACATTGCCGTTTTATTGGGTTTGGCTGTTGGTACACTGATCGCCATTCCTTTAGGATTAGTCAATTTTTCTGGAGTAAGCAATGCCGCGTGGATGGGCATCACTACTCCTTTTGCATTTGGTACACCAGTCTTTGATATTCCATCCATTGTCGCCATGACGCTTGTAATGCTGGTTGTCATGACAGAAACGACTGGTGATTTTATTGCAATAGGTGAAATTGTTGATAAACCAATTAGTCAGGACGATTTAACACGGGGGTTAAGAGCTGATGGCTTTTCTACTTTGCTAGGTGGTATTTTAAACGCCTTTCCTTATACTGCATATGCTCAAAATGTTGGTCTAGTTGGTCTAACTCGGGTAAAAAGCCGTTATGTTGTAGCTGCTGCAGGTGCTATTTTGGTTGTGTTAGGTCTATTTCCAAAAGCTGCGGCGATTGTTGCTTCGATACCTACACCAGTTTTAGGGGGTGCAGGTATTGCCATGTTTGGCATGGTAATGGCTAGTGGAATTAAAACCCTTTCCAAAATCAATTTTGAAAATAATCACAACTTGATGGTAGTGGCAGTTAGTGTGGCTGTCGGTTTAATCCCTCTTGCTGTTCCTAGCATTTATCAAAAATTCCCCGAGGCTTTGCAAGTTATCCTAAATAGTGGTATTACAGTTGGTAGCGTAGTGGCAATTCTATTAAATGCTATATTAAACAAAGTAGATATAGTTGAAAAAAATAGCCTAGCCAGTAAATAAACAATCAATAGGATATTATAAATAAAGCTACTTGCTCACCTAGCTATAGTATATCTATGGTTAGGTGTAACTTTGTAAAGAAGACTTGATTCAATGGTTGTTACAAATTGTATTGTGGAGGATTTATATGGCAAAATTAAGTGTAAATATATGTGGAATTGAATTTGTTAATCCAGTAATGCCTGCTGCAGGACCACCTGTAAAAGATGGTGCGATGTGCCAGGCTGCTGCAAGAGGTGGTGCGGGAGGTATTGTAACCAAAACGATTTCTGTTAAGCCGGCAGATGTACCAAGACCTTGTATGGCAGAAGTAAAAGGGGGGTTCTTAAATACAGAACTTTGGTCTGAGTTACCAAAAGAACAATGGTTAGAATCTGAATATAAATTGGCTCAAGAAACGGGACTGCCCTTATTGATTGGTCTTGGTTATACGGCTGAACAAATTTCTGAATTAGCTCCTTTAGTAGCACCTTATGCTACGGGACTAGAATTGTCTACTCATTATGTAGGTAACGATATTTCACCGATTATCAATGCCTTAAAGGCCGCCAAAGAGGCTGTAGATATACCTGTATTCATGAAAATGAGCCCTCATCCTAATATTCAAGAAATAGCGAAAGCCGTTGAAGATGCAGGAGCTGATGGTTTGGTTATGATTAATTCTTTTGGACCTTGTTTTGGTATTGATCTGGCAACTGGATTGCCGCTGATGGGTAGTAAAGAGGGCTATGGCTGGTTGTCTGGTGCGGCCATTAAGCCTTTGGCTTTACGCTGTATCTATGATGCCGCTCGCGTTGTTAAGATTCCGATTATTGGTGTTGGAGGAGTTACGAATGGTCTAGATGTAGCAGAAATGTTTATGGCTGGTGCCTCAGCTGTACAAGTCTGTACGGAAGCCATTTTAAAAGGACCGAGTATTTATGGGAAAATTGTTGGGGAATTAGATGCCTTCTTAGATAGTTATGGTTATGAATCGATAGAAGAAATTAAGGGTTTAACTCTTCGTAAAATGGCGGAGAAAACAACTAAAAATGTATTATCAATACCAGTCGTTAACTCACAAAAATGTACATTATGTGGTCTTTGTGAGGCAAGTTGCGCTTATGATGCCATCTCTCGATCGCAAGAATTGAAAATTGATCAGGATAAGTGTTTTAGCTGTGGCTTGTGTATTAGCCGATGTAAACAAAAAGCATTGAAAATGCCATAGTCGCTTGTTTTTATGCATTGTGACATTTTGTATCAAAGGAGTTTATACAATGGCAACTATATTGACAGGAGGAACCATTATCACGGCTGTCGATTGTTATCAGGCTGAAGTGCGCATAGAGGGTGAAAAAATTGTAGCAATTGGTCAGCATGTGCGTCAGCCAGGGGATAAAGAGATTGATGCTGAAGGATGTTTTTTATTTCCAGGTGGAATTGATCCACATACCCATTTTGATTTGTCCGTAGGGGAAACAATAACAGCAGATGATTTCATTAGTGGCACAAAAGCAGCAGTGGTAGGTGGTACAACTACTATTATCGATTTTGCGACCCAAAATAAAGGAGAACGTCTGGCGCAAGCATTAGCAAACTGGCATGAAAAGGCTGATGGGAAAAGCTATGTAGATTACGGCTTTCATCTTGCTGTTAGTGATCTTAATCAGAGTGTATTAGAAGAATTGACCACAATCATTCAGCGAACGGGTGTAGCCTCTATAAAACTGTATATGGCTTATAAAAATATTTTACAGGTGGATGATAGTACGCTGCTTCAAGTGTTGCAGTTAGCCAAAAAAGTTGGACTTTTGGTTTGTGTACACTGTGAAAATGGGGATGTTATTGATGTATTGGTAAAAGAGGCGCGAGATAAGGGACAGATTCAACCCAAATATCACGCTAGTACTAGGCCAGTAACTGTTGAACGAGAAGCAACTGCTCGAGCTATTTGTTTAGCCGAGATTGCTGGGGCACCCTTATATGTAGTGCACGTAAGTTCTAAAGCTGCATTGCAAGTGATAAAAGAAGGGCAAGGCAGAGGACTTCCTATTTATGGAGAAACATGTCCTCAATATTTGCTATTAGATCAATCTTGCTATGAAGTTGAGGATTTTAGTGCTGCCAAATATGTAATGTCGCCGCCGTTACGTCCTCTTGAAAACCAAGCTGCTCTATGGATGGGATTAGTTAATGGGGCTCTGTCGACTGTTGGATCGGATCATTGTTCTTTTAATCTTGTGGGTCAGAAAGATTTGGGAAGCCGCGATTTCTCCAAAATTCCTAATGGCGGTCCAGGTGTAGAAAATCGTTTTGGTTTGTTGTACACCTATGGTGTTGCTGCAGGTAAGATCAATCTTAATCAGTTTGTGGCTATTACCGCCACTAATGCTGCTAAACTTTTTGGACTGTTTCCTCGTAAAGGTACTATAGCGGTAGGGAGCGATGCTGACATTGTTATTTGGGATCCAGCTGTGCGCTCAATCCTGTCAGCAAGGACTCAGATGCAAAATGTGGATTATAATCTTTATGAAGGAATTGAGCAAATCGGAAGACCACGCCATGTTTTTTTGCGGGGAAAGATGATTGTAACAGATGGTATCTTAAATCCATATGCACCAGCTGGATGTTATCTTGCTCGTAAGCCATATTCGTCAGGGTGGAGTTGCTGATTTAAGTAGTAGGAAGAATTAATGATCAAATTTCTTATATGAGAGGATTATGATAATGAAACCAATTTCTTGGACGCTTAATAAGATGAAAAAAAATGTAGGAGTATCGACAGAATTTCTTAGTACTAATGAAATTCAAAAAGCCAAAGCCTTTCATGCAAGTTTCCCTGAATATAGCGAAACACCGCTGCGTAGTCTCAATAATTTGGCCAAACGGTTTGGTGTTGGCGGAGTTTATGTTAAAGATGAGTCCTATCGTTTTGGGCTTAATGCGTTTAAGGTTTTAGGAGCTTCTTTTGCTATTGCTAAATATTTGGCTAAATGCTTGCAAGTTGACGTGGGAGAACTTAATTTTTCAATATTATCTTCTCCAGAAATACGTAAAAAATTAGGCGAGATCACTTTTGTAACTGCCACTGATGGTAATCATGGTCGTGGTGTAGCTTGGGCAGCTCGTCAGTTGAACCAGAAGGCCGTAGTTTATATGCCTAAAGGATCTTCTTTGACTCGTTTGGAAAATATTCGAGCGGAAGGTGCAATCGCGTCAATTACCGAGCTAAATTATGATGAAGCTGTTCGATTGGCAGCTGACAATGCCAACAAATTTGGTTGGGTAGTTGTACAGGATACTGCGTGGGAAGGATATGAAGAAATTCCAGCGTGGATTATGCAAGGATATGGAACGATTGCAGCTGAAGCCTTAGAACAATTAAATGAACAAGGTATTAAGAAACCGACACATGTTTTGCTTCAGGCAGGTGTGGGGTCATTTGCTGGCGCTATAGAAGGACACTTTGCTTCAGTTTTTGGTAAAGAAAAGCCGAAAACAATGATTGTAGAGCCGGATTTGGCCGATTGTTTATATCAATCAGCCATTGCCAATGATGAACAACCCAAAATTGTAACTGGGGATATGGCTACTATTATGGCTGGTTTAGCCTGTGGTGAACCGAACCGTATAGGTTGGGAAGTCTTACGGGATTATAGTGACATATTCTTTTCTTGTCCAGATGAAGTTACAGCAAAGGGAATGCGTTTACTTGGTAACCCTCTTGGGGCTGATAACCGTGTGGTATCAGGAGAGTCAGGGGCTGTGACGGCTGGATTATTGGCATTCTTATTAGAGAAGGATGGATTGGAAGGTGCCAAAGACAGCTTAGGGTTTGATGAAGACTCTCACATCCTCATTATTAGTACAGAGGGAGATACAGATCCAGAGAAATACCGTAGTATAGTATGGGATGGAGAGTATCCAAGTTATAAATAAGGAACAATTATGGTTGGAGGTTTACTTATGTTTTCAAAACAGCAGGAAGCAAGCGTAATTGCATTATGTCAGGCACTAATACAGAAAAAGAGTTATTCTGGGGAAGAAAACTTGGTAGCGGTAAGAATACAACAAGCTTTTGAGGAGCTTGGTTATGATGAAGTAGTTGTTGATGATTATGGCAACATCATTGGTCATATCAAAGGAAATTTACCAGGAGAAACAATTTTATTTGATGGTCATATTGATACTGTTCCTGTTCCTGATGAATCGAAGTGGCAGCATCCTCCCTATGGCGGAGTAATAAAGGACGGCAAAATATATGGTCGTGGCGCTTCTGACATGAAAGGTGCCGTTAGTGCCATGATTTTTGGTGCCAGTTATTTTGCCAAGGATTGTCAGAAAAATTTTGCTGGTGATATATATGTAGCTGGAGTTGTCCATGAAGAATGCTTTGAAGGGATTGCTGCCCGTAAAATTAGTCAGCGTATAAAACCTGATTATGTTGTTATTGGCGAGGCATCTGAATTAAATTTAAAACGGGGGCAGCGTGGCAGGGCAGAAGTTATTGTAGAAACGGAAGGAAGACCCGCCCATTCGGCAAATCCTCAGGCAGGAATTAATGCAGTCTACAAAATGGCTGAGCTTATTAATGAAATTCGTACAATTGCAACTCCAAGTCATAAGGTATTAGGAAAAGGAATTTTGGAGTTGACGGATATAAAATCCTCACCATATCCTGGTGCATCTGTAGTTCCTG